>JAEEGL011608049.1_pt1 | contig 21552 bp, 18 predicted proteins | sample 9134231 | NCBI WGS metagenome assembly JAEEGL01 (sample SAMN16246548, study PRJNA631951) | gut metagenome | biome: gut microbiome; feature: rumen; material: fiber-attached | host: Bos | place: Iran: Karaj | collected 2018-10
GGTCATACCAATTTTGGTGCCGATGATAACTTTCATCTTATCCTTTCCTTTAACAGTGCACTCTTATAGCTAGACAATATGGATAGTTCCGTCGCGATTCACTGTTTTTAGGCCTTTTTTCTCTATTTTTAAATAAAAATATCAGAGAAAAATACAGTAGGAGCCGCGAGGCTTTCCCTCTTGTCTAGTTATTCAAATGTCACCTTGATAAACTATACCCTCGTATTATAGCATATGAACAGTAAAAATACAAGAGGTAAACAAAAAGAGTCAGCACAAACTGACTCTTTTTGTTTTTACTCTTAGGCGTTATCTACGTCTTCTGCGACAGGTTCTTCTGCCACAGGTTCGACGATCTCTTCACCAGCTTCTTTTGCATCGATGCGTGCTTGAACTTCTGCAGGATCTTCAGCGGCAATTGGGTTTTTGCCGGTACCTACAGGAATCTTACGACCGATGATAACGTTTTCCTTCAAACCGTGGAGCTTATCGACGCGGCCATTGATTGCAGCATTGATAAGAACACGAGTTGTATCCTGGAAGGATGCAGCTGAGAGGAATGAATCACTCCAGATAGAAACTTTTGTAATACCGAGGAGAAGTTGGGTGAATTTAGCAGGTTTCTTACCAGCCTTAACGAGTTCTTCGTTTTCTGCGGTAGCTGCTGCTTGTGAGACGATGTCGCCTACTACGAAGCTTGAATCACCTTCTTCATCGATTACTACGCGGCTAAACATCTGGCGAACGATAATCTCAAGGTGCTTTGCCGAGATTTCATGGCCCTGAGCAGCGTAAACTGCTAGGACGTCATTCATGATATAGCGTGCGGTTTCTTCTGCGCCCTTATACTTGAGCTGATCTTGGAGGTTCAAAGAACCAGTTGTGAGGCGATCACCAGCAGAGACTACTGAGCCAGTTTTTACAAGCATTTCAGCATCATTAGGGATTTCAACTTTAACAGGACCACCAGCGTTTGCAGTAAGGACAATTGCGCCTTCTACGAGCTGAGCGATACCATCAAATGAAGCAATGATTGGGTCTACGCCCTTGTTGCGTGATGCGATAACGTCACCAGTTTTAACTGCTGCGCCATCTTTAACTTTAGCACGGCGACCTTCGAGTTCAACTTTTTCGGTCTTACCTGCAGTTGGGGTGATTTGAACAATATAGTGATTGCCATCCTCCCAAACTTCACAAGTACCGTCGATAGTTGAAATCCAAGCCTGACCCTTTGGTGAACGAGCTTCTAGAAGCTCCTCAACACGAGGAAGACCACGTGCGATTGCACCAGAACCAGCAACACCTGAACCGTGTTTAGTATCGAGGGTAAGCTGAGTACCTGGCTCACCAAGTGATTGTGCAGCGATAACACCGACAGGTTCGTTTGCGGCAACGAGTTCACGAGTTGACATATCGATACCGTATGCCTTCTGTGGGATACCATTGACAGCTTTTGTGGTGAGGATAGATTGAATTTTAACTTGTTCAATATTCTCATCAGCTGCGAGTTGATCTGCAATTTCAGGAGTGATAAGTTCGTCAGCTTCAAGATAGCCAGGAACTGGAGCTGCAGTATAGCGGCCTGAAATCCAAGCCTTGAATTCAACACCAGCTGCTTCAACTTCAGATTTAACTACAGTGAAGCCTGGATCTTCTGCTACTTCATCAGTAGTGAAGACATCTTGAGCGACATCAACGAGACGACGAGTGAGATAACCAGAGTCTGCAGTACGAAGAGCGGTAGAAACCTGACCCTGACGTGCACCACGAGTTGCGATGAAGGATTCGAGGGTGTTAAGACCTTTCTTGTATGAAGATTTAACTGGGAGCTCGATTTCGTTGTTATTAATATCGACCATGATACCAATTTCTGCAGATGCAAGCTTAATGTTCGAGATTGAACCACGAGCACCAGAGTTTGTCATAACTGCGATGTCAGTATCGAGATCTGAAAGCTTTTCTTTAAGGAAGTCTGAAATCTTCTTATCGATATCACGCCAGTTAGCGATTGTAAGTTTTTGACGCTCTTCGTCAGTAACGAGACCTTGATTGTATTGGTCTTGGATAAGAGCAGTCTTTGAATCACCTTCTGCGATGAAATCTTGGATTTCAGGATAGGTTGGATAGTCGTCCTTACAGGTAGAGACAGATGCGATAGTCTCGTACTCGAATGCGAGGTTCTTGAGTCTATCTGCAGTCTTAACTGTAACTTCTGCGCCATAGTTATCGAAGATGTTAGCCATGACTTTCTTAAGTTGTTTTGAAGTTTGGACGCTGTTATCAAATGGGTAATCTTCTGGAAGGATTTCGTTGAAGATAACACGACCGAGAGTAGTGTTTCTAATTTCCTTCTTTGCGAAGACACGAATTGGAGTCTGGAGAGCGATATCACCATGGTCGTAAGCCATTTCTGCTTCATAGATTGAAGAGAATGCCTTGACTTTTTCAGTATCAGTACCAGGTTTGTCGTAAGTGAGGTAGTAGATACCAAGAACGACGTCCTGATAGATAGCGAGAACTGGAGCACCATCAGCAGGCTTCAAAAGGTTTTTACCAGCAGACATAAGTTCACGAGCCTCAGCCTGAGCTTCATCAGAGAGAGGAAGGTGGACAGCCATCTGGTCACCATCGTAGTCGGCGTTGAAACCTGATGCTACAAGTGGATGTAGCTGGATTGCTTTACCGTCGATAAGCTTTGGTTGGAAAGCTTGAATTGAGAGACGGTGGAGAGATGGAGCACGGTTCAAAAGAACATAGCGACCCTTAATTACTTCATCAAGTGCATCCCAGACTACTGATTCGCCAGCTTCGATCATACGTGAAGCGACGCGTGGGTTAGTTGCATGCTCGTTAGCGATGAGCCAGCTTACTACGAATGGCTTAAAGAGTTCGAGAGCCATTTGTTTTGGAAGACCACATTCGTTGAGTTTTAGATCTGGACCAACGACGATTACAGAACGACCAGAGTAGTCAACACGTTTACCGAGAAGGTTCTGGCGGAAGCGACCTTGCTTACCCTTGAGGAGGTCTGAAAGTGATTTAAGTTTTCTACGACCGTTTTGGCTGTTTGCAGAACGTCCGTGCGATGCGTTATTGTCAACGAGAGCATCAACTGCCTCTTGGAGCATACGCATTTCGTTATGGACAATAACTTCAGGAGCATTAAGATCGAGAAGTTTCTTCAAGCGGTTATTACGGTTAATAACACGGCGATAAAGGTCGTTAAGGTCAGATGTTGCGAAACGACCGCCAGGAAGGGCAATCATTGGGCGAAGATCTGGTGGGATAACAGGGATAACAGTAAGGATGAGGTCTGATGGCTTGATGCCAGCGGTCTTCATACCCTCAATGAGTTTAAGGCGCTTAATAATCTTGCGCTCTTTTTGTCCCTTAGCCTTTTCAGCTTCTTCAGTAAGGCGTGCAATCATTTCATCGACGTCGATTTCATCAAGCATCTTCTTGATTGCTTGTGCGCCCATTTCAGCCTCGATAAAGTCTTCATATTCTTCAGGGAGATTTCTGAAGTCAACTTCAGAGATAACTGCACCTTTATGAAGGCCTTCAAGGATTGATTTTCTGTTTAAGAATTCAGCATCAAGCTCTTCAATTTCTTTTGCTTCAGTATCAGCCAATTTCTTAGCATCTGCGCCTTCTGCCTTAGCTTCTTCTTCGTAGCGAAGTTTGATAGCTGCAGTTGCGGCATCATGTTGTGCAATTAAATCGTTAAGAGTTTGTGCAATTTCTTCATCTTTGCTATCCGTTACGAGATATGCAGCAAAGTAGACAACCTTCTCAATGCTGCGAACCGTAAGATCGAGCAAGAGTGAAAGTGCTGAAGGTGTGCCACGCATAAACCAAACATGTGCAACAGGTGCAGCAAGTTTGATGTGACCCATACGTTCACGACGAACGATGGATTTTGTTACGAGGTTACCATCTTTATCGACAGCAGCTTCGCGAGAACGAACACCCTTGAGCTTCGAATCATGTGGATTGATATCTTTTACTGGACCGAAAATACGTTCACAAAAGAGACCATCACGCTCAGGTTTTTGGGTGCGGTAGTTAATTGTTTCTGGCTTTGTTACTTCGCCGTATGACCAGCTCAAAATGTCTTCTGGGCTAGCAATGCTGAGACGAATAGAGTCGAAGTCAGAAGCTGAGATATAATTATCCATCCAAGCCATATTAGAGCTCCTCTCCTTCATCGCCAAAGTCGACTGCGCCATCATCTTCATATTCATCTTCTGCGACATCTTCGATGATTTCTTCGCCTTCAGCGTCTGTTATTGTTATTCCTTCTTCATCAAGAGCAGCACGAGATTCATCTTCCGTGAGGTCAATTACATCATCTTCGCCATCTGCACTGAGTTTCTTATTATAGATTAATGCATCATCTTGAGACTTCTCAATTTCACGAGAGGTTCTTTCGATTGCAGAATCTGCGTCGGTTGATTCTCCATTATCAAGGAGGTCAACTTTGAGGCCAAGACCTTGGAGTTCCTTAACGAGAACGTTAAAGCCTTCAGGAAGTTTTGGACCTTCGATTGGTTCATGTTTAATGATTGCTTCGTAAGCTTTTGCACGTCCGTAGACATCATCAGACTTAATGGTAAGCATCTCTTGGAGAGTTGCTGATGCACCGTAAGCTTCAAGTGCCCAAACCTCCATTTCACCGAAGCGCTGACCACCGTTCTGTGCTTTACCACCGAGTGGCTGCTGGGTAACCATGGTGTATGGACCAGTTGAACGAGCGTGAATCTTATCTTCGACCATGTGGTGAAGTTTGATCATATGCATGACACCAACAGATGTTTTTTCATTAAATGGTTCACCAGTGAGACCATCGTAAAGTTGGACACGACCATTGCGATCAATACCAGCTTTCTCGAGTTCTTCTGAGATTTTCTCATCTGAAACACCGTTGAATGATGGAGTTGCAACTTCGTAACCGAGAGCGCGTGCTGCCATACCAAGGTGGATTTCAAAGAGCTGACCAAGGTTCATACGTGAAGGTACGCCCATTGGTGAAAGGATAACGTCGATTGGAGTACCATCTTCAGTAAATGGCATATCCTCAACTGGAAGAATACGTGAGACGACACCCTTATTACCGTGACGGCCAGAGAGCTTATCACCAACCTGGATCTTGCGCATTTCAGCGACGAAGATCTTGATTTGCATGATGACACCAGCTTTGAGTTCATGGTTTTCATCATCGCGTGTGTAGACACGAACGCCAACAACTTTACCTGATGTGCCAGAAGTCATACGAACTGAAGTGTCGCGGACATCTTTAGCTTTTTCGCCGAAGATTGCACGAAGGAGGCGCTCTTCTGAGCTGAGCTCTTGTTCGCCTTTAGGTGTAATCTTACCAACGAGAATATCACCGCCCTTAACTTCTGAACCGACAGTAACGATACCATCTTCACCAAGGTGGCGAAGTGCGTGTTCAGAAACATTAGGAATATCACGAGTAACTTGTTCTGGACCAAGTTTAGTTTCACGAACTTCTACATCAAAGTCTTTAATGTTAATTGAGGTGAGTGAATCATCCTCAACGAGGCGACGTGAAATTACGATAGCATCATCCATGTTGTAACCACGCCATGGCATGAATGCAACGAGGAGGTTTTGACCAAGTGCGAGTTCGCCGTGATCGATTGATGCACCTTCGATAAGGTCATCACCCTTTTTAACTTTTTGGCCACGTGAGACGACGGTGCGCATATTATAACAGCGGTCGTCGTTTGTTTTCTCGAAGTGAGAGAGTTTATATTCTTTCTTTCCGAGTTTTTCACCGTAGTTTACGATGACTGAGTCGCCGTCTGCCTTTTCGACAGTACCATTAGCTTCAGCCATAACAATTTGTGAAGTGTTTTTAGCAACTTCGCGTTCGATACCGGTACCAACAGTAGGAGCCTCAGTGTGGAGTAGAGGAACTGCCTGTTTCTGCATGGCGCAGGCCATGAGGGAGCGGTCGACACGGTTTTTCTCTACGAATGGAATGAGCGATGCTGAAACACCTAGAATTTCCTTGTGCGCCGCATCAATATGGGTTACGCGTGAAGATTCAACCTGTGCAGGTTGGCCGTGAACACGAGCAGAAACCCATTCATCAACAAATTTACCGTTTTTATCAAGTTTTACTGAGGTATCAGCGATAATCATGTCGTTTTCTTCAGAAGCATCGACATAGACTACTTCGTCTGTTACCTTACCGTTCTTAACGACGCGATATGGAGCTTCAATGAAGCCATAGTCGTTAATACGTGCGTAGGTAGCAAGGTTAAGCACGAGACCAACGTTACCACCTTCTGGGGTTTCTACAGTACAGATACGACCGTAGTGAGTTGGGTGAGCATCGCGAACATCGAAGCCTGCGCGTTCACGAGTAAGGCCACCAGGACCCATCGAAGATAGACGACGCTTGTGAGCGAGTTCTGAGAATGGGTTAGTTTCGTCCATAAGCTGTGAAAGCTGTGAAGTTGAGAAGAATTCCTTAACTGCAGCTACAACTGGACGTGAGTTTAAGAGCTGGCTTGGTGTGATTTGCTCTGGGTTTGCGCTAGACATACGGTCAAGGATGTTGCGTTGTAAGCGGAGCATACCAAGGCGGAATTGACGTTGGACGAGCTCACCGACGAGTTTAACGCGGCGGTTTGCGAGCGAGTCGATGTCATCTGCAGGCTCTTGAGTATTGTTAAGGCGAATGATTTCGCTGATGATTGCGATTACATCTTGCATTTGAAGAGTACGGTGTTCGCTATCATTTGGTGTATCAAAGCCGAGGCGTTGATTCATTTTGAAGCGACCAACACGGCTATAATCATAGCGCTTGTAGTCGAAGAATGTACGCTCAATCATCGATTTTGCGTTCTCGACGGTTGCGAGATCACCTGGGCGAAGACGGCGGTAGACTTCGAGAAGAGCAGCAGCTTGGCTGTTTGAAGTGTCTTTGTCGAGTGTTGCCTCAATATATTTGATTGGTCCGTTATCGATGCCTTCAAATGATTTCTTGATTTCAGAATCTTTCATTCCAAGTGCGCGGAGGAAGGTTGTTACTGGAATCTTACGACGGCGGTCGATTTTAACAGAGATACAACCATTAGCAGCGGTTTCAAATTCAAGCCATGCACCACGGCCTGGAATAACTTTTGCGCCATAGTAGTTTTTGCCAGCTAAGTTGTCTGCTGTGAAGAAAACACCTGCAGAACGGATAAGCTGAGAAACGACAACACGCTCAGTACCGTTAATGATAAAGGTTGCGCGATCAGTCATCCAAGGATAATCACCGAAGTAGATATCCTGTTCTTTCTTCTCGCCTGTTACTTTGTTTTTGAGTTCAACAGTGACATGAAGTGGTGCTTCATAGGTCGACATGTTGTACTTTGCTTCTTCGACTGACATCTTTGGTTCTTTGAACTCGTAGTCGCGGAAGCTCAAGCTAAACCTCGTACCGGTATAGTCCTCGATAGGGTTGAGCTCGGTAAAGACCTCGCGGAGGCCAGATTTGACGAAGTCTGCAAAAGAATCCTTTTGGTGGGCAGTCAAATCAGGGATTGGCAATTCATCACCATCTGTGAAAAATACGCGTTTTCCCGCTTTTTCAGTGGTTTTAGTACTCACTTTTACCTCTTAGTTATTAGTTTGTTATCTTCAGGGGCTGAAGATACTGTTCAGGTTTTACGAACACGCCGTCCCCTTGAGCGCGCCGCTCCACAAAAAAACCTAAACAAACTACTTCTACGAACAAATATACACCAATTTATTTGATTTTTCAAGAGGTTTTATTGAGATTTTCATACCAAAAAACCGCCATCTCTCACATCTAGCGGTTTGTTAGTCATATAAGCTCTCAACTTATTTTGTTAAGCCAAGACTCGCAGTTTAGCTTACGTTCGTTAGAACTTATGTTAAGTATAACCGAAACCCCCTATTCTTTGCAATAGGTATTTTTTACATTTTTATGTATTTTTTACAACATTTCAGCATTATACCTCTGTTATTTCTGTGGATTTCATTTCTGTATTTTTTACAACAAAAAACGCCCCGAAGGGCGTTTTTTAGATTAGATATCTAAATCATCGAGGTCAGCGAGATCTGCACGAGTTTTTTCTGCGAGATCACTTGGGACTTCCTCGGTATCATCAAAATCAGCAACAGTACGAGCTTCAGTTGGCTCTGTGTGCTCATAATCCTTATCTTCAGGATCATCACTAGAGATAGTACCAACACGTTCGCCATCGGTGTTTACGATCTTAAGATTATAGCGAGCGTCATTCTTTGTTCCAAGAGCGCGAAGAAGAGTACGAATAGATTGTGCAGTTGCACCACGACGGCCGATTACACGTCCAACATCTTCAGGGTCTACAGAAAGGCTAAGAAGAACGCCTTTTTCGTCAATTTGCCTTTCGATATTAACTTTATCAGGGTTATTTACAAGAGTTTTTACGATATATTCTACGAATTGCTGGTCAATAGTTGCCATGGGAAATCTCCAAAATGTTAATTATACTTAAAATTATTATATCACGGTCGTGCGGAAAATAAGCATAATTTCATTATTTTTTTGTCGAAAAACCCGCCAAATTGGCGGGTTTTTCTTAAGCCTCTGTTGCTGGAGCTTCTTCGGCTGGTACCTCTGCTGGAGCTTCCTCGACAGGTTCTTCTTTTGGCTGGTTCTTGCGAAGCTTATCTGCATGTTTTGCTTTAGCTTGCTTGACTGGAGCTGCCTTTACCCATGATGGGAGTTTTACGCCGTTAAGGCTTAAAACGCGAGCAACACGGGTTGAAGGCTGTGCGCCGTTCTTAAGATAGAACTCAACCTTTTCCTTGTTAAGGACGGTTTTCTTGGTTTGAGGATCGAATGAACCGACCTCAGCCACAACGCGTCCTGAAAGAGGATGACGCTGGGATTCTTGGACGATTATTCTATACACTGGAAGGTGTGTACGACCATTACGCTGCATACGAATCGCGAGCATATTTTCTCCTTAAAATTAATAACTTAGGTTATTTTATCACATTTCTTTAGATTTTTCAAGAAAAAAGCCCCAAAACGTCGGGGCTTTTTTAGGTTACTGTGATTTGGCTTGTGGTTTATTCTTCTCTTTGCGAGCCTGTTTTTTTGCTATCTCTTTAAGCTCATTGCTCTTATACTCTTCTTCCATGTCATACCATGAAACGGCCTTTACATCGTTGAGCTTACCGTGTTCGATACTCTTAAGGTATTTTTGAATAATTTTTTCCCTATAGTATTGTCTACGGCAGTCTCCATGCACATCGTTATCGAGTATGACATAACTAAGCATGATGTCTCTACATCTTTTACTCGTCTTGTCCTCTTCCCTCATCGGAACACCAGCTCTCTCGGCATATCTAAATAAATCCCATAATCTACTCGAGAGAATTTTCCACTCTTTTTTTGACTTACTGAGCAACGCATTCAGATCTTCGCAATTATGCTTATTTTTCATAATACTAATGCGGTTTCTCAGTCTGCCGAGCATTTCCTCATTCCTTTCTCTTTCGTCAGGATATTGGGCATTACTAATTGCTAGCTCAAGCTCACGTTCGGTGGGTGATTCAATGATGTTCTTATAAAGATAATACGTCTGATTGAGTCTACCTGATGCGCGCAGAAATTTTTTAAAGGCTTCATAGTAATCCTTTATTGCAGCGATCTTTTCCGCATCTATCTCCGTTCGAACCGGTTTCTCCTCCTTCTTTACAGGGTGAGTGATTTCCTTTTTCTCAGGCTCTTTGGGTTCAGGTTTATATTCTCTTATGCTCCCATCCAAATTGAAAGTGAGCTGTCCAGGCGTATCATTATTTCGAGGCTTCTTAGTAACCGTGCCATATGTTTGAAGTTCCTTAACTTTTCCCATCTTAACACCTCCTTGGTGGAATGGGCCAAATCACTACTTATATTATAGCACATATGCTTATTTTTGTCAATCTCTATAAACTGTTCGGGGAGAGTTTTCCAGTGTCTTTTACTTGCTTCTTATAGAACTTGATCGCCTCTTTTGCGGCCTCTGCTTGAGCTTCCTGTTTACTATGACCCGAGCCGCGTCCTCTGACGGTACTCCCTACCTGTACGACGATTTCAAAGGTTCGGTCGTGATCTGGGCCTTCCTCTTTAACTGTACGATAGGTTGGGATGACATTTTCTGCTTTTTGAGTAAGCTCTTGGAGATATGACTTTGGATCGCGCCAATCTTCGTTTTCTACCATACGAAGCATCTTTGAAAGGATGTATTTATAAATATGTTTCTTTGCAGCTTCATAACCCTGATCCATATAGATTGCACCTGTAACTGCTTCAAAACAGTCTGCAACAATCGAGAGGTGAGAGCGGGAAGTATTCCCTTTTTTCTCCCCTTTTGAGAGGCGGATGAGGTGGACATAGCCAATTTCCTCGCTTGCTTCGCAGATTGATTCCGTACGAACAAGCGCCGAGCGCCATGCAGTCATGATACCCTCTGGCTCATCAAAGTTGCGATATAGAAAATCAGAGGTCACAAGCTCCAAAATTGCATCGCCAAGGAATTCTAGACGTTCGTTATGCTCAATATGCGTGTTTCTATGTTCGTTGACGTAACTACGATGTGTCAAAGCGGTAATAAATAGAGAGACATCGTTGAACTCAAAGCCAAGATGCTCTTTTGCGAAGTTCTGGTATTCATCAAGAGTATCCTTGCTATATTGTTCAGGCTTACGCCCATCCTCAGTATTTTTCCCGAGAATATTAATCTGTTTTTGAATTTCTTCGATTGAGATTCCGAAGTCTTTTGGATTAAGTCCTTCGTTCATGCTTTCCTTTCCGGAAGTCTTTCCGACGCCTAACTTGCCCTAGTTAGACGTCCTTGGATTTCCCGAATTATTAATTATATTCGCCTGATCTAATTTTCTTTTTGGCGATTAACATCAACTTTTCGATATCTTCATATTCAATTGCTTCGAGGGCGTCATTGAATTTGAACCATCTAATTCCATTCATCCATTTTTCTTTAGTTGGCGTCTCTGATTTATCAACTGCGCGAACTAGATAGACTTGGGTCGTCATGAGGACTAACCTGTCAAGGCGACGATATTTAAAATGGATCTTACCCAGCCACGTCAATACTTGAATATGCTGGAGACCAGCTTCTTCGCCGATTTCGCGAATTGCAGTCTGTTTTGCCGTTTCGCCCTGCTCAATATGTCCCTTTGGAATCGTCCAGCGGTTTTTGCTATCTTGAATCAAAAGAATCTCGATATCTTTTTGGTCTGGAGTCATCCTAAAGACAATACCACCTGAGGTTGGCTCACGAACAATTTCTTGGATTGCAGGTTTTTTACGAAAAATTTTCGAATGAATTTTAGAAAAAGCTGACTCTTCGTGTTTTTCTGACGATGTCTCTGATGCTCTACGCGTTGGTCTCTTCGGACTCTGCTTCTTTTGCATCTTCGGACTTCTTGGAGTCTGATTTTGCATCTTTCTTACCTTCATCTTCTCCTAGTCCAAGCTCTTTAAACGCAGTTCCAAGCACACCATTAATGAATTTTGATGAATTATCTGAGCCAAAAGCTTTAGCGAGCTCAACAGCTTCGTTAATTGCAACTTTTGGTGGAACTTTTCTACTCTCGAGTTCAAAAAGACCAATGCGAAGGACATTGCGGTCGATTGCTGCAATTGTGTCAATTGGCCATTCTGGCGCGAGTGGACGAAGCTCTTCGTCGAGCTTCTTCATATTGTCGACGATACCTTTACTGAGACTATAAACAAACTCTGTATCGCCGAGAGCTTTAGCATAGGGTTCAATATTTTTAGCGACAATTGTATCGATATCGGCTGTGGCGTCGCCCGCCTTCAAGCGGAACTCGTATTCATACAAGCTCTGCAAAGATATAATTCTGCCTAAGTGCCGATTACTTGCCATTATTTACCGCTTTTCTTTTCTTCTTTTACTTTAACGGTTTTGACCTTGACATTAGGGGTCGTTTTAGCTGTCTCAAAAGCTTTGACAGGTGATTTTTTGTTAACCATACGAGCAAGCTTCAAACGAAGATGTGAACGACGAAGGCCGGTCTTGCGTGGGCTGCTCTGTTTTTTAGGTTCAGGCATTTAAATGCTCCTTTTATTAATACATAATTTTAACTATAATATCACTTTTCTGATTGATTTTCAAGGGGAATTCGCGAGTTTTTAATCTTAAATCTCAAATACTTCACAATTCCATCATAATATTCATCAGTAGAGACAGCAAGAGTGCCTATTAGGGCCGATGTTGGGTCAAACATTTTCTTGCCAATTTCAGTATTGCTACTATCGAAGGTCTCTGCGATCCTGAAAAATGTTGTCGTCAGAGCACCTTCATGGTCTGATTGGACTAGATTTAGCTTCTTGCGATTATCTTCATCGTTAGGGTTTTCAGAGTAACTAATCACCGCCTCAGCTAGCCTTACCGCATAATTCTCAGAATCATCACCTATATTCCTGAGGCACGAAGCAATCCTAAGGTCATTTTTAGAGCCATCAACGGAAAAAGTTTTTGCAATCTCATCAATTTTGTCAGCAGTCTGCGTTCCTTCGCGTCTTGCACTTTGACGGAATAGATCTCTAGCGTCTTCTACCTTCTCAATATCTCGTACTTCATTTTTAAAAGCCGGCGGGAACATTGCGTTGGCATACGCGAACAGCCCTTCGAGAGTCGCTCTTCCTGTTAAACGTTTCGAAGAGATAAAATCATCAAAATTTTCTTCCAGTCTCTTTGAGAATGGATGGTCAGCATCTTTCATGATACTACATAGCTCTTGTCCGACATTTGAGATAGTATTTACGCGTCCGTCTACAGTAGAATATAGTTCGTCTTGAAGTGAGCGTTCATTCTGCTCATATTCTCGTTCTTCTATAGATTTTTCACCAGATAAAACATCCCAATCAGAAGCAGCCGAGTTTGGCGCTTCTTCATCAGAAAGATGTTCTAGATTATTAACCATTACCAATATTATAGCATTAAGCTACAATATTGACGAGTTTAACCTTTGGAAGGACAATAACACGCTTTGGCTCGCCTGAAACGAATTTCTGGACGTTTTCGTCAGCGAGAGCAAGGGTTTTAAGTTTTTCTTCGTCATTAAGGTCATCTGCTGCGACTTCGAGTTTTGCACGAAGTTTACCATTAACCTGAACTACAACCTCGACAGTATCTGAAACGAGAGCTTTTTCATCCCAAGTTGGCCATTCATCATCACTATTAAGCTCTTCGAGCATTTCTGATGCGAGATGTGGAGCAAATGGCTTCAAAAGCTTAGCAAGAACGATGAGATCTTCTTTATTTGCGCCATTCTTATAAAGCTCATTAACGAATTCCATGAGCGCTGCAACAGCAGTATTGAAACCTGCACGGTGGAAATCTTCAGTAACCTTCTTTGCGGTCTTATTACGGATAACGATGTTAGTTTTCTCGTCAACTTCTTTTTCTGGATTGAAGACGAGGTTGTAACAGCGGTTAAGGAAGCGATAAACACCACCGATTGCCTTTGTACTCCATGCAGCATCTTCATTATATGGACCAATGAAGAGTTCGTAGGTACGGAGAGTATCTGCGCCATAACCAGAGTTAATTACGTCGAGTGGGTCGATGACGTTGCCTTTAGACTTCGACATCTTCTTACCGTCTGGGGCGTTGATATAGCCGTTATAAAGGAGGCGTTTGACTGGTTCTCTAAATGGGAGATAGCCGAGATCTGCGAAGAATTTACACCAGAAGCGGACATAGAGAAGGTGTGCAACAGCGTGGTCGCCACCACAATAAACGTCGGTTGGTGCCCAGTATTTTATTTCTTCAGGATCCCAAGCTGCGGTTTCGCAATCTGGAGAGACATAGCGCCAGAGGTACCATGATGAACATGCATAGCCATCGAGAGTATCAGTCTCGCGGGTCATTTCTTCGCCGTTGATTGTGACCTTGAGCCAGTCTTTTGCCTTAGCAAGAGCTGAGCGGCCAGTTGAATCTGGTTTATAGTCTTCAACTTCTGGGTGGATTACTGGGAGTTGATCCTCAGGAATTGCGTGTGGATTACCGTCTTTATCGTAAGCGATAGGGATTGGACAACCCCAATAGCGCTGACGTGAAATAAGCCAGTCGCGCATCTTATAAGTAACACGTGATTTACCAATGCCTTGCTCCTCAAGCCAGTGAATAATGCCTTCACGAGCATCGGTTGAAGCGACACCATTAAAGCGGTCTGAATTAATTAGTTTTCCTTCACCGTGGTAGCATTTCTCGGTTTCGCCTTCTGGCTTCTCAATTACTTCAATTACAGGGAGTTCAAACTTGTTTGCAAATTCAAAGTCACGCTCATCATGAGCTGGGACAGCCATGATCGCGCCTTCACCATAACCCATGAGGACATAGTCAGAAACCCAAATTGGAATATTCTTACCAGTTGCTGGGTTAACTGCGTAAGCACCAGTGAATACTCCAGTCTTTTCTTTATTCTCTTGGCGTTCAATTTCAGATTTCTTAATAGCTTCTTTACAGTAGTCGAGGACTTTTTCCTTACATGATTCGCTCATGATTTTTGCAATCATTGGATGTTCAGGTGCAAGTACAAGGAATGTTGCGCCAAAAAGTGTGTCTGGACGAGTTGTGAAGACTTTAATAAATTGATTATCATCATTATCAACTTTAAATGAGATTTCTGCACCTTCTGAACGCCCAATCCAGTTCTTCTGTGCAGTCTTAATCTTTTCTGGCCAGTCGAGTGAATCAACTTCATCGAGAAGTTCATCAGCATACTCAGTGATCTTAAAGAACCACTGCTTCATCTTCTTCTTTTCAACTTCAGTACCACAGCGCCAGCAGTGGCCATTTTCAACCTGTTCATTTGCGAGAACGGTTTGGTCAACTGGACACCACCATTGGTATGATTCTTTTTGATATGCGAGGCCTTTTTCGAAGAGTTTCAAGAAACACCACTGAGTCCATTTATAGTACTTCGGATCTGAGGTGTTAATTTCGCGAGACCAGTCGATTGCAAAACCGAGACGCTTTGCCTGTTTACGGAAGTTATCGATATTTTGTTTTGTTGCTACTTCTGGAGAAATACCGGTTTTAATTGCGTAGTTTTCAGCTGGAAGACCGAAGGTATCGTAACCGAATGGGCGAAGAACGTTGAGTTTTTGTTGTGTATAGAAACGTGCCATCGCGTCAACGATAGAAAAGTTTCTAACATGGCCAACATGGAGACCAGCACCTGATGGATACGGGAACATTTCAGCGAGGAACATCTTTTGAACATTCTCGCCATCTTCCTTGGCTTCTTTCGAAGTTTTAGCCTTAAAAGCCTCTGTTTCTTCCCAAATCTTTTGCCATTTTTCTTCAATTTCAATTGGATTGTATTTTTTCATTTTCTTATTCCTCGCATAAAAGTTTATATAGTGCAATTCCGGTTGCGACCGAGACGTTGAAACTTTCTTTTCGTCCTTTCATTGGGATTTCCAGGAAGACGTCGATTAGGTCGTATAGATCATCTTGAATTCCGGATACTTCTTCTCCAAGCAGCAGAACAGTTTTACTCCCGAAGGTCGCAGCACGCCCCAGGGCGGTTTGCAGCTCTGGGGAATTCAGTTTTTTCAGTCTTCTATCTTTAATGTTATTCTCAAGACCAATAATGCGATATTTATCCTTCTTTAATGTTTCAAGAATTTCCCTAATATTGCCACTATATTCAGTTGGAACCATCTCCTCTGCACCAAGCGCAGTTTTATGAATTGCCTCTTTAATCTTCTCCTTAATATGAGGGAGATATGTTGGATTATCTACACATGGAGTGTAACCGGTAAAGAAAACTTTTTGCACACCAAAACCTTCGGCGGTGCGTAAAATTGAACCGACATTGTAAAGTGAACGAATATTATGAACTACAACAACAGTCTTCATTACCTGTTATTATAACATATTTTTATCTTTTTGTATCTAATGTGATACAATATGCTTATGGATAAAAATGTCGAAGTATTTACTGAAAACCTCATCAATTATGGACTCGTCGAAGAAGATGTCAAACGTTCTCTAAAATACGCGAGTGATCTTGGCCGTGGACTTAAAATGCTTCGAACTTTTTCTCAAGGAGTCACAATCTTTGGATCTGCACGTTTACCAGAGGATAATAAATATTATGTAGTTGCACGTGAACTAGGTAGAAGGCTTGCTGAAAACGGTCACGCCGTTATTACTGGTGGTGGTCCTGGAATTATGGAGGCTGCGAACCGTGGTGCTTTTGAATATGGTGGACGTTCAGTTGGTTTAAATATTTCGCTCGATCATGAGCAATTCCCTAACCCATATCTTACCGATACAATGGAATTCCACTATTTCTTTTCAAGAAAAGTAATGCTCGTCATGGCTTCCAAAGCATTTGTTTTCTTCCCTGGCGGGTTTGGAACTATGGATGAACTTTCAGAGGTTTTGATTCTTGAGCAAGAAGATAAGATGCCAAAACAGCCAATCTTCCTTTATGGTAAGAGTTTCTGGAGGCCATTTTATAAGGTCTGGGAAAAGAAGATGCTTACTAATGGTTTAATAAAAGCAAAAGATATGAAACTCGTCACAATAACCGATGATATTAGAGATATCATAAAGGCTGCAAACAAGCAAGGCCATATGAAAGTTGATGAGAATATCTACGACGATTACTACGCTAATAAAAGATAAGTTATACGCATAAATGGAAAACCCCGGACGCGAAGTCCGGGGTTTAGGTAGGAAATTGCTTTCTGTTTGAACGGGTGAGGGTTTTAAATTTGAGGATTTTGTAAGTATTCAGTTTTTAGGCCGCTATTTATGCGGCATGTTTAGACAGAATTCGTTGTAGTTGTTTAGCTTCCTGAGAAAAAGCTTCCAATCGGAGTTTTTGCAGCTGTTCTTAATCCGATTAATCGAAGTTTCAGTCGGGGGTTGGTAAATCTTCTTGGCCCGACCAGTTACGTTTTGGCTAACCGTGTTGGTTTTCGCTCGTCGCTACTAACCAAAAAGTCTGCAACCGCCTCTCAACAGAGTATGAGACGTAGCGTCCTCCGTAGAACGTGAAGAAGCTGAGCAGAATGTCTGGGACAGATATCTTTGCGCAATTGAGTCGACTCTCGGTGTTTACCACCTAAGTTCCCGCATCTACCTAACATTCCCACTAGATAATGCCATTCTCTTCGCTCTACTGTAAATTTGGTCGTTCGACCACCTCAAATTTTTAACCTAAGCTCGCTTGGTGTAAACAGAATTAACCACCATTTGAGATGTTCTTAGTATAACAAACATTATTGATGGACGCAAGAGGTTTTTTAGACTTTTTGAATCGGCATTGGATGAAGATCTTCATCGCCATACAATATGCCAGCTTTTGCACCGAGTTTTGAGACGACAGATGTTGAGTTAGCAGAACCAAAGACAAGTGATTCTTTAAAACTTTTCCCAGCAGCTAAGTGAGCTAAGAAACCAGAACCAAAGCTATCACCAGCGCCAGTCGTATCTTTTACTGGGACATCCTCATAGATACCGAAGCGATAAGTTTCTTTACTATCTGTTGCAATTGCACCCATAGCCCCAGTGGTAATTATTACAGTTTTACAGTATGCATTAAGATGAGCTAATAATTCTTCAAGAATTACACCTGGGACGATTTCTGCGGCCTCATTCTTATTGACAAGTAAAACATCAACTAAATCTAGTAGCCCGAGTAGCTTTTTCTTCTCTTTTAGCTCTAATTTCCCTGGATTAAACATAATTTTACAGCCAATTTCATGTGCCTTTTCAAAGAAACGAAGAAGAGTATCCATATCGCCGCGGAGACTTGTGACGTAGAGCCAATCCGGATTGATTGTATCAAGATCATCTTCCGATAAATTATTAAATTTTGCTGAAGCGCCACGATAGGTCAAAATAGTACGTTCACCAGATTTTGTATCGAGAAGTATTACTGAAACCCCAGTTTTCTGTCTCTTTAAATGAGTAATATAACTAGTGTCGACACCTTCGTCATCCAGCATACTCTCAATCGCTTGGCTTGCTGGGTCATTACCAACATTCCCAAGGAATACCGTTTCGTGTCCATGACGCGCAAAAGATACGGCCGAGTTTGTGCCGCCGCCACCTACTTCGAATGAAATATTATCAATATCAACTTTTGAACCGATGACGATTTCCTCAAGCTTCTCAACATCACCAACTTTTGAACCAACAAAATCGTCATGATCTATAAGATAGATGTCTTGTAGCGCAGAACCTAGAGAAACGATTCTAGCCATTAGACCCTTACCCCTCGCTGAGTTTTCTCTTTTACTAACTCTTCCCATGAAGTTTTTGGATCTTCAGTTTTTGCGATTGCAGAACCGGCATTTAGGACATTTATATCCGAATGAGCAAGAGCCCTGACGTTTTCTATACTCACTCCGCCATCCCAGCCAATTTCAACTTCTGGATTGATTGCGCGAATAAGTTTAACCTTTTCGATTTGGAGTAGATCAGCTTCTCCACCATTCTTGCCAAGCGCACCAGCAAAGATTAAAACATGATCAGCAGCTTTTATGTACTGCTCAACTGCTCCAGGATAAGTTCTTTGTAAGAGCGCAACACCCGTTTTTATGCCAGCTTGTTTTAATTGCGTGAAAATCGGGAGCAAATCTTCGGCTGCTTCAGCATGGAAGATACAGAGATTTGGTTTGAGGCGAATAATATGCTGGAGATGTTCGGACGGACGTGCAACCATCATATGAAAATCTACAAGGATATTAGTTGGAAGAGCAGTGATTGCTGATTCTGGAATAGTCGTCGTTGAAACAAAGCTGCCGTCAATCACATCGATTTGCATACGCTTTGCAAAAGCTGGATAGAGACCAATAAGCCTCGTGAATTCGTTTGCATCCGAAGTAAGTAAGGTCGGTACGATTACGACATCAGTTGGGTCAACAACAGGGTTCATTTTCCTCCTTTAATATATTGCTTCGTCATCAAGGCGAGCATTCCTTCTTATATAGCGTTCCTCTGGCAAAAATTCGGCCGAAAGGAACATTGAAACAGAGCGATCCATAGTTGCATCATCCATAAAATCCGACGAGAGGCAAAGAACGTTGGCATCATTATGGAGGCGACCAAGATGGACAAGTTCTGGAGTGTATCCACAGATAGCGCGAACACCTTTAAAACGGTTCGCTTGAATTGAGATTCCATGGGCAGAACCACAGATTAAGATTCCGCGAGAATTAGCATTCGCACGAATATTCCTCGCAACATTAATCGCAGCATCATTAAAATCATCTTCCGGCTTTAAAGTTGTTGGTCCAAGATCGATGATTTCAAATTTCTCTCTCACATTCGAATCACCAAGCACTCTTAATAAGCGCTGCTTATCAGCAAAGCCGCGGTGATCTGATGCAATGAAGAGACGAGGAAGTGGCATATTATTTTCTCTTTCCAAAATCTGCAGTTAGTTCGACGAGACGGTTAGAATATCCCCATTCATTATCATACCATGCGACAACTTTGATTAAGTTTCCGCCAACAACATCTGTGAGTGGAAGATCGACAATGCATGAATGTGAATTTCCTCTGAAGTCGCAAGAAACTAGCTCTTCATGAGTAATTCCGAGAATTCCTTCATAATATGGCTCCTTTGCAGCTTTCTCGAAGACTTCATTGATTTCTTCCTTGGTTACATCTCTTTTGACAACTGCAGTAATATCAGAGAGTGAGACGACTGGGGTTGGAACACGAACTGAAAGACCGTTAAATTTCCCTTTTAGAGATGGAATTGTAAGAGCAGCAGCTTTGCTTGCACCAGTTGTCGTCGGGACAATGTTTTCAGCAGCAGCACGAGCTTCACGAAGATCTTTAGCTGGCGCATCTTGGAGGCGTTGTGATGCAGTATAGCTATGAACAGTAGTCATCATTGCTTTCTCGATGCCAAAATTATCTTCGAGAACGCGCATTACTGGAGCGATACAGTTTGTTGTACAGGAAGCATTAGAAATGATTGTATCGGAATCTTCGACAATTTCTTCGTTCACACCAAGGACGACGGTTTTTGCACCTTCACCTTTTGCTGGAGCGGAGATTACAACACGTCTTGCACCAGCGTCAATATGTGCGTGGGCTTTCTCTGGATCAGTAAAGAGACCAGTTGATTCAATTACAACATCAATTCCCATCTCACCCCAAGGTAGACTTGCTGGGTCTTTCTCTGAAAGGACACGAATCTTTTTGCCGCCGACGATGATATTTTCGTCATCAAAAGACACCTCGCGGTCGTAAGTACCATAAGATGAATCGTATTTTAGAAGATGGGCGAGAGTTTTTGTGTCAGTGAGGTCGTTTACGGCAACAATCTCGAGATCACGTCTCTCAAAAGCGATTTTGAACGCATTTCTTCCGATGCGGCCAAAACCGTTAATAGCTACTTTGATCATTTTGCCTCCTAATTATTGCCTATATTTTACCATAAGTGGTTTTAAAATGCTATATCTTGAAAAAGCTTTAAAAATATGCTATAATAATAAGATACGTGGGGTTATAACCCTAAATTTTGCACATTAAAAGGAGGACATCAAATGAGAATTGATGAAAAAGCTTTAAAAAGCTACGATATTAAGAGTATTATTCTTGATATCGCGTACGGATCACGCGTTATTCCACGCGAACTTGAAGAGGACGTCTGTAGCGACCTCAAAAACATTGAGAGGCTTGCGACAAATATGCTCGTCATGGATCTGGAACCGCGTTTCTTTGATCTCAGAAATATCGCCACAGCCTCAGGATTATCAGAAACAGATGCAAAAATAAGCATCCGCAATGTTCTGCATGCAGGTTTTTGCCATCATTTTCCCAAGCACGGTTACCGCTACATTAACACACCTGAGGAATTTCTCTACACCGTAGCTATTCAGTTGATAAGAGAAACCAGTAGGTATTCGGACAATCTGGCTGAGTATGTCGTAAGATACGGATCAGGCTATCTCAATGAATTCAAATTCTTGAATAGGCGCATTTTTACTTCCGTCATCTTCCTGGTAGACTATTTTGAGTACAACCTCAACCGTCATTTCAGGGAGAATAAAGATAGCGTATCTGTCGATGAGTTCATTGATATGAACCCCGGAAAATATAACTTCATAAAGCTAAGCCGGCTCAAGAAATTTGTCAATGAACATCGTATAGCTGTCGTCGATTATGACGTAGATACCGAGGAGCACAATGGAACGACTACCATATCTACGGATATCGAGAGTTATTCAGAAATGTATCTCGACAACTTCATGGATCTCTACTCCGAGATTAAGGAGCGTGATGACCTCTTCGAATACGACAAAGAGAACGATTCCGATATCTATTGTCAGGACGAAGAATTTAATCCTTGCACCCATTAATCCATATTTTCATTTACCTCCAAAAAAGCCACCCCTTCGGGTGGCTTTTTCCTGTTTCAAGCTTTCTTGAATTAAGCGCGAGCAAAGTGTGCGAATGCACGGTTTGCTTCTGCCATACGGTGACAATCTTCTTTCTTCTTGAA
>JAEEGL013631673.1_pt1 | contig 21552 bp, 22 predicted proteins | sample 9134231 | NCBI WGS metagenome assembly JAEEGL01 (sample SAMN16246548, study PRJNA631951) | gut metagenome | biome: gut microbiome; feature: rumen; material: fiber-attached | host: Bos | place: Iran: Karaj | collected 2018-10
ATAATGAGGTCGACATCTTTGCCCATCTTCCGCGACATGTCGCGAACAAGCCTGGGAAAGCGGGAGAATACGGATGAGACGGGCACCATGCGGACTTTCATGATGGTATCCTGCAAGTCATCCGAGATGCGGGCCATTGCGTAGGTCGTTTCTGAAATGTCTTGGGCAATCTCAGAAATATTTATATTCTCATTCGCCGTTTCGAGAGAACGCGCTATCAAAGAATAGCGGTTGCGGTTTATGATAAGCTCCCCAATGGAGTTCATCAGATGGTCAAGCCGCCATTGGTCAACACGGATTGTCGAAGCGGCCTTGTGCTCCTTGTCAGAAGGAGAGGATGCCTGTGCGCTTGTCTTGGCGACAGGTGCCGCCGGGGCTTTCGGCGCTGAAGGCGACTGCGCATGCGGTGTCGACGGAGCCTGCTTTTCCGCTTGCGTCACAACGGGTTTGGCGGCAACCTTGGCTTGTGCGGGTGGGGCAGGGCGTTCCTGCGCTGGCGCTGCCTTAATTCCTTGCTCTTGCTGATGTGCCGCTTCTGGGACCGCAGGCTTCGGCCGGTCTTGAGCCGCCGAGGCTTGCTTTGCAGGTTCGGCGGAAGCCTTCGAAGCATCGGTTTTTGCCGGTTCCGTTGTTTTCGGTTCAACTGCGGGGGCAGATTCGGACCCGCTTGTAGCTGATTGCATGGAGGGCTTCGTTCCCGTGGAGACGGCCTTTTTGATCATATCGAAGATGATGCCGGTTTCCTGGCTCATCATATCGACCATCATTCCGAAATCAATGCCGCTCTTTCTGCCCTGATCGACTATGTCGGCAGTACGCTTTGCATATACGCGGATTTCTTCAAGCCCCATTGCGCTGCAGGCATTGCGAATGACAACGAGACAGCGATAAAGGGCGTCAATGGAATCCTGATGTGTGCCATGCTTTTGCAGTGTGGCCAAAGCAGCGTTGATGATCTCCATCTGTTGTTTGACCATGATGAAAAAGGCATCGACGTCATCATTTTCCGTGCCAACGGGAATAACGACGGGGGGAACCGGTACAACCGCATCTGCGGAATCAGCAGCGGGGGAGACAGCCTTCTCTTCAGAAACGGCGGAGCCCTGGGCTGCCGCGGATTCCGGAACGGATTGGAAATTGTCAGCGGTGCTCGGATTTTCAGCCTCGGCGTTCACCTCATTGCTTTGCTCTTCTTCGGAATTTTGAGAAGCAATCAAGCCTGCCGGCAATTCAATGGGACCGCCAGCCAAGACCTGTTGGAGTTTTTCAATCACGGACGACGTGTCAAAAGGTGATGCCTTTGAGTCATCTATCGTGATTTTTTGTATCAGGCTCTCCATCATGTCCACGACGAGCAAAAGCAAATCGATAAGCTCATGGGTAGGCGTGATCTTGTCCTGACGCACATTGTTGAGAAGAGTCTCGGCCTCATGTGTCAGCGCATTAAGTTCCGTATAGCCTATGATGCCGCTATTGCCTTTCATGTTATGGAAATAGCGGAAAATATCACTGACGAGAGACTTCTGGTCCTCGGGGTTTTCTTCTAGGGTCAAAAGACCGGAATTAAGATTTTCAATGTTTTCGGAAGCTTCATCAATGAAATCTTTGAGATGCTCCTCGCTGAAAGCTTCAAGCGTATAGGGCGTGATCGGAGGAAGGGTCGCTATCCATTCCTTCGTTGACATTGCCTGTTTGGCGGGTGCGACAGGTTCGGACGGCGCCACGTCGGAGGGAGGGGGAGTGGACGCAACCACGGAAACAGGCTCGTTCTCCGCTGAAACCGCCTCGGTATCCGAAGGCATGGTTTGTTGGTCGGCTTGAGGAAGCTCCGGTTCCTCAGGCGACGGGATTTCTTCCGTTGCGGCCTTGGGCGTATCGCTTGGCGGTGTCGAGCCGCCTGCCATAATGGTGTCGATCTGGTTTATGATAGGCTCGGTTGCAACGTCGCCTTCAGTGCTTGATGATTCGAGGTTGTCAATCATTTGCCGCAAGGCATCCGTAGAGGCAAGTATGACATCCATAATTTCGGATGTCACTGTCATCGCTCCCTTTCGCAGGGCATCAAGTATGTTTTCCGATCTATGAGCCAGCTTGTTGATTCGGTTCAACCCGAGAAACCCCGAAGCCCCTTTGAGGGAGTGCATGGGCCTGAAGATTTCATTAAGCAATGCCAGATTGTCGGGAGATTTTTCAAGCTCGAGAAGATTGGGCTCGATGGTTTCAAGATGCTCCCGGGCTTCGGCGATAAAATCCGCAAAAAGTTCAGGGTCGAACATATCCTGGCTCATACTGCTACCTTCATTAATGATAAGAGCGTGCCTCCCCCGTAGGGGCTGATACCCTCCTTATCGGTTAGCCAAGAAGCATCTTTATGTTTCGAACCATTTTTTCCGGGTGGGCCGGCTTGATCATGTAGAGGTTGGCGCCTACGCTCATGCCCGTTTGGATGTCCTTCTCTTCGCCTTCTGTCGACAGGACGATAATGGGAACGTCTTTGTAGAGCTCCTGCTGCCGTATGGTTTTTATGAAAGTGAACCCATCCATCCTTGGCATATTGACGTCAACAATCAATAAGTTAATAGGTTCTTCAATCGAATAAATTTTTTCGAGGGCATCAAGTCCGTCTTCAGCGGTCGTAATTTTGTAGCCTTCGGATTTCAAGACGAAAGCAAGAAGATTACGAATAGTTTTTGAGTCATCAACAAGCATAATATGTTTTTTCATAAAAATTCTCGTTTGAGGATGCATAGAGTGGTTAGAAAGTTAAATTATTTTTTTATAAACATTTGTCCCTGTATAGTGCTCCATCTGAAAGGATCGAGAAATGTTATGCAAGGTTTCAGAATGGCCTATCAATAAAACGCCATCGGGAAGAAGATTATCGTAGAAAGAATTTATAACTCTTCTCTTCATGTCATCATCAAAATAAATAATGACATTTCTGCAAAAAACAATATGTGACTTTTCAACTGTCTTAAGTTGCTCACGATTATTTAAATTAATTTGACCGAAAGAAACAAGACGTTTTACATCTTGATTAATTCGATAAATTTTGTTTTCTTTTGTAAAATATTTTGGAATTAAGTCTTTCGGGGTAGTTCTTAACGCATATTCATTGTAAATGCCATTTCTTGCAGCAGCCAATACCTGCAAGGAAAGGTCGTTTGCGGTGATTTTTATATCCCAACAGCGGATTTCTGTTTTCAGAACCTCGTTGAGAATTATGGCAAGCGTATACGGTTCTTCACCTGTCGAACAACCGGCGGACCAAATACGAAGTTTCCGCGTCCCTTTTTTACGGCACTCATTGATAATATTTGTCAAGACGATATTTTGAAAATCAGCAAGTTGCGGAGGATTTCTAAAAAAACTCGTCTCATTGGTTGTAACGAGAACAAAAAGCTTGTTTAATTCTTCGTCTCTTTTCGAATCGTAACGAAGAAATTTATAGTAGTCATTATAGTTTTTTAAATTCAGCTCCTTAATTCTGTTTGAAAATCTGTTTTCAATGAGATACTTTCTGTTTTCTGCTATGAATATGCCGCATTGCTTGTATATGAAATCTCTTAAAAGAATAAATTCTTCATCGGTGATGGCGAGATCTTTGCGGAAAGGGGAGCTCGCCTGCGCATGGGGCGTAAACGAGGGGCGTTGAGAAGAAAATGGAGATTGCGGTTGATTGCGTCCGGAAGTCGAACTCGGATGCGAGCCGGGCGATGTTTGTGAAAAGGGGGACGCCGGCTGTGTCCTCAAAGTGTTTTTTTGCAGAAGCGCAGATGGGGAGGCTTGCTCCGCGGGAACCGAGGTTTGCCGGAATGAGACGAAAGGCCTCGCCGGAGAAGGTTGAGGCGTGGGCGCCGACGTGGACCTCTGGCGGTCTGTCATGGATTTTGCGAAAGGGGATGCCTGAAAACGTGAGGCATCCGATGCAAATGGTGAGGGCGCATTCTGGGAGGCCCCCTGACTGGGCAAGTTCACAGCCGATCTGTGAAGAAACGGGGATTTATCCTTGGTGTCCTCTTTTTGGGAGGAATCGGCCGGCGATTTAAACAATGAAGGGAGTGTCATCTTTTACTCCTGTCGTGCCTGGATGGCTGCAACGGCCTCAGTCACGGCGTTGCGGATTTCGGGATCTTCATTGTCCATCATTCCTAGCAAAACATTGAAGGCCATGTTGCCGCCGATTTTCCCGAAGGTTTCGATTATCTTGTAGACGAGCATCGTGCTCGCGTGTTCAATCATTTCCGTGAGGATGGGCACCGCTTCTTCCGTGCCAATTTCGCCCAAGGCTTCAATGGCGCACATCTGAACGGTTTCATCGTCATCTTTGAGCGCCCTAAGCAACTGCGGCAACCCCTGGGATGAACGTGCCTGACCAAGAAGGTTGATGATGGCGATGCGGACATCCTTGTCAGGATCCTGCAACGAGGGAATCAGCCGATCGATGTAGTTTTCAACGTCATTGCCGAGATTGGTGAAGGCTTCTATTGCGATGCGTCTTACGGCAGGCGAGGGGTCGCTGACAGCCCGTGACACGTCGTCGATATTTTCATGGATGTCATAGCGGCCTAGGGCGTAAACCGCCATCATCCGTTGCAATTCATCGCCGTTTTTCAAAAGTTCCTTGAAACGGAGATTGAGCCCCTCGCTGTGGATGTTTATGCATGCCTCAAGGGCCATTTCCTTTACGTCTTGGTACTTATGGTTGATCAAGCTGAAGACGATGTCATCCACATCATGGCAGGACTGCTGGTTGCCAAGAAAGAAGAGAATGCTTTTGAGAATCTCTCCATCCTGGGTTTCGTCAAGGACGGAAAGGAAAAAGGGCATGTCGTTGCAATCCCCGAGACGAGCTATCTCGGCGATGGCAATCCTCTGAATATCGATGCTTACATTCCAGAAAATCTTTTTTATGTCTTCCAGCGGGGTCTTGTCCTCAAGCAACCTGCATACTTCAAGGGCCACCATGATATGAATCGTCTCATTGCTTCGCAAAGCTTCGCCTAACGCTTCGTTATATCCTATTGAGGCTAAAGCGCGGATTGCCGCCTCATAAAGCTCCGGTTTGGTCTCCGGATCAAGCGTATAGGCAAGGGCGAGTATTTTTGGGGTCGCCTCCGGTTTTCCAATGGCTCCCAGACCTTGAAGGGCGGCCAGCTGAATCTCTTCCTCTTCATCTTGCAGGGCTTCCAAGAGGTAGGCATGCAGTTTGTCTTGGGATTTCGGCTGCAGGAGAGTCAGGGATCGTCCGTTGAGGATTTTGACAAGAGATTTGACGATCTTGTGCCGCAAGGTTGAATTCACGGTATCCAACGCATTGAAGAGAAGGGGAATGATTTGTATGTCGCCGAGATCCCCCAGTGCGTCGATGATTGCAGAGCACACGAGAGGCGTTGATTTCGGCAAGAGCTGCACTAGCGCATTGATGGCGGAACTGTCCTTGATTTTCGCAAGTGCCACGACGACTGCGAACTGAACCCATTCTTCATCGTGCATCGCCTGCGACAGGGCTGCGACCGATTCCGGATAGGCCAGGTTGCCTAAACTGATGGCTGCCTGATAACGGACGTTGACCTCGGGATCCTTCAAAAGGGTTTCCGAAAGAAGCAGGGCAGACTTATGGCTGTGGCAATAGCCGAGTATGTCGGAGATGAAAATGCGCAAATCGGGGTCATCCCCGTGAAGGGGAGCTCGCATGCTGTCGAGGCCGTCTATGCCGATTTCTCGAAGGATGTCCATCGCGACGTTGCGAAGGGAAACCGTTTCGCTTTGCAACAGAGGAAGCAACTGGTCGACGGTCTCAGGACCGCGAATTTTTCGCAATGCGTATTCGGCGGCTTCCTGTACTCCGAGATTTGAAGATTTAATCTGTTCGCAAAGAGAGGGAACAGCCTCCGCAAGGCCTATTTCGCCGGCTCGGAAGGCGGCGTCTCGAACCGTTTCGGTATCGGCGGACTTAAGGTCTTGGAGGATCTCTGCGGTTTCGTTTTGTGTCGTTTCATTCATAGCGGGCACCTATTGAAGGAAAAAATCAGCCTTTGACAGTGGTTATGATGGCTTGGGCGATATCGTCGGCATCCAGAATCTCATTCGCCAGATTGGCATCCACGACGGCCTTTGACATGCCATAGACGACGCATGAGTTCTCGCTCTGGGCGATGAGGCATCCGCCGTTGTCTTTCAAGATTCGCGCGCCATCAATGCCGTCTGAACCCATGCCGGTCAGCATGACGCCAAGCGTCCGACGGGCGACATGTTCGCCTGCCGTACCCATCAATACGTTGACTGTCGGCTTGTAGAGGGCATCGCGGGGCTCTGTTGTGACGGCGATCTCCGGCAGTGCGCCGCGCATGCGAATGCCTATATGCTTTCCGCCGGGACAGATGTAGGCGTGCCCTCGTTTGTAAGGGGCGCCGTCGGTGGCCTCGGAGACTGAAATTGCGCTCAAATTATCCAAGCGTTTGGCAAAAGGCCCGGTGAAAGACGCCGGCATATGTTGAGCGACAAGTATGCAGGCAGGCAGATTTGCCGGCAAAGCGGAAAATATTTTTTGGACGACCGGCGGTCCGCCGGTGGAAACGCCGATTACCACTATGTCCCTTGGGCCGCGGCATGGGGTCGGCGAAAAACTCTGCGCTGTCGGCACGGGCGCTTTAACGGTAAGCGATGGGGACGCATTGAGTCGGTTGCGGCGGCCGAATTTCAGCGTGATAAAGCTTTTTCTGTTTGCGAGCGACGTAACCTTTTGGCGCAGTTCCCGGCCGAAAAGCAACCTGTCCTTGTCGGCTGATTTGGGGATGAAATCCAGCGCGCCGTAATCAAGGGCTTTGAGCGTCGTTTCGGCACCTTCTTCAGTGAGCGAACTCAACATAAGCACCGGAAGCGGTTTCGACGCCATGAGCTGCTTGAGGGTTTCCAAGCCGTTCAGAACGGGCATCTCGACATCCATCGTGACCGCATCACATTCCACGTCACCCAGCAATTTTGAGAGGGCTTCTTTTCCGTCGCGGGCTGTCCCTACGACTTTTATGCCCGGGTCTTCCTCAAGTAGGCCGGTGATAAGGCGGCGCATGAAAAGAGAGTCGTCAACAACAAAAACACGAACCATAACCTGAACTCCGAAGAGAGTTGTCGCCATCAGCTAATGGGAGGCATGCTACGCCAAGAGGCGTGCTTTGACAATTGAAAAAAAACTTGCAAAAAAATGAAAAAAGTCTAAATTAAAAAAATCGGGATGTGGCTCAGCTTGGCTAGAGCGCAGCGTTCGGGACGCTGAGGCCGCGCGTTCAAATCGCGCCATCCCGACCACGGGAGAATGAGGCTTGTGCATGCACGAGCCTTTTTTCTGTCCTACCGTTTTGCTTCTGCTTCATTTCTCCATTCATCCAGAGATGCGGCGATGAAACCGCATACCGCCTCATGCACCTCTTTGCCGGGGCCGGAAATAGCGAATGTTTTTCCAAAACGATAACGTATGGGCACTCGCGGATTGATTCGGCCGAGTTCCTTGATGAGCTTTCCCTGTTCCCACATATCTGTCTTGAGGGCAATGGGGATAATCGGCACGCCCGCATGCTTTGCCAGTTTTTCACCGATGGAATTGAAACGGTTGGGATCGAAAGTTTGAGTCCGAGTGCTTTGCGGAAAGACGATCACCGATATTCCGGTTTCCAGCCTTTTCTTCCCTTCATTCAGCACAATCGAGAGGTCTTCCCTCGGATTCCGCCTTCCGACGACAATCGGATCGCGTGAGCGCACGACGGCGCCGAACCATGGTAGCCCAACGAGACTGTTTTTCAGGACGAAGGTCACCTTTCTGTAGGGCCGGATAATGCCGGGCAGCATAAAAGTCTCGAGCGCACTCATGTGGTTGGCGACGAAAACGCATGGGGTGTCGTTATCGTTCAGTATTTCCAGCCCTTCGACAACGATGCGGCAACCTAAACTTTCAAGGATGTCGGCCAGCCAGACGCTTCCGTAAATCCAAGCGGCATCGTCACACATCCCCTTGGCGGCCCGTCTGCAAAGCCATTGGAACGGCCCGAAAATGAGACGGGAATAGAATTTGAACGTGGGAAAGAGAGGGGGCTCATGGCCGAACTGTTTAGTCGAATACGCGCCTTGAGTCGTGAATTTTGAAAGGAACTCGCCCTCGACAAATTTTGGCATCATGGTCAGTCATCCGCCATAGGGATATTGTAGAGTTTTTTCCACCAAGCCGAAAGTCGGGATTCTTCTCCCTTGTCCTTTGGCATGTAAAATCTTTTTCCAATGATTTCTCTGGGCAGATAGTCTTGCTTTACCCATCCCTCGGGATAGCTGTGTGGGTAAAGGTAATCTTTTCCATAGCCCCATTCTTTTTGCAATCGTGTGGATGCGTTTCGCAAATGGGCAGGGACGGGGGCAGCGCCGTTTATTTTGATTTCCCGCAGGGCGTTTATATAAGCCGCATAGGAAGAGTTGCTTTTCCTTGCGAGCGAAAGATAGACGACCGTTTCGGCGATGGGGATGAATCCCTCCGGCATGCCGACGAATTCCACCGCCTGTTGGCAGGCTACGGCGATCTGCAAAGCGCGAGGGTCCGCCAGGCCGATATCCTCGGATGCGGACAATATGAGACGGCGGCATATGAAGCGGGGATCCTCTCCTCCTTCCAGCAGACAGGCGGTGTAGTACAAAGCCGCATCCACGTCGCTACCCCGTATGGATTTGATCAAGGCAGATGCGTATTCGTAATGGCTGTCACCGTCTTTGTCGTGCCGCACTAGGATTTCCGGGAGGGATTTTTTAACGGCGCCGAGCTCGGGATCCCCTTCGGATACCATTGCCGTATATTCGACAAGGTTCAATAGCGTCCTCGCATCGCCGTGGGCGGCGGATACGAGCAAAGACAGGACCTCTTCGGAGAAGCTTTTCTTTGTGCTGTCCGCGCCGCGCCGCGCCAATTGAAAAAGCTGGGGGGGAGTCAGCGGCGAAAGCCGCAGCACATGCAGACGGGAAAGGAGCTGTCTGGTAACGCTGAACGAGGGGTTCTCGGTGGTGGTTGCCAAGAGGACCAGTTCGCCTGATTCAAGAAGCGGAAGAAAAAAATCCTGTTGAGCCTTTGAAAAACGGTGGATTTCGTCGAGTATCAGCACCTCAATGCCTTTCAAAGAACGTCTCAACACTTGCAGACCCGCTTCAGGAGCACTGATCCGCAGAAATTTTTTTTTGCTTGATTTCGCCAGCAACAGAGCCAGGGTAGATTTTCCGCAACCGGGCGGCCCATAAAAAAGGAGGCTTGGCAGGCTGTCTGAAGAGATGATGCCCTTCAGACGTTCTTTCAGATGCTCCTGCCCCAGGAACAGATCTATGTCGTCAGGCCGCAGCCGTTCGGGCAATGGCGCGATAGTGTCTGTCATTATCATGTCCCGGCCTGAAAGTTTTGCGGCAGATGCGACGCCCACCAATGCAGCCCCAAGCAGAGGGTCGCCGCCGTCTCGCAGCGCAGTATGCTTCTGCCAAGGCTCACCCTTGTGAATCCGGCATCGTCAAGGGCAAGAAGTTCCTTTTCTGAAAAGCCGCCTTCCGGCCCGATGACATAGACAGTCGTTCCCGGGCGCCCGGCAATTTCTGGGTTAAGAAGCGAGGCTGTGTCCTGATGTTCCCATGGCAGGATGCGTCTGTCCGCAGATTGAGATTCCTTGATGAGACCGGCAACTCCGCCAGCCAGTATTTTGACTTCCGGGAACCATGTGTTGCCGCACTGTTTCGCGCCCGCTGTTATCTGCCGTTCGCAGGAATCGGCAAGGTCAGGCGTCAACTTGCCCTGGCTGCGATCTCCCTGCCACAGCCATATGGCATGGGCGCCGAGTTCCGCAGCCTTTTCCATGAAGAAATGGCGTCTTATGGCCTTGCTGAAAGCTAACGCCATGACGGCCCGTGATTGCGGGGGATCTTCGTGTTCTTCATGTATCAGTTTAAGCAGTGTCTTGTGTTTCTGGATTTCTTCGACACGAAAAGAGCCGCTTCTTCCCCGTCCATCGACGAGGCAGACTTCCTCCCCCTGCCGTATTCGTAAAACTTGAGAAAGGTGCTTGGCCTCCTGCCCCTCAAGAGCGATTTCTTTTCCCCATGCGTCAGGGGAGACATAGAAACGCGGGGTGCTCATGCGCCGATTTCCTTTTTTAGCTTATTGTCATGGGAGTCAAGCCTTACCTTTCGGACGGCCTTGAAACCGTCCTGCATATTGACGAGACGCCCGTAGATCTTTTTGATTTCGAGCCCCGTTGGCGAAAGGGTCGTTTCTGCCGGGGCGATATATTTGCGCAGGAGATAGCTGTCGCCGAGGATCTTTTCGACGCATTCTATGATGCTGTCTGTAATCTCTGGAAAAAAATTGACTATTTCAAATTTGAGCTCGTTCAGAAGGGCTGCTGCCGCGCGCATCATCTGCAGGTACGTCATTTTGCCGATCTTTGCCGTGCGGGAGCTTATGTCTTCGAGCATCCTTACCCGACGGGCCTGCTGGATATAGGCGAAGCGCACGATTACTTCCTGATGAAGGTCGTGAAGAGAGTCAAAAGCCTCATCGTTATCGGGAGAATAGAGATACTGGGTGATGATTTTTGTCACCTGGGCGAAAAAATCGTCGCTGTAGCTGATCATTCGCCGCTGGTGTTTAGTCAGCCAGGAATAGAGGAATTTCAGCTTCTTTTCATCCGTGTCGGTATTGGAGACAATTTCGGTCCGTTTGTAGAGGACGCAACCGGAATACTCGCCCCTGACGATATCGTTGAGACGAAGTATCATGTTGCTGGGATCCTTGATGACGTTCAGCCCTTTCATCGGCTTCCCGGTCAGCGGATGCAGGATCTCCTGGTCAAGTATGGAAAGGGCGCGCTCTTCCCGTATGTTGGACGGGTCGAAAGCATGCTGCCTGTAACGTACCTTGAGAATGACCACACGGCGGTCCTCGTCAAGAAAACCGCCTTGCCCCGCAACAAGGTCGATAAGATCGTGCTGATATTGATCTATGGAGACCAAGGCCGTTTTTTCCAGATGGGGATAGCGGGTATTCTCACCGTTCGAAAAAAAGGTCGTGATCGTTCTGTCCGTTTGGCCGAGAACCCTCAAGAGAAAACGTTCCCCCATCTTATGGAGCTTTCTGGCGAAGAGGGCGCTGGATGTCCGCCTTTCCGATACGATGGGGAAACCGTGCAATTCCATGAGGAATTGATAGACGAACATGCGGTTCCGTTCATAAAGCTCGTCGTCACCGGGCAGAAATTTGCCAATTCTTATGCCGAAACGTTTCAGTTCGCTGTCGAGGTCTGAAGGAAAGGATGCGAATACGCCCGCGAGATGAAAAAAGCCTTCCCCGTCCCATGCCAGCACTTGAGCCCTGTCCATCAGGAGAAGATAGGGGAACAGTCTATCGTAGGTATCCAAGAGGGTGACATCCGAGGAACGGAATTTTTTCCGGATATCTTCGTGGAGCTTGTTGGGTATGCGGTTCGTCAGCGTCTGAATATTCTGACCAAGGACTTGGTTTTCCAGAGGACAAGATCCCCTCCTGCCAGTGACGACCGTATGGAGCTTGTCATATTGGAATATCTCTGAAAAATACGCCAGCTGGCGCGGAAGGGCCACCAGGGAAAAGCCCGGCAGATCTTTGTATTCAAACATGTCGTTGTCGAAAGAGGGGAGAAGCTCGCGGCTTTCGACAACCGGGTAATCGGGCTTTTCCTGGTAGGGCTTGGCCAGACAATATCGGATGTGAACAGAATCCAGAAAATCTTTGAGAGAGTCGATATCCCTGATGGCGATGACGCCGTTTTTTCCGGCATCAGAGCGCAAAGGAAAAGGGCTTTCGCTGAAAAGATTCTGCCAAGGTATCATCGGCATCCGCCATATTTGTTTTTTCAATCCTATCATAGTATTTAAATGTTTTCCAGTTGCCCCTGCCAGGCGGCAGCCAAAAAGGCGTGAAAAAAGTTGCGACCACCGGGCCGCTTTGATAAGAAAGAGACGTTGACGGGCCAATTGGCGAAAACCTCATACAGCCGATCAGATAATGAGCAATTTTTCTTTGGAACGACATATCCTGAGTATAGTGTGCACTGTTTTTGACGCCTATTCGGCGGTGCTTTTTCTGCCGGATGCCGATGTAGAAGGATGCCGATTGCAGGAATCTTTCAGCTTGGGCGACGACATTGCCAAAGATTCCGTGATATTGGCGGGTAAAGGCCTTGTCGGATGGATCATCCGCAATCAGCAGCCCCTGATTGTCGATAATTTTGACCAGCACACCCGCCTCGGCTACTACAGGAATGATGAGGAAGCCCACATCAAGGCTTTCATAGGATGCCCTCTCTCTTCAGGCGGTGCCCTGTGCGTCGACAGCAAGCGCCAGTATTCCTTTACGCCGAAGGATTACAAGTTGCTTCAGCTCTTCGCGGAGATGATATCCCATCTGCAGGCTCGGCAGGGCCGCCAGGAATCCTTGGCTGACGTACCTCGTTATTTCGCGGAACTTGGCGTAATTCATGACCTCCGTACGCAGCACAAGCGTTGGTCTCAATATATTCGCAATTTCCTCCAGACAATGCTCAATGCTGTGGGCTTTGAGTACGCCGCTTTCGCCTCCGTTCACGAACCCGGGGTTTCTTACCTCGTAGAAAGCGAATCGTCGGATCTTCTCCTCACTGGTGACGCCCCCCTCGTTTTGCCCATGGGCGTCGGCATTACGGGATGGGTATTTCGCAATGACCAGCCCGTCATAGCCGAGGGGATGGAAGGCGCTCCCGCGTCCGTCCTTTTCGGAAAGCTTCCTGACATGCCCGATTTTCAGGCGGTCATGTGCCTTCCCATCTTGATCAATAAAAGCACCCGCGCCGTTTTGTGCCTTGCCAACACAACCCCCCGGCAGATAGATGAGACCATGCGGAGCTGCGTCAATCAGGCGGTCGACAGCCTCTCCCTTTACCTGGAAAACCTCTATCTCCGGACGAGGCTTCGCAATCTTTTGCCTCAAGCAGAGGTCCACGCCGATATACGCGCGGATGCGCCGCACAGAGAAGACTGACGATGTTCCTTAAATATTTTCTGCGGTATTTCGCAAAAGATATCGCAATGGATTTGGGAACGGCCAACACGCTTCTCTACACGAAAAGCGGCGGCATTGTTGTCAATGAGCCGTCTGTCGTCGCAATTGACGCGGAGAAAGGGACCGTTCTTGCCGTGGGGGCGGCCGCCAAGAGGTTTTTGGGGCGTACGCCGAAATCCATAAAGGCGATACGCCCGATGAAAGATGGCGTCATCGCCGATTTCGACATTACGCGTTCAATGATCGAGTTCTTCGTGCGCAAGGTCATTGACAGATGGCATCTTGTGAAACCGTCGCTCGTCATCTGCATACCGATGGGCATTACTCAAGTTGAGAAAAGGGCTGTCATCGACTCTGCTGTTCTCGCCGGCGCCGCCGACGTCAGTCTCATCGAAGAACCGATGGCTGCGGCAATTGGAGCCGGTCTGCCTGTGCGAGAGCCTGTCGGCAATCTCGTACTTGATATCGGCGGCGGCACGAGTGAAGTCGCCGTGATATCCTTGGCGGGAATAGCCACCGCCCACTCCATACGCGTGGCCGGTGATGCCATGAATGCCGCCGTACAGCGCTATGTGCGCGATGTGTTCCGCATGGAGATCGGCGAGAACACCGCGGAAAACGTAAAAAAGCTGATCGGTGCGGCAACCCCGCAGCCAGACTTGCCTGAACTTGAGGTTTCGGGAAAAGACATGGTGCAGGGAGCCCCCAAGGTCATAAGAATCAATGAGGGGGATATCCGCGAGGCATTGCAGGATACCCTGCGGCTTATCCTTGAAACCGTCATGCGGGCGCTTGAGAACACTCCCCCCGAGCTGTCCGCCGATATATACCGAAACGGCATGCTCATGGCCGGAGGTGGTTCCTTGCTGAAGGGTTTGGACCAATACATAGCCAGGGAAACGAAGCTTCAGGTCTTTCTTGACAGCGAGCCTTTGACGACGGTCCTGCGCGGAACGGCGGCAGCCATGATGGACAAAGGGGCATGGCAATCCGTTTTCATCAACTGAAGGCTTCAGCGCGGGCGAAGATAGCCTCGGCGTAGCGAGGATCGCAACAACGGCGAGAAATGGTTGGCGAATTCGAGTCCGAGGTATTTGAGCTCACCGTAATCAAGCAGTATGTAATTTTCATCTTCACCCAGCTGATTGAGCCATCCCTTTGCGGGGCGCATTTCGTACAAAGCCGTGAATGCCCTGATCTGTTTTTCAGGCGGGCATACGCCCAGGGGGTAAAGACGGGGGGGATGCATGCCTGCGGCCAATGCGATCAGTTCCTGTGCGAACTCCTCGGTGCTCTTGCCAACCGGCAAAAGTGCTTGGAAAGGCAGATCCCACAGTTGATTTTCGTTTTTCTTGAGGAGCGCGCGGCCGGTTTTAGAGCGCACGACGATGGCTACGGCGCGATGCAGTATTTCTTGGCGCAGGATGGAATCGCCGGCCATTATGCCGAGCGGCATGTTGTTGCCGTCGACGATTTCATGCATGCCGGCATCGAAAGTCATATCCGCGCCGTCGATGATATGTTCTGGGTATTTCCTCATGTCAGCCGTAGAAAATGCAATAGTCAGAAAACTTGCCGCACGAGACGCGGGGGCTGTTTACGCGATGGAAAGCCGCTGCTTCGCCATGCCGTGGACCGAGCGGCAATACGCCGCCGCTTTCGCCCATCAAGCCTTCTCGGCCTATGGGGTTTTTCAGACAACGGTTCTGATCGCCTATGTCACCCTCTATCATGTCATTGATGAATTTGAAATACTGAACATTGCGGTGTTGCCGGAGTTTCGTCGGATGGGGATAGGCCGCCATCTTTTGCTGATGACCTTGCAAGAGGCGGAAAAAATGGCTATTCAAAAAATCTGTCTTGAAGTTCGCATGACGAACTCCGCCGCCATTGGCCTTTATGAGAATTGCGGTTTTGTCAGGTCAGGCGTCAGACCGCATTATTATCCTGACACCGGTGAAGATGCGCTATTGTATCAACGCCGTGTGTGAGAACCCCGAAGGAGCGCACACAATGAATACAATCATTGCCGCAAATTGGAAAATGAATAAAACCAGAAAAGAGGCCAGGGAAAGCGTAGCCGAGCTCTCCCGCCTCATCGATGGGGCTGTTTTGCCTGAAAACAGAGGGGTTTTTGTTTTCGCGCCCTTTACCTGCATAGCGGATGCCGCGGAAGCCGCAAAGACCTCCCAAAAACTTCTCATCGGCGGACAGGACGTCTACCCTGCGGCTCATGGTGCTTTTACCGGCGAGATATCCCCCGCCATGCTGCGTGACGCAGGCGCCGAGTGGGTTTTGGCAGGGCATTCCGAACGGCGTCACATCATCGGCGAAAACGACGACTTCGTCGCTGAAAAGGCGGTTTTTGCCTTGCAGAACGGGCTTTCCGTCATGCTCTGCATAGGCGAGACGCTTCAAGAAAGAGAAGACGGTCAGCTGAAGGGCGTTCTGTCACGCCAGCTCACCGCAGTGGCGAACGTCCTGAAAGCGAAGGAGCTTGTCGCAACGCTGCCCGAAACCTTCGCCGTGGCGTATGAACCCGTGTGGGCCATTGGCACGGGAAAGGTGGCGGGTGAAGCCGAGGTCCTTGATGCGCACGCTGCGGTGCGCGGCATCCTGGAAGATCTTCTGGGGCCCGTCGGAAAGCAGCTGCCTATTTTGTACGGAGGGAGCGTCAAGCCGGCCAATGCGGCTTCGCTCTTAAAACTTGACAATGTGGACGGTCTTCTGGTAGGAGGCGCTTCTTTGGAAGCAAAATCTTTCATACAGATCGTCACGGCGCAATAGGCCGACGTATCCCTGGGAGCCCGTTCACATGCAGACGCTTATTCTGACACTTCACATAGTCGTTTGTGTCCTTCTTGTCATTCTCATACTACTTCAGTCCGGCAAGGAGGGGATGGGAGTCATATTCGGCGGCGGAAACACGTCTGTCTTCGGCAGCACGGGGGCCGGCGGCATTCTTGTCAAACTGACGACGCTGATGGCCATAATCTTTGTCATCACATCCTTGAGCTATACGTATGTGACCAGTTCGCATGCGCCTGCCGAATCCTCCATTGTCGATGTGAAAATCGAGGAACCTGCCGCTCCTGCCGCTGAAAGCGGCGCAAAGGAGGCAGCAACGCCGCCCCCGGCATCTGCCCCGCTGAAGGAATCCCCAGCCCAGAGCGAGAATAAAGAGGCCCCCGCAGCGCCTGCCGCTGAAAGCGGATCCAAGGATTCACCCGCATCGACCGCTTCGGATGGCGCCCCGCAAAAGCAATAGCGTCTGTTTCTTTTGATTTAAAAAACTGCGGCCGAATTGGACCGTAAAGCAAAGTCCGCATCAGTCCGCCATAGTCCGTAACGGCTTGGCGGACTTGATTTTTTTTGAACACGCTGTCCGCATGTGTCCGCTTTAGTCCGCTTGCATCCGCGAAAATTGCTGGTATAGGTGCTGGTATAGGCGCTGGCATGTGCTTGATGTTTGCATTTTCGGGCCGTCGATTTGCCATGTCTGCTGTATTTTTGCTGTATCTTAACTATTTCATGCGGTTACCATGCTCACAGATTCCAAGATTCGGCAGCTCAAGCCGAACGGCAAGATCCAGAAGGTTTCCGACGGAGGGGGCCTCTACGTGCAGGTCGCCCCGACGGGCGCGAAGTCGTGGCGCCTGGGCTACCGCTTCGGCGGCAAGCAGAATACGTACACGATAGGCCAGTATCCCGCCGTTTCCCTCGCCGACGCGAGGCGCGAGAGGGAGCCCTGGAGGCGGCCGGGCACGCCTTCACGGCCCGCCGCGTCGCGAAGATGGCTTCATGGGTGTGCGCCTACGGGCAAATCTGCGAATACTGCGAGATGAACGTCGCGGCCAACCTGACCCGCGCCATCGTGAAGCCCGCCGAGACGCACAGGCCGGCCATCGTGAAGCCGGACGAGTTCGGGAAGGTGCTCGCCGCCATCGAGAGATGCCGCGCGCAACGCTTCTTCCGCTACTCCCTGCGCATCCTGCCGTACGTCTTCCTCCGCAATGTCGAGCTGCGTTGCGGCAGATGGGAGGAAGTGGACTTCGAGGGGCGCGTGTGGACGATTCCCGCCGAAAGGATGAAGATGAGGCGCGAGCACGTCGTCCCGCTCGCGAGGCAGGTCGTCGCCCTACTGCGCGAGCTGCGGGAAGGGCAGGGCGGCGGCGAGCTCATGTTCTCGTCCCCTCAGTCCCGCCCCATGCCCATCTCCAGCGCTGGCCTGCTGGACAACTTCAGGGCGCTCGGCTTCCTGCCAGAGCAGATGTGCCTGAACGGATTCAGGTCGTCGGCGTCCACGCTCCTGAACGACATGGAACGCTTCGGCCCTGACGTCATCGAAGTCCAGCTCGCCCACGTGGACAAGAACAACGTCCGAGCCGCCTACAACCGAGGCGACTACATGAAGCAACGGCACGAGATGATGCAAGTCTGGACTGATTATATCGACGGGTTGCGGGACGAGGCGTTGAAAGGGAACGTCCACGACATCCCGAAAGGAATGTCGTGACGACGGAAAGCGAGCCGCGCCAACGTTTTCCCGCACATCGATAGACGTCCCGCCGGAAGGATGCGGCGCGTGTCCGGAGCAACCGGACTCGGTGGAACTTGGCAACGGCACGGTGAACGGCACGAACTCCGAGGCGAGCCAGATAGCCGTGTTCGACGGCGGCGAGGAGACCGCGCCGAAGCACATCATGGGGCGGTACTTCATCAAGGCTCGGTAAGAAAGCGAAAGCCCCGCATGAGCGGGGCTTCTTCCTTGGTCCGTTCCATACAGGTAGTGCCGGCAGGCTATTTCTTCGGAATGGACTTCAGCGCTTCCAGAATGTTTTTCTCAGGATTTCCGTCGCAAAACTCGAGCAGGGCGTTTCCGAAGCGGTCCCTCAATCCGTCGCCCATGACGTCGCTGTCATTCGCATGGCTCCAGTAGCCATACAGCCATGCTATCATTTCGCCTCTGTAGTTAGGATTCGTCTTGCGGAATTGAGAGCAGGAGATCTTGCCCATGCGGGTCAGGTCGGCAAAGCTCATGGACGGAATGAAGACGATGGCTGTCATGACCAGGGATATAATGATTTTTTTCATCGAAAACTCCTTATGGAAGATGCCGGCTACGGCTTAACGCATGGCGGAGAGGCTATATGGCTTCCGCCACCTGAAGCGGCTTGATTTCCGTCCACGAGCCCTTAGCCTGTCGGGCGTTCCAGAGGTCGAGCTTCTGCTGAAGGTTCAGCCAGAGGTCGGGAGTGGTGCCGAAGGCGCGGGAAAGGCGCATGGCCATGTCCACCGTGACTGGGGCCCACCCGTTGAGGAGGGCGGAGACCGTCTTCCGCGATACGCCGATGTGCGCCGCGAACGAAGTCGCGCTCATGCCGAGCGGAGCCAGGTACAGCTCCTTCAGGATATCGCCGGGCCGCGAGGGCTGCTGTGTCCTTTCCATCTTCGTCCTCCATATGGGAGATTTGGCTTGGCGGTTTATGTTAGTAATGGGTGTTAATTTTGGGTACACCGCTAGAACTCCGCCGGCTTCAAAAGGATGCCATCTAGCCGGGGCGGATCGAACTCGACGTCTGCGGCCTCTGGGCAGGCCAGGGCGTCGGCAACGTTCCCGCATCCGGCCAGTCCGGCGTAGGCGGTCCATGTCATCAGCACATGCGAGGGGGTACCCCTGTCAGTGATGACCACTGGGCCATCCAGCGCCCTGCGCTTTGCCCCGCTCGTGTCTTGGCTGAATTCGCGGCTCGTTATGGTTTGCATAAGGCAGCGCCTTGTTTGTAGATATATATCTGCATTCGTTATTTGGGAACTGTCAATAGATTTCGCGAATTCTGTTGAGCAGTCGAAAAAGAAATCCAAGAGCGACAGCTTTCCTTGGTATTCTGGTATTCTCATTCATAACGCTGGCGGCAGTTGCCCTTCTCGGATCCGCGCCTCTCATTTCCCCAGTCCCTGCGCCCAGCGCAGGACCTCCGCCACGGGGCCGATGAGCTCCTTGGGGATGTAGGAATCCTCCGTGCCCTCGGCATAGAGGGCACGGGCCAGCGGGACGTTGTGCATGATGGGGATGCCCTCCTGCCGGGCCACATCCATCATACGTAGGGCGAGCTCGCCCTGCCCCTTGGCCAGGATGACCGGCAGGGGCGTCTTGTCCTTTTCGTAATCCAGTGCCACGGCGTAATGGGTGGGGTTCACGACCAGCACCTTCGCTTTCCTGACTTTCTGCAGGTTGTTCTGATTGATGAGCTCCTGATGGAACTGCTTGCGCTTGCCCTTGATGAGGGGGTCGCCCTCGCTTTCCTTGTATTCCCGCTTGATCTCCTCCTTGCTCATCATGTTCTTCTTTGTGAACTGCCATTTCTGGAAGAAGTAGTCCAGCGCGGCGAGCACGCAGAAGATGCAGGCTGAAGTGAGGATGAGGTCGAGGGATGCCTTGCCCAGCAGGGCCCACATGGCCCCAATGTCGCTTTGCGGGATGCGGAAGAGCTGGGGCAGGTAGTCCCTGAAGATGATGTACACCGCCGTGGTGAGCACAGTCACCTTCAAGATGTTCTTGAACAGTTCAAAGGCGTTCTTGAGGGAAAAGACCTTCTTGAACCACTGGCCGGGGTTGAGGTTTTCCAGCTTGGGCTTGGCCGCCTCCGGCGCGAAGAGCACGCCTACTTGGGCCAGATTGGCGCAGAGCACCACGGCAAGCACCATGCCCATGAGCGGCAGCAGAAGGCGCAGGGAGCATTGCCATACAACAGCCCCCGCCTGCGGCAGGGCCTCCGCGAAGGGCAGGCTCATGAGCTTGATGGGGGCTTGGGCCATGTCCAGCAGAGCGCGCAGCATGTCGGGCCCCATGACCATGAGGTAGAGTGCGATGGCGAGCACGGAGAGCGAGGATGCCACATCCTGGCTCTTGGCCACCTGGCCTTTCTGCCGTATGTCCCGCAGTCGTTTTGGTGTAGGCTGTTCGGTTTTCTCGTCGGCCATGTCATCCCCTCACCATATGGGTCAGCGTGCGGAGCATGTCGTCGGCGTGGCGGAAGATGTCAGGCGCGTGCGCCAGCAAAAGGCCCAGGTAGAGGCACAGCAGCAGGGCCGCCAGACCGCTCTTGATGGGCATGGCCAGAACATAGGCATTGAGCTGCGGAGAAAAGCGGTTGATGAGCCCGAGGGAGATGTCCACAAGCAGGCAGGCCACGGCGATGGGCGCGGCGATGAGCAGCATGAAGGTCATGAGCCAAGCCACCTTGCCCGCGAAAAATAGGGGCACGACGGAGCCCTGCGGCAGGGGGAGCATCTGCGTCACCGGCCAGAGCTCATAGCTGGCGTAAACAAGCCCCAGAAAGGCCAGAAAGGCGCCGCTTGTGTAGAAGAGGTACACCAGGCACTGGAAGAGCAGGCCGCCCATGGGGCTGACACTCTTGCCGGTGAGGATTTCCGTGCCTTCGGCCTGTGCCGCGCCGCGCTGGTTGTCCATGAAAACGCCCGCGCTCTCCACGGCCCAGAAGGGCAGGCCTGCCAGCAGGCCGAGGCCGAGGCCAAGAAGCGTTTCCTTGAGGAAGATGAGGCCAAGCCGCCCGGCCAGAATGAGATCCATGTTCAGGGAGAGGGTGATGTCCGGGCTGAGCTGGGCCAGCACGGCGGGGTGCATGGGCAGGTACATGCCGAGCACCAGCACCAGCCATATCTGGCCTTCCAGCACGCCCGTGCCGAGAAAGGGCGCTAGTAGGGCCACGGCGAAGAGGCGCGGCATACCCAGCAGAAATGCCGTCAGATGCTTGAAGACCTCCAGCTGTTCCAGAATGCCAACGAAGTCCATGCGCCCGCTCCGTTCAGAACAGCTGGAACTTGTCGAAAACCTCTCCGCCGAAGCGCAGGATGGCCCCGCACAGCCAGTCGGCCATGAGGAAGAGGGCGATGCCCACGGCCACCAGCTTTACGCCGAAGGAAAGCGTCTGCTCCTGCAGTTGGGTGATGGCCTGGAACAGGCTGAAGGCGATGCCCACCACGGCGGCCACCATGATGGGCGGCAGCGAAAGCTGCATGACGAGCATGAGGGCCTCTGCCGCGTAGGATGATCCCGATTCCATGCCGGCTCCTACAGACGGATGCGGCTCAGGGGCTGCACCGAGATTTCAGGCGTCAGCTCCTGATAGGACAGCACCATGAGATTGTAGTGTTTGCCTTCGATGAGGCGGCGCACATAGCGGCGTATGTCCATGCTGGCCAGCAGAACGGGCTTCTGGCTGTGCTTGCGGTAGTCCCCGGCGGCGTCGGTCACGGCGTCCAGAAAGCGCTTTGAGGTGTCCGGGTCCAGCGAGAGAAAGGCCCCGGCAGAGGTCTGCCTGACGGACTTGCGGATGGTTTCCTCCACGGGCGGATCAAGCAGGATGGCCGGCAGCATGTTCTGCCCGCGCGAGTGCATGTAGCAGATCTGCCGCTTGAGTGCGCCGCGCACGTACTCCGTG
>JAEEGL010266018.1_pt1 | contig 21551 bp, 14 predicted proteins | sample 9134231 | NCBI WGS metagenome assembly JAEEGL01 (sample SAMN16246548, study PRJNA631951) | gut metagenome | biome: gut microbiome; feature: rumen; material: fiber-attached | host: Bos | place: Iran: Karaj | collected 2018-10
CGGCTCCAACCGCGTCCACGACCGAAGAACCGACGACTCCGGTACCGGAGACGACGGAACCCGAGCCGGCAGTGGTGACATGGGACCTCACCAAGGAATATACCTACGACTATCAAAACATCGTTTTGCTGGAAAGCGAAAACGTCCGTATCTCTGCGTATCGGCTCAGTTACAAGAACTCCGACAAGGGAATGCGGCTTTCCTGTTCTGTCAATATTGAAAACCTGACTGATCATACCCTTGTGGCCCATCCGAGAAAAGGGAACGAGAATTTTTCGAAGGAAATACCGGCCGGAGAATCATATAAGCCCTATGTCACGGAAGTCGTCTATGACTGGAACGGCCTGATCGGGGAAACGGAAGACTGCTTCCAGAGAAACTGCCGGGTGACGATTATGAACGGGGCGGAAACGGTCGATATGATTCAGTTTGACTGGTATGTATCGGAGAAAAAACCGTTTATTAATTTGATTGTCGGGGAAAAAGCGATCCGCGAGGCGGAGATCGCAGCCGACAGAACCGCTGCCCGGGAATGGAACGGTTCGGAGGGAGAAAGATTCGACTACAGCTACGGCGACGATGTCGTTCTGGCAGAGACGGAAAAGCTCCGCATTACAGCCGACAAAGTCACGTATGTCAAGGAGCGTACCGGAACCTTGCGGTATTCCTTCTGTTTGAAGATCGAAAACCTGACCGATACGCCTTACATGACAATCATTGAAGGGAGCGGGACCCAGAAGCTTCCGCCTCATGAGACGAAGCAATCGATCCAAATCTGCAGCACGAATGACTGGAACGGGCTGATCGGAGGCACGGAAGACTGCTTCCTGAAGAACTGCCGAATCGATGTTTACAACGACGGAGATTACAGCGGCAGGAACGGAATTCAGGATGTCGTCTCCTTTGATCTGTATGCTTCCGAATTGGCCCCTTTCCGCAATATTGCGGTCGGGGAAGAAGCCGTCAAGGCCGCCGAGGAAGCGAGGCTTGTAGCTGAACTGGATAAGCTGGTGGATGACGGCGTATCGCTGTATCATGCGGAAAATGCCATGCTCAGCCTGGACATTCTGAGAACCGAGTTCTATGACAACTACGGATCCCAGGGCAGAGTTTATCTTATTCGATACATTGTTACCAACCGCTCCGAATATAACGTATATACGCAGCCGGAGCTGGGAAGCAAGGCGTACGAAGCAGGCGCGAGCTGGTATGATGCGGCGGTCGTTCAGTGCTGGAAAACGGAACGGGACGAACCGGCGACCTTCTCCGTTTCGGCGTACAATGCCGTGACGCAATTGACGGGAGAACTGGCAATAGAAGTCAAGGTCGTTTCCGGTGAGAAATCGGCGGACGTCGTTCTGGATTTCCTGGATTCCGGCAGCATGGAGGATCTGAAAGCGGCGGAGGCCTATCAGGATCTTAAAACCATAGAGCCGCTGCTGGTGATGGATAATGAAGCTTTCCATGTAGAAGTTTTGACTACTTGTGTCATTAAGACAGAAACGGGCCGCTTCACAAAGGAACAGGTGGAAGAGTATTACGGGGCTTTTGCGGCGCAGTATTATGACGGAAGCAAATATTCTGCCAACCTGGTTCTCTCCGTAACGAACCTGACACTCAGGCCTTTGTACCTGTTCCGCGGAGGCAACATCATCGGCCCCGGCGAAACCGTATATATAAACGATCAAATGTATAACAGCTATGGCTCCAGGGAAATTCAGGGGACCAGATACTTCTCGGTAGAAGGTTATACGGACGATACAACTTTCACGCCGGCGGCATACATGGGATACAGTTACGAATGGACTTTTGATCCGGCCACTAAAGAAGTCGGAGCCTCCGGCTTTACGGAGAAAAGCAACGAAGTGGACGAGAACGCCCTCAGCTCCGTGTCGGTTTCCTACGATTACGATATTGTCGTGGCGGAGACAGAGTATTATACAGTGAAGCTGGTCAATATGTACGGGGTGAAGAGCAAGGACGGTGTCTGGAGTGTCAGAGTAGCGTTCAAGGTGATCAATACCGCCAGTTTCAAATACCTTCTGGGCGAAGCCTGGAAGGCAGCGGCCGGTTGGGAACCCGGCGGAGACTGGTTCAAGCCCGGAGATGCATCAACAGAGTATGCCTATTTCACCTGTCAGGATTCGGAAAACGTCAGCGGACCGATTTTCCTGAACGTCTGGGGCTGGGATTGGGACGGAGCCCACGGCACGCAGCTGTTTAAGAACACGATCAGCGCAACGGTTCAGCTGAGTGAGACCGATCCTATCCGGCCTATAAGCGGTCAGTAAGCCGGCAGGAAGAAGCATTTTCAAAGAATAGGAAAACAAGACAGAAAAACAATCGCCGGGGCCGCTTGCGAAGCGGCCCCGACATTATTATAATAGACATGCATTACGCTGCCGCTCCGCGTAAAAGTCTGGTTCACGGGAGTATGATTCATGATACGAAAGCTTGTCCGTCAAATGCTGACGGCCCAGATCCTGTCGGCCCTGACAGTTTCGGTCTGTCTTCTGATCGACAACATTATGATAGCCCGGTTTCTGGGAGAAGAGGGAATTGCGGCCTACGGCCTGGCGAATCCGGTGCTGATTCTGATCGGCGCCCTGGGCACCATGCTTTCGTCCGGGGTGCAGGTAGCCTGTTCCCGTTCGCTGGGGATCGGCTCGCAGGAGGAGACGAACGCGGGCTATTCTTCGGCTATCGGCGTTGCCGCCGTTGTTTCGGGCGTGTTCATGCTGGTTGTTCTTCTTTTCAGCGGCCCGCTGGCCACGGTCATGGGCGCCGGCCGCGAGGGCTCGCTGTTTGACAGCACGAAAGGATATCTGAACGGCTTTATTCTGGGGGCGCCGGGCTCGGTGGGCGCCCTGATCCTGGTACCGTTTATGCAGATGGCCGGAAAGAGCGGCCTGCTGATCGCGGCGGTGCTGGGCATGACCGTGTCGGATATCGCGTTTGATCTCCTGAATGTGCTGGTCTTCGACGGCGGGATGTTCGGTATGGGACTGGCTTCCTCCCTCAGTTATTACGTTGCCCTGATCATCGGGATCTTCTATTTCCTTTCGCCCCGCTGCGTTTTCCGCTTTTCCCGCAGACAGATCAGCCGGGCGAAGATCCGGGAGCTGTTTAAGGGCGGTGTACCGTCTCTCGTAAATATGATCGCTTCCGTGATACTGGTTTTCGCGATGAACCATCTGCTGATGAGTTCGGGCGGCGAGAGCGCGGTCGCGGCCTTCACGGTAGTGACGGCCATCGGCAATGCCGCCTGCTGCATTTCGACCGGAACGTCCGGGGTTTCGCTGACCCTGGCCGGGATCCTCTTCAACGAAGAGGACAGACAGGGACTGAAGGATCTGGTTTTTTATATGCTGCGCCTGGCGGTCGTGCTGGGGGTCGTGATGTGCCTTATCCTGCTGATCCTGGCACCGAATCTGGTTTCTGTCTTTATCGCAGATGCGCTGCCTTCGAAGCCCATCGCGATCCGGGGCGTCCGGCTCTTTGCTCCGGGCATGATTTTCTGCTGCCTCACCGGAGCGATGAAAGGAACCTATCAGGGCTGCGGAAAGGCCGGCACGACGGAGGCCATTTCGATGCTGCAGAATGCCCTGCTGCCGGTGCTGGCTGCCGTGATCTGCGGGGCGCTGTTCGGATCAGAAGGCACATGGCTCTATTTTGTGATTGGAGAAGCCGCGACGCTGATCCTGCTTATTGCCTACACCTGGCTGAAGACCGGCCGGAATCCGGCGGTTTCGGACAGTCTGCTGTTGCTGCCGCCCGATTTCGGGGTGAGTGAGGAAGACCTGCTGGAAGTCAGTATCCGCAGCATGGATGAAGTGATCCGGGCGTCCGAGGCCGCTGCCGTGTTCTGCCGGGAACACGGGCAGCCGAAAAAGACCAGCAACCATGTGGCGCTCTGTGTGGAAGAAATGGCCGGCAATGTCGTCAGGCACGGCTTTGAAGCAGGGAAAGATAAATCGCTGTCCATTCGGATCCAGCACAAAAACAAACGCTGGGTGCTGCGTTTCCGCGATGACTGCGCTTCCTTCGATCCGGTTCACTATGTGCCGCTGTCGGAAGACCTTTCGTCCGGCATCGGGATTCGCCTTGTGATGAAAATGGCGGATGAGGTGCGTTACACCTATTCCATGAACCTGAACAACCTGACCGTAATTTTCCGGGAGCAGGCATGAAAAGTGATCCGGAGGCAAAGGCGCTGCTGAGCCGGAAATAAAGCAGACAGACGGTCAGCAGGATCGGGCAGGAGCAACCTGCCCGTTTTTTAATGCAAAAATGATTTACTTTCCCCCTCGATTCGGTATAATAGAAACGGTATTTATGACGAAAACATAAGGAGAAAAAGATCATCCATGGGCATATCCGAGGAACAGATGCATTATTTTACGGTACGGGTGAACCGGACCGCGCCGCCCGGCAGTCATCCCGGGACGGAGAACCGGGATCGGGCAGATTATCGGGATACCCCCTGTGTACTGGTGCTGCCGGAAAGCTACGATCCGGCCGGTGAGCCCTGCCCCATCATTCTGTTTGCGCACGGGTACGGCGGGTACGTAACCGAGAATAGCTGGCGGGAACTAGAAAAGGGAGAGGGCAATCTGGCGGCGTATTTTGTCAGCCACGGCTTCGCGGTCTTTGACGTGGACAACACGACGGGGAGCCGGACCGGCAAGACGGATCTGGGCTGTCCGCAGCTTCTGGAAAGTTACCGCAAGGCCTGGGATCATATCCGCCGGCGCTTCAATGTGCAGGATCGGTATCTGATTTATTCGGTCTCGTTCGGCACGTTCACGGCCATGAACCTGATGGTGCACGAACCGGCTTATGTGAAGGCGGCCTGCATGACCGGCTGCCGCTTTTCCGTGAAGACCGTATTCGACAGAGGCACGTACAACGAACAGATCGCCCGCTGCTTCGGCTTTGACGACCCCAGCGGTGAAACCTGGGAAGAAGATAAGCTGGTCGGCTTCGATCCGTATGAACAGATTACGCTGATGACCGGCTTTGACCCGGTATGGGGCTGGACGAAGCCCCGCTGGACGGGGAAGGAGATCCTTCCGCTGCAGCTGCCGCCGGTCAAGGCTATGGTCTCCACCGGCGACCAGCGGGAACTGAAGGAGGCGCTGCGCGCGCTTCGGGCTCTGCGGAATGCCGGAAATGAGCTGCATCTCCGGATCGTAGAAGGACTGAATCACAGTGAGATCTGCGGCTGCTCGGTCGGCGAGCTGCGCGAAGAAGTCCGGATGTGGTTTGAGAGATTTATATAGCCTCCCTCCCTGAGGGCGCATGGTGCCCTGCGGACACCAGCTTTGCGCAGACCGGAGCGAAGCGGAGACAGGTGGCGCGAAGCGCCGGAGGGAGTTACCTCCCCTATCGAGGGGGCTTCTGTGAAGAAATCCAGTAAAAGAAAGGAAAAAGACATGAAAAAAATCACGATTCTCGGCGACATCATGAACGAACCCGTCATGCTGAACGATGCGAAAATGGCAGACGGAAGCTACGATTACTATCCTGCGTTTGCCCCGTTAAAAGGTCTGCTGGATGAAGCGGACTACCGTATCGCCAATCTGGAGACCCCGCTGGCCGGTGAAGAGGTTCTCTATTCTCAGAACATTTTCGAGTTCAACACCCCGGATTCGATGGCGGATGCCTTAAAGAAGCTGGGCATCGATGCGCTTTCCTTTGCGAATAACCATACATTTGACCGGGGACAGGCAGGCATGCTGCGGACGCTGAAGGTGCTGAAGGAAAAAGGCTTTGCCGTAACCGGTGCATTTGAAGACCCCGAAAAGGACCGCATTGCCTATTTTGATCTGGACGGGACCCGCGTGGCGTGGATCGCCTATACGCTGGGAACGAACGCCCGGCCGGAGTCTGCCGAGGCGGAAGCGCAGGTCAACTATCTGCGGCGCATCGGATCGCCCTGGATGCGGCCGCCGTTCTCGGAGCAGTTCGTAAAACTGCGCGATCTGGTGGTCAGCTGGCTCGGACGCGGTCTGACGCTGGTGGAACGGGTCGAGCTCTGCAAGGTGATCGGAGAAGCCGTTGCATACGGGGATGAATGCTTCGACCCGCTGGACAGCGTGGCAGGCATGGAAAAACTGCAGAAAGATTATGAGGAGGCCCGGAAGAACGCGGATATCGTGCTGTTCTACCCGCATGTCGGCGGTCAGTTCAATGTCAAGCCCGGCAGCTTCTCCAAATATATTGCGGCGGAAGCGGTGAAGATGGGCTTCGACGCGATCCTGGAGGCCCATTCCCACACGACACAGATTGCAAAGATCATCGACGGCAAGCCGGTGTTCTATTCGCTGGGCAACGTGTCCATGACGCATACGGTTTATACCGTGGACGAGTCCCTGCCGGAGTACGGCATCGCTGCACATCTGTATGTGGACGGCGGGAAGATCATGAAGACTGCCTTCAGTCTCTTCAAGATGTGGGAGCGCGAAGGTCACCGCATGGAGATTTGGCCGGTGGACGAACTGCTGGAAAAGCTGACGGATGAAGAGGAAAAGGCAGCTCTGCTGAAGGACGTGGCTGCGGTCTGGGCACGCGTGAGCGGGAAGAGCGAAGCGGACTTCGCCATGGCAAGAGAATTTGAGCTGCCGATGTAAGGGGCGGTCAGAAGAGGTTCCTGCGGAGAGAATAATATGAAAGTTTTGTTTATCGGCAACAGTTTTACGTATTTCAACGATCTGCCCGCGATGGTGCAGGCCATGGCCGATGCGGTCGGCCTCGACGCGCAGACGCGCATGGTGGCCTTCGGCGGGTATTTCCTGCGGCAGCATACGGATCCGGAGGACAAGCATTACGGAGAAGCGCTGGAGGCGTTAAAAGAACCCTGGGATGTCGTAGTGCTGCAGGAGCAGAGCAAGGCGCCGGCCGTTGCGCCGGAGATCTTTTCTGAAGGCGTGGCGAAGCTGATGCCGTATATTGAGGCAGCCGGTGCAAAGCCTCTCTTCTATATGACCTGGCCGTACCGGCAGGGGAGCGTGAAGCTCGAATCCAGCGGCATGGAATATCGGGAGATGTTCGAAAAGCTGACGGCAGCCTATGAGACGGAAATGGCACGGTACGGCGCCTCAGGCGTGCGCGTGGGCGAAGCGTTTGTGACACTGCAGGAAAAATATCCGTATATCACGCCGTATCTGCCGGACTGCTACCATCCGAATCCGGCGGGAACGTATCTCGCAGCGCGGCTATTTTTCCGGACGCTTTTTGGACAGGACGCGCCGGCCCCGTCCTGCTGGTGTCCGGAGAAACTGGACAGACGCGTGGCACAGATCATCAGTGAGGGGCTGTGAGGGACGGTTCACCCAAGGCGAAGCGCTATGGACGACGTTTACGGTGACTCCTTCAGCCGGTACAGATAATAATCGTAATAACGCGTAGAAAAGAAGAAGTTGCTCTGCGCAACGAGCTCGTAAGAACTGTCGTTCAGCAGACGGTTCGGCAGCGGATTGCGCCGCGTGACCACAAAATCCACCCCGCCCGAACGGATCAGGTCCTCCTGATCCGTTTTCAGTTCCGGCGGATTCAGATTGAAATAGCAGAAATATTTATTGACCGGCTCGACCCCGGACGCATAGTAAAAACCGCCGTCCAGGAACCAGTAATTGAGCAGTGTGGCATCTTCCTTCTCCTGAATGATCTCGGCAAACTGGTACTGCGGCATGTCTTCTTTCTTGAACTTCATCAGATAGGTGTTGGAAGAGAATACCCCGATCACAGCCATGCCGACGCCGGCCAGGATCGGCAGCCCGAAGCCGAGCAGAATGCGGGCGGATTTCGGGATGCGGACGGGCGGCGCGGAGGTCCCCCGCGAGAGGCGCGCCGTCAGGATCTTTTCGGCGAGCCAGGCGATGCCGACCAGCCCGCAGAGGGCGTACGGGGCGAAGGAAAGTCCGTAATAAATGTAGCCCGGACTGCTCATGTAGGTGGTGACGGCCAGCCCGGCAAAGCTCAGCAGCACGGCCAGCGTCTCGCGCCAGTGCCGGTAGAGGCCGAACAGCAGGAAAGCCGCGCCGGGCCACAGAAGCCAGTTGTAGTTCCACAGATTCCGCTTATAGGTCAGCTGCAGGCCGCTTTTGATATATTCCAGCGCGCTCTTTTCGGTTCGCGCGTAATCATGGATATTCTGCCAGAAATAGACATGGAACAGGTCGTCCAGCGCACCGTTTAAGGCAAAATACAATAGGATCGGAAGCGTGACGGCGAGCAGTCCGAGGATCATCTGCCCGGCGGTTTTATACAGAGAGCCGATCAGACGGCTGCTCGCGTACCAGATCACGACGGCCAAAGCGAGCGCGGCAAAAAAGCCGCAGAAGGTATATTTGGTCCAGAAGCCGATACCGGCCATCAGACCGATGACAAAGGATTCGCGGAAGGAGAGCGGCCGCTTTTCCCGCATGCCCCGCAGCAGATAAAACAGGCTGAGCGGAAAGGCGAAAAGAAACAGCTCTTCGAGGCCGCCGCCCATCGAAAAGGCCGGCGACACGGTAACGCCGACGCCCAGTATCATCATGATCAGTATCGGGGCCAGCCGGTTTTTTACATACAGTCCGGTGATTCGGGCGCAGTAATACAGAAACAGTCCGACCGTCAGGATTTCGGAGAGCCAGACGCCTCCGTATCCGCGGCGGATAAAGAGCGCCGACAGGGCGTGCCAGAAGAAGAGGAACGGGCCTTTCTGCTCAAACAGATCCCGGTAGGGGACTTTGCCGTGCAGGATCCCGCGGCCGAGTGTCATAAAGACGTTGACATCTACCCAGTCGTTCATCGGATAGAGCGGAGAGCTTTTGCTCCCGATCAGCAGAAAAAGCGCAGCGAGAAGGAAGGCCAGGCAGAGCATGACCGGCGGTTTGAATTGTCGAATCCGTTCCTTCAGCATGGCGGAAGCCTTCCTCCGATGTTTTTTCTGCCGACAGTATACCTTTCGGAAAGAAAAATGGCAAGAGGGAGAAAAACGCTTGACAGATACCCCGAGGGGGTATATAGTGGGTTTGATCCAATATACCGCTGGGGGGTATTTACATGGCAAACTGCTGTGATATGAGAAAAAAAGTACGCGGAGAACAGGAGAAGAAAGACCTGATGAACCGCCTGAAACGGATCGAGGGCCAGGTGCGCGGGCTGGAAAGCATGCTGGAGCAGGACGTGTACTGCCCGGATCTGCTGGTCCAGGTCGCTGCGGTGCGCGAAGCCCTGAACGGCTTCAACAAGGTCCTGCTGGCTGAGCATATCAGGGGCTGTGTGGCGGAGGATATCCGTGCCGGGAAGGACGAAAGCATCGACGAGCTCGTGGAGACGCTGCGGAAGGTGATGAAATGACGGAAAAATATACGGTCACGGGCATGAGCTGCGCCGCCTGCAGCGCCCGGGTGGAAAAGGCGGTAAGCGGCGTGGAAGGGGTGAACAGCTGCACGGTCAGCCTGCTGACGAATTCCATGGCCGTGGAGGGAACGGCTCCGCAGGAGGCCGTGATCCGTGCGGTGGAAGAGGCCGGCTACGGGGCGGAACCGCAGCAGGAGAAAAAAGAGGGCGGAAGCGGGTATCAGGAGCGCCTGCGCAAAAACAGGGAGGCGCTGGAAGACAAAGAAACGCCGCGCCTGAAAAAACGCCTGATCGCATCGGTCATCGTGCTGCTGGTTCTGATGTATTTTTCCATGGGCATGACGATGGCCGGCTTCCCGGCTCCGGCTGCTTTTCATGATATGCGCTTTCTGGGGCTGTTCGAAATGTGCCTGGCGGCGGCCGTCATGATCATCAACCACAAGTTTTTCACAAACGGCTTCGGGGCCCTGCTGCACGGCGGCCCGAATATGGACACGCTCGTGGCCATGGGCTCCGGTGCGGCCTTTGCCTACTCGCTGGCAGTCCTGTTTCGGATGATGCTTACACAGGACGCTTCTCAGCTGCACGAGCTGGGACACGGCCTGTACTTTGAAACGGCGGCGATGATCCCGACCCTGATCACGGTCGGAAAGCTGCTGGAAGCCCGCTCCAAGGGCAAAACGACCGACGCGCTGCGCAGCCTGATGGAGCTGTCGCCGCAGACCGCGGTGGTCCTGCGGGACGGCGCCGAGGTGACCGTGGATATCGAAGAAGTGAGGCAGGGCGACCTGTTTGTAGTGCGGCCCGGCGAGAGCATCCCGGTGGATGGCGTGATTGAAGAGGGACAGACCGCCGTGAACGAGGCGGCCCTGACCGGCGAGAGCATCCCGGTTGATAAGGGAGAAGGCGATGCGGTCTCGGCCGCGACGGTCAACGGTCACGGCTTTATCCGCTGCCGTGCGACCCGGGTCGGGCAGGATACGACGCTCTCTCAGATCATTCAGATGGTCTCCGATGCGGCGGCCACGAAGGCGCCGCTCGGACGCATTGCCGATAAGGTGGCGGGGATTTTTGTCCCGTCGGTGCTGGGCATCGCTTTGGTGACCTTTATCGGATGGCTGATTGCCGGGAAGGAGATCGGCTTCGCGGTGGCGCGGGCTATCTCGGTGCTGGTCATCAGCTGCCCCTGCGCGTTGGGACTCGCAACGCCGGTCGCGATCATGGCCGGCAGCGGCGTCGGTGCGAAGAACGGGATCCTGTTCAAAACGGCGGCGGCTTTGGAGAGCATCGGCCGCACGCAGATCGTGGTCATGGACAAGACCGGGACGCTGACGAAAGGAGAACCGGAAGTCACGGCTCTCAGGCCGGCGGCCGGAGTTTCGGAACGTGAGCTGCTGGAAGCGGCGGTCTCACTGGAGGTAAAAAGCGAGCATCCGCTGGCCCTGGCCGTGTGCCGGCAGGCGGAAACGGAGGGTATTTCGGCCCGTGAGGTCAAAGCCTTTCAGGCTCTGCCCGGCAACGGCCTGACGGCTGAACGGGACGGAAAGATCCTGATCGGCGGCAGCCTGAAAATGATCCGGGAGCGGACCGTGCTGGAAGAGACTGCCGCAGAAGAAGCGGAGACTCTGGCAGCAGCCGGACAGACGCCCCTGCTGTTCGCAGAAGACGGCCGTTTTCTCGGCATCATTGCCGTGGCGGATGCGCTGAAAGACGATTCGGCACAGGCTGTGGCGGAAATGGGCGAGCTCGGACTCAAAACGGTCATGCTGACCGGTGACAATGAGAGGACTGCCCGGGCGATCGCCGGCCAGGCGGGACTGACTTCGGTGGTGGCCGGCGTGCTGCCGCAGGGCAAGGAAGAGGAAGTCCGGAAGCTGACGGAAGAAGGCAAGGTCGCAATGGTCGGCGACGGCATCAACGATGCGCCGGCGCTCGTTCGGGCGGATACCGGTATCGCGATCGGGGCCGGCACGGATGTCGCGCTGGACGCGGCGGATGTCGTACTCATGAAGAGCAGTCTGCTGGATGTGGCGGCGGCGGTGCGGCTGGGCCGCGCGACGATCCGGACCATCCACGAGAACCTGTTCTGGGCGTTCATCTACAATGCGGTCTGCATTCCGCTGGCGATCGGCCTGTTCGGGCTGGAATTAAAGCCGATGTACGGGGCGGCCGCGATGAGCCTGTCCAGCTTCACGGTATGCATGAACGCGCTGCGGCTGAATCGGGTGAAGCTGTACAAAACCCCCCAGTCAGCTGCGCTGACAGCCCCCCTGGAGAAGGGGGGCCAGGCCTCGGATAACAATTTATTAATTCATAAGGAGGAACCCAAAATGAAAAAGACTCTTGATGTGGAAGGCATGATGTGCATGCACTGCGAAGCCCGCGTGAAGAAGGCCCTGGAGGCTGTAGACGGCGTGGCGGCAGCCCAGGTCAGCCATGAGACCGGCACGGCTGTCGTGGACCTGGCGAAGGATGTTCCGGACGAAGTATTAAAGAATGCAGTGGAAGCCCAGGATTATACGGTCAAAGCAGTCCGCTCGTAAGCAGTCGCGTGTACCTGAGCAGCAAACAGCAAAGCAGTCCGTCCGTAAAAAGGCCGGGCGAGCCTGAACGAAAAGCGGCAAGGCGGTCCGTCCGTAAGACGGTCGGACGCGTCTGTACGAAAACGGAGGCAGAAAATGAATCAAGCAGATTTGGTACAGCTGGCAAAGGAACTGTCCGATGCCAACGGGGCGTCCGGCTTTGAAGACGCGGTCGTGGAAGTGCTCCGGCACCGGACAGCCGGTCTCGGCGAGGCGGCCGAAGACAAAATGCGGAATTTCTATGTGCGCCGACCGGGAGGCGAACCTTCCCTTCCGACCGTGATGCTGGACGCGCACACAGACGAAGTTTCGTTCATGATCCGGGCCATTCATCCGAACGGGACCCTGAAATTCACCACCCTCGGCGGATGGGTCAGCTACAACCTGCCGGCACATGCGGTACGCGTCCGGAATGCGGACGGCAAATGGCTGCCCGGGATCATTACGAGCAAGCCGCCGCATTTTATGACGGAAGAAGAGAAGAAGCGGGTGCCGGCCGTAGCCGAAATGGCGATCGACATCGGGGCCTCCTCGGCACAAGAGGCCGCAGAACGCTATCACATCCGGATCGGCGAGCCGGCCGTGCCGGATGTAGTGACCGATTACGACCCGGAGACGGATACTCTGATCGGCAAGGCCTTTGACTGCCGGCTCGGCTGCGCGGCGCTGGTGGAGACCCTGGATCTTATAAGGCAGGATGAGCTTGCGGTGAATGTGACGGGGGCCTTTGCGGTCCAGGAGGAAATGGGAACGCGCGGCGCGACCGTGACAGCCCGCAAGGTGGCGCCGGACCTGGCCATCGTGTTCGAAGGCTGCCCTGCCGACGACACCTTCGGCGAGAGCTGGCTGATGCAGACGAAGATCGGGAAAGGTCCGTATCTGCGGTATCTGGACGCGAAAATGATCACGCATCCGCGCTTCCAGCGCTTTGCCCTGGATCTGGCCGAAGAAAAAGGGATTCCGGTGCAGGCGGGCGTGCGGACCGGCGGCGCCACGGACGGCGCGCCGATTCATCTGTCGGCGGAGGGGGTTCCGGTTATCGTGATCGGCATCCCGGTCCGGTATATCCATACGCATTACGGGATCGCAAAGCTGGCGGATGTGGAGAACGCGGCCCGGCTGGCGGCGGAGATCCTGCGGCAGGCAGACCGGGATCTGATTGACCGGCTGTAGGCGGATCGGATCCGGCATAGAAATTTTATTAAAATTACATGAAGCCGATGAAAAATCCATTGCCGGCCAACGGTTCCTGTGCTACTTTTTGTTTATAGAACAGGTAAAAAAGTGCGTAACTGCAACCAATTAAATATGGAGGAATGGTACGATGATTGTCGGATGCGTAAAAGAGATCAAGAACAATGAATTCCGTGTAGGACTGACGCCGGACAATGTAAAAGCCTATGTACAGGCAGGGCATACGGTTCTGATGGAACAGGGCGCCGGAGTGGGCTCCGGTTTTACGGATGATGAATACCGGGCAGCCGGTGCCGAAATGCGTGAAACGGCAGCGGAAGTCTGGAAAGAAGCTGCCATGATCGTCAAGGTCAAGGAGCCGCTGGAAGCAGAATACGATCTGATGCAGAAGGATCAGATCCTGTTCACTTATCTGCATCTGGCTGCGGATAAGCCTCAGACGGATGCTCTGCTGGAAAAAGGCGTAAAGGGCGTAGCGTATGAGACCCTGATCGAAAAAGACGGATCGATCCCGCTGCTGGTCCCGATGAGCCAGATCGCCGGCCGCCTGAGTATTCAGGAAGGCGCGAAGTATCTGGAGAAGCGCTTCGGCGGTGAAGGCGTGCTCCTGGCGGGCGTGCCCGGCACCCCGAAGGCCAAGGTCGTGATCCTCGGCGCAGGCACCGTCGGTGCCAATGCCTGCAAGATCGCGGTCGGCATGGGCGCGGATGTCACCCTGATCGACATCAACCTGAAGCGTCTGGAGCAGCTGGATGATCTGTTCGGCTCCCGCATCCAGACTCTGGCTTCCACGGATGCCAATATCGAAAAGGCCGTCAAAGATGCGGATCTGGTTATCGGTTCCGTCCTGATCCCCGGCAAATCCGCTCCGAAGCTCTTCAAGGCGAAATATCTGAAAGAGATGAAGAACGGTGCCGTATTCGTGGACGTGGCCGTAGACCAGGGCGGTTGCGGTGAAACCACCCATGCGACGACGCACGACGATCCGATCTTCATTCTGGACGGCGTGGTACACTACTGCGTCGGCAACATGCCCGGTGCGGTGCCGCGGACTTCGACGATCGCTCTGACAAACGCTACGCTGCGCTACGGCCTGGAGATCGCGAACAAGGGGCTGGAGAAGGCCTGCCAGACACATCCGGCCATTTACTCGGCTATCAACACCTATGACGGCAAGCTGACCTGCAAGAACGTCGCGGACAGCTTCGACTGCTACGAATACACGGATATTCATACCCTGTTCTAAGCGTTTTTCAAAACGCGGGCCCGGATGTACCGGCCCGAAGGGATTGCCCGTAAAACAATGCAGCCTGTGAAAGAATGATTCGCTCATTCTTTCACGGGCTCTTTTTTTGGACATATGTGGTAAGATAAGATAAACAAAACCAAAGGAGGTCCTTTCATGAAAAAATCCGTTAAGATCCTGCTGGTTCTGTCAGTCGTTTTGATTGCCGCGACTCTTTTCCTTTTGTTTGCAAGACCTCTCGTCCGGGTGGTCAAAGAAAGGGATGAGAAGGGAAATATCAAATGGAATCTGGTTATAACGGGTCTTTCGTTCCGCGAGTTCCACGCGGGTGATCCCCTGGATTCGAACTTTTATAAATTCGAAAAGCTGGAAAACGGCGAATGGAAAGCCTGTGCCTTTACCCCCGAAGGGGAAAACGTCAGATCGGGTCTGTATCTCTGGTACTTTAACCATCCCGGGATGACACGAGCGGTTTTCCCGGATTTTGGATTTGTCTATGATCTTTCCGCGCCGGGGAAGTACCGCGTGCTGGTAACAATCGGCAACGATGTAAAATTTGAACACTCATTCACGCTCACCCGGCAGTTCCGTGTTGATTAATGATGTTGCTGCTCAGGTGGGCGGTGGAAACAAGACAGAGCAGAGAAGCAGATAGGCAGTGTCCTGCGCGGGGCACTGCCTATTTATATGGTTTTGTGAACGGTGTCTTCCGTTCTCCGCTTCTTTGCGCTATAATCAGGCTGAATATAAACTGACGGCGGGAACCGATGCTTCCGGGCTCATCCGATTCCGGAAGCCGCCGATACAGAAGGGAGATAACATATGATACAGTTTCGAGACGGTTTCTATGCCGACATCCGGATCGAAGACCGGAGCCGCACCGTCATTTCCTACAAAGCGGGAACGCTCGATGAGATGCGGAACCGCAGAGAAAAACAGGCGTTTCTTCGCGTTTACGACGGAAAACTCTGGTACTACGCGTCCGTAACGGACGTGGACCATCTGCAGAAAACACTGGACGGCCTCTACGCGGCAGCAACGGAGAACCCGCATATTCTTGAAGATCCGGTCGTACGGCGCTTTGAGAAGAACCGCGCCAGCCTCTCGAATTTTGCGGACTGCTCGGTCCGGGATGTTCCGCTGAAGGATAAGCAGGCGCTTCTGCTGTCCTATCTGCCCCTGCTTAAGGAGGATTCCTGCATCACCCTGCCGGAAGGCAGCTATCTGGACCGAAACAGTCAGTTCTGTTTTCTGTCCAGCCTCGGCGCGGAAATCAGCTACGATTATCAGACCTGCGGCCTGACCTTCTCATTCAGTATGGCAGAGGGAGAGAAAAAATTCTCCGGCCACTGGCAGAAAGGCGGGACCCGTTTTGAGGAACTGCAGGGCCTGGAAGAAACGATACGCGCTGCGGTCAGAGAACAGGCTTATTTCCTGCGGAATTCTGTTCCGGTAGAGCCCGGGAAATATCCGGTCGTTCTGTCCCCTGAAGCGGCCGGCGTGTTTGCGCATGAATCCTTCGGCCATAAGTCGGAATCGGATTTCATGCTCTCCGACGAATCCATGAAAGATGAGTGGCAGCTCGGGAAAACGGTCGGCTCGCCGATCCTGTCGATTGCGGAATACGGCGGTATCCCCGGCAGCGGCTATGTCCCGTATGACGACGAAGGCACCGCGGCGCACAAGAATTATCTGATCAAAAACGGCGTCCTGGCGGGGCGCCTGCACAGCGCGGCGACCGCTGCCGCCCTTAATGAAGAATTGACCGGCAACGCCCGCGCGATCGACTGCAGCTTCGAACCCATCGTCCGTATGACCACGACCTATATCGAAGGCGGCGACCTCGATTTCGATGAGCTCATCGCGCCGATCGAAAAGGGCTATTTCATCAAAACGATCCGCCACGGCAGCGGTATGAGCACGTTCACGATCGCGCCGTCGTTGGCTTACGAGATCGAGAACGGCAGGCTCGGCCGTCCGGTCCAGATCAGTGTTCTCACGGGCTCCGTGTTCGAGACGCTCGGCCTGATCGACGGGCTTACGAAAGATGTGGAGATGCTGTCCTTCGTGAGCGGCGGCTGCGGCAAGATGGAGCAGATGGGCCTGCCCGTCGGCTTTGGCGGTCCTTTCGTCCGGGTCTCGTCCATGAACGTACAGTGAGGTGGAAGCAATGGAAAAAGAATTTTTGAAAGAAACGCAGCACAGCGTCACGCTGAACGTTACCGCGGGCAAAATCGACAGCTTCCGCGAGATCGAAAAAACGACCGGAACGGTCCGGGTCTATGAAAACGGCCTGATCGGAGTCGCCGGCTGTCTGGGAGAACCGGACGAGGAGAAGCTCACCGAACAGGCGAAGGAAGCCCTCGGTTTCGGGATCCCCTATCCCTGCCGTCTCGAAGGCTCCCTGGAGCGGGAAGAGCATCAGGGCGGGGAGATCCTCCCGATCCCGGCCTTCATCCCCACGATGCAGGATTTTCTGGACCGGCTCTCGGAGCTCTGCCCGAAGTTCGCGTTTTCCAACAAGATCCGGCTGGTGGACGAACGGTCGGAATACCGCAATTCCGCGGGACGGAAGCTGCTCTTTACCGGCCATGCGATTACGGTGGAACTGCTCGCGCAGAACCGCGGGTCCGGCAATCTGTTCGATACATTTTTTGTCTGGGGCGGGGATCATTTCGACGCGGATGAGCTTCTAGCCTATTTCAAGAAGCAGTACGATGCGTTCTATACGCCCGCGGAGCTGGAACCCGGACGCTATCCCGTTGTGGCGCAGGCGGAAAACCTGTGCGGATCGTTCCTGCAGCACTTCATCGGCGACCTGTATGTCGCGGGGGCTTCTCTGGTCAGCGGAAAGCTGGGAGAGAAAGTGTTTTCCGAAAAGCTGACGATGTGTGACGACAGAAACGCGGCGACCTCGCCCGGGACCTGCTTTTTCGATGCCGAAGGATGCATCGCAAAAGACTTCAGGCCGACGCTGATCGAAAAGGGCGTGCTGACCGGCCTGCTGACTACGAAAAAAACGGCGGAGCAGTACGGTCTTCCGAATCTCGGAAACGCCAGTGCGCCGTACGACGGGGTCCCGGATATCGGGTTCAGCCGCCTTTATCCGGAAGCGACGGCGAAGTCCCTGAAGGACCTGGTCCCCGGCAAAGCCGTGCTCGTGGTTGTGGCATCCGGCGGCGATACTACACCCGACGGACACTTTGCGACACCGGTACAGATGGCCTATCTGCTGGAAGACGGGGAACTGAAGGGCCGTCTGCCCGAGCTGAGCATCAGCGGCAGTTTCTACGATATGCTCGGAAAAGACTATATCGGCGCCGTCCATAACGATCCGATCGAGAACGAGATGCTGATCGCCGTAGAGATGGATGTGACAAAAATCTGACTGAAATTAGGAGGCTGCCATGGACCGCACTCCGAAAACCAAACAGAACGACAGCTACAGGTGGTGGATCGTAGCCGCCAGCTTTATCATGGTTTTTACCTGCCTGGGCTTCTGCAGCACCACGAAAGGGCTGTATCTGGCGGCCATCACGGAGGCCCTGCATCTGGAACGGGGGCTGTTTTCGCTGAATGACAGCATCCGGTATCTGACGACGGCCGCCCTGAACCTGTTCTTCGGGGCGCTGGTGGCCCGCTTCGGTCCGCGGAAACTGGCGGCAGCGGGCTTTGCCTCCCTCATCGCTTCCGTGCTGGTCTATTCCGTCGCGGAAAGCATTTACGTGTTCTATATCGGCGGGGCCCTGCTGGGCATGGGCCTTGCCTGGACGACCACCACGATGGTGGCGTATATGGTCAATGCCTGGTGCTCGGAGCACAAGGGGACCATCATGGGCGCCGTACTGGCGGCCAACGGACTGGGCGGCGCCCTGGCCGCACAGATCCTCTCCGGGATTATCTACGGCAGCGAGGACGGTTTCGGCTACCGGAATGCCTACCGCCTGACTGCGATCATCCTGCTGACAGTCGGGCTGTTCGTTTTTCTTGTCTACCGGGACAAACCGGGCGGAAGTCTGCCGCCGGTCAAAAACGAAAAGAAAGTCCGCGGGGAGAGCTGGGGCGGGCTGTCGTTTGAAGAAGCGGTGCGCAGGCCCTATTTCTACATGGCAGCTCTGTGCGTGTTTCTGACGGGAATGGCCCTGCAGAGCATCAACGGGATTTCCGCCGCTCATTTCAGGGATGTCGGGTTTGACGCCGCCTTCATCGCTACGGTCGTCAGCATCCATTCCATTGCACTGGCGGCTTTTAAGTTCCTGACCGGCATCAGCTATGACCGGTTCGGCCTCTCGAAAACGATGCTTATCTGCAATGCGGCCGCACTGGCAATGGGACTGCTGCTGGCTTTTGCCCATACCGGCCCCTCGGGCAAGGCGATGGCGCTCGGTTTCGGCCTGCTGTCTCCGATCGCGCTGCCCCTGGAGACGATTATGCTGCCCCTCATTGCCGGGGATCTGTTCGGCCGGAAGGCCTATGCCAAGATGCTGGGTATTTTTGTTTCCGTCAATACGTTCGGCTATGCGGTCGGAGCGCCGCTTGCCAATTTATGCTACGACCGGAGCGGCTCCTATAAGGGGATTATTCTGATCATGACCGGTGTCCTGGCCATGGTGGCTGTGGTTTTCCAGTGCGTGATCCGCCTTTCCTGCCGAATCCGCCGGGAAGTGGAAGAACGCGAAGCGGAGGAAAGCGGTGAACAGAATGAAAGATAAGAAACAGCAAAATCCGGGCCCGGCGGCTTCGCCGCGCTTTCACTATGCGTGGATTATCCTCGCAGCCTGCTGCCTGATGCAGAGTGCGATCACAGGCGTCGTGCAGAACGGGCGGGGCATCTTTTATGTCCCGGTCTGTACGGAACTGGGGATCGAAACCTCGGCTTTCACGCTCTATTCGCTGTTTCACGGGATCGGCAGCTTTCTCTGTCTGCCGCTTACGGCCCGCTTCTATAACCGGGTGCATCCCCGGATCGCCCTGTCGCTTGCTGCGGCTGTTTTCTGCGGTACGACAGCACTTATGGGTTCTTTTTCCACCCTGCCCGCGTTCTATACCCTGGGCTTTCTGCAGGGGGTCGGCGGCTCTCTTCTGGTCTTCTTTGTCTGCCCTATTTTAATCAACAACTGGTTCAAAGCGCATTACGGCTTCGCGATGGGCCTTTATGCCGCGTTTTCGGGCCTGGCCGGCGTTGTGGTCAACCCGCTCCTTTCCGCCGTGATCGAGTCTGCGGGCTGGCGGACGGGCTACCGCGTTCAGGGACTGCTGGCTTTTGCGCTGGCTCTCCCGGCGGCGCTGCTGATCCGGAGCCGGCAGCCGGAGGAAGCCGGTCTGATGCGGCTCGGCGAGCAGGGCGCGGAAACGCGGGATCCGGAGAAAGAAGCCGGGCGGGCGGCAGAGGAGGCTGCCGTCACGGCCGCACCGGCAACGGTGCTGGAGAAGCGGATCCTGGTCTGGGTCCTGATCTTTACCCTGTTCTCCTCTGTCGTCAACGCATACTGCCAGCATATCGCGAAATATGCGTCATCGATAGGCCTGGCACCGGCAGTCGGAGCCCTGCTCGTTTCCTGCTCCATGGCCGGCAATATCGGGAGCAAGTTCGGCATCGGGGCGCTGAACGATAAAATAGGTGCGAAAAAAGCCCTTCTGATCGGCGCACTGGCTGTCATTCTGGGCTTTTCCGGGATGATCCTGTTTGCAGGGACCTTCCTCCTGTATCCGGCTGCCGTGCTTTCCGGCGTCTGCATGCCGCTCTGCTCGCTCTGCATCCCCATGCTGGCCAAGCATCTGTACCCGCCGGCACGCTACCGGAAGTTCTTCCCGAAGGTCACGATGCTGACGACCCTGGCTTCCTCGGCCGGTATCACGGTCCTCAGTCTGCTGTATGAGATCTGGGATTCCTATGTTCCGGTCTTTCTGCTGGGCATCACGTTCACGGTCATCTGTGTGGTCAGTATCCTGGCTTCGGACCGACTGAAAAAAAGCGGAGAAGCGGGCATTGAAAAAACGGGCTGAATAATCAGTCCGTTTTTTGATGGGAATCATGAAGACGGGAGCTACGGCGCGAGCGGTTCGAACGTGACCGGCATCGGCGCGGAAGTGACAGTCTTGTTTTTGTCACTCTTTATGATAAAAGTGAATGAGATCTGTGCATTTTTCAGCTCTTCCGGGGAACCGAAACCGGCTTCCGAAAGGGATGACTGGAGAAGCGTCAGACCGGCAAAGTCGCGGGAATTGCCCGTAAAGCTATTGAGACCGGTTATGGAACAGTAGATCGTCTTTCCGTCTGCGGTAATGGAAGCGCCCGTAACGGAAACAAACGTATCCGGATCCCCGTTATATTCGAAATAAGCATTGTAGGTATACAGGATATTGTCTTTCCCCTGATAAGTAAACGCTGAGGTCTCTCCGCCTTCGGTCAGCGCGATCAGCACGCCCTGCTCCTGAGCCAGAAGCTGGCTGTATGTGACCGGCTTCCGGGGCGTTCCGGTGGTCAGCAGTCCGGAACCGATTTCTTTGCGGTATCCGTTCTCCTGGGCCAGAATGATCCGGACCTCGGCATCGGCCAGATAGTCGGGGGTTCCTTCCTGAAAGATATCCGCCAGGCTCCAGTACCAGATGATCCCGTCGTATTCGCTTAATTCTGCCAGAAATTTATCGGAATACAGGGAGGATGAGGCGGATGTCGGGAAGCCGTTGATATGATAGACGCCGAGTGCCATGCTGCGTCCGGCCGGCTTGCGGATACTGTAGCGGATCCCCAGGGCCGGGGTGACGGAGGACATGGTTCCCTGATGGCCGAGAATCACTTTTTCGGCCCTGACGGAGACCTCGCTCGTTTCGATCAGAACCGTTTCTCCGATCTGACACTGCATAAGGGCAGGAAGGACGGAGGGATAGTTTTCCCGCAGAACGGTTTCCCGTTCGGCGGAGAAGAAGCCGGCGGATTCCTGTTCCGGAAGCAGCTGATACGAGATACTCAGAGACGCAGAGGATTTGATGTTTTTTCCGCCTTTTGAGAAGGAAATCTGGACGGCGCAGTCTTCGAAGTTTTCCGTTGCGGAGCTGCCTGCACTGAGCAGTTCTCTGATCCGGGGAAGGGCCTCGCCGGTCAGGGCCAGCGACGCAAAAGCGTCCAGGAAACGCTGCCGCTCTTCCGTGTCTTCAGGGTAATACGTGGCCTTCGC
>JAEEGL016498806.1_pt1 | contig 21551 bp, 18 predicted proteins | sample 9134231 | NCBI WGS metagenome assembly JAEEGL01 (sample SAMN16246548, study PRJNA631951) | gut metagenome | biome: gut microbiome; feature: rumen; material: fiber-attached | host: Bos | place: Iran: Karaj | collected 2018-10
AAGATCAGGCTTTTTTTTGCTTATTGCTTCCATTGCCTCTGTTCTGTTTTTTGCCATTCCTGTGACTTTATAATCTTTTTGTGTTTCTATAAGCTGCGAAAGACCTCTGCTGAACAGAGGATGATCATCTATTATTATTACTGAATATTCCATAAATATATAATATCACAAAATTAAAAATAATAGTATAATATTTTTATGCGTATTGGACTGGTGCTCAATATACTTGACGAAGAATATCAGATTTCTCTTTACAGAGGTATTAAAAGACGGGCAGAAGAGCTTGGCATACAGATTATCTGCTTTCAAAAGGAAAATACAAAATTTCAGTCCGATGGTTTTATGGGCTGTTTTCCCAATAAAGAGTATTTTAATCTGGACGGTATAATTCTGCTTACTTCGGTTGTTACAGACAGCCAGACTCTTTCTACAAAGGAAGACGTTCAGAAAATATGGGGAGAGCTGCCGGTTGTATCTGTAGGTCAAAAAATAGAAGGAATTCCATCTCTGCTTATTCAGACAGACGAGTCAATGAAAAATCTTACAGAACACCTTGTCTGTTTGCATAATTACAGAAAGTTTGTTTACATTGGTGGACCGCAGGGGCATCAGGATGCAATTAACAGAGAGCAGTTATTTATTAAGCTCATGGAGGAGTTTAAAAAGACAAGAGCCGAATTAGCCTATACCGTGCTGCATGGAAACTTTACAGAACAAAGCGCAGTTGGTGTAATGGAAAGCTATGTAAAGGATAATCCTGATGTAATACCCGATGTTGTTGTTTGTGCCAACGATAATATGGCTGCGGGTGTATATAAATACTTTCAAATGAATAATGAGTCTGCCCGCTATGATAATGTTGCCGTTACAGGCTTTGATGATATTCCTCATGGAAGGATTTCCATCCCGGCACTTACGACAGTACATCAGCCTCTGGACAGAACCGGAGAGCAGGCGGTAGAGATTCTTTATGAAAGCATTCTTGGAAAAGCAGTTCCCTTTGAAAGTTCCGTTGAATCCAGTGTGGTTTACAGGGAATCCTGTGGCTGCAGAAAATCGGAGCTGGATATAAATACCTTAAGAGATTCCTTTGGAAAAATTCAGTCGTCTTATGTGCTTGCGGAACAGATGCTCAGAATTGTAAGCCGTGTAGGACGCGATTTGAACAACGATACGGATGAACACAATCTTGTTTCCATAATCAATTACAATACAACAATGCTTGGAATAAAGGATTTTTGTATCTTAAAGTTTTCTTCCCACTTAAAGCAGGAAACTTCTCTTTCTGAAAAAGCTTTGTGTGTTCGTCCTGTTTTTGTCAAAGCAAAAGGAGAAGCTCTTACAGATTTTCCTCTGGATAAAAACGGAGAAATTTCTCTTGGAAAGTTTTACGATTATTTGTGCCGCAAAACTGATGAAAAACAGCCGCTGGTATTTAGATTTCTTAATGTAGACAACGATTATACAGGCATAATATTATATGACGCACCGGAAAATGTTCTGCCCTACGTAATTCTTCTTTCTGTAGATATAGCTCTTGCGCTTAATAAAATGGATGTTAATGAAGAACGCCGCCGTTATTCTGAGTATCTTGAATGTGAGGTAACAAGGCGTACCCATGAGCTTGTAGAAGCTAACAATAAGCGAATGGCAGTAGAAGCCGAGGTATTAAAAATAAGCGAAATAGAACGCCAGAGGTTCAGTAATGATTTACACGATGATATTTGTCAGAGACTGGCCGGTATTTCCATGCTTTGCCGCAGCTATTCACAGCAGGAGGACAGTGTAAAAAAAGCAGAAATGGAAGAGCTTGCGGCACTTGTAAGCGATACACTGCAGCGCACAAGACAATATGCTCATAATTCTTATCCTGTTGATCTTGAAAATATTGGGCTTGATGCTTCCTTGAGTAATCTGTGTAATTCCTTTGAGCAGCAGTCAAATATAAGCTGTGAATATGAATGGGCTATTCCACAAACTGTGTTATTTGATAAAATACAAAAACTCAATATTTTCCGTATTATACAGGAAGCTCTGCATAATGTAATGAAGCATTCAGAAGCAGATAAAGTGAGTGTGCGCTGTCTTACAGAAAAAGACCACATAATAGTTAGTATTGCGGATAATGGAAAGGGCTTTGCCCATTTTGATGAAGCCTGCTTTGGAATAGGTTTAAATTCCATGCAATACCGCGCTAATCAGATAGGCGCCAGTTTTAATATAAGTAATCAAAAAAGCGGAGGAGCTTGTGTCGAAATTAAAATGTCTGTTTGATTTGTTTTTTACTTTTTCACGAATAGGACTTTTTACCTTTGGTGGCGGTCTTGCCATGATGCCTATGATGCAAAAGGAGCTTGTCGATAAGAAGAAATGGATTACCGAAGAAGATCTTATTGATTATTATGCAGTGGGGCAGAGTACTCCGGGTATTATTGCCGTAAATGTTGCAACCTTTGTTGGACACCGACAGATTGGAGTGTTGGGAGGCATAATTGCTACACTTGGCATTATTTTTCCGTCGCTTGTAATAATTATGCTGCTTGCCGGAGGAATTAATTCTATAAGTGAATATCCAAAGGTTCAGGCCGCGCTTAAAGGTATAAATGTTGCGGTTGCGGCTCTTCTTACCAGCGTAATTGTAAAGTTTGCTAAAAAGACAATTAAAAATGTGTGGAATGTCCTTTTTATGCTCATTGCTTTTGTCTGTATTTTCTGGTTTAAGGTTCCTTCGTTTATCATTATTCTGTTTGCAATAGTGATTGGCTGCTTGAATGTTGTTCGTCTGCGTAATAAAACCCCACAGGAGGAAGAAAAATGAGTCTTCTTGCCCTGTGTTTTACCTTCTTTTATATCGGGCTTTTTACCATTGGCGGCGGGGTAGTTGCAATTACCCTCATGCAGCAGACAATTGTTGCGCGCGGTCTCATAAGTCCTGAACAGTTTTATAATATGGTAGCCATAAGCGAAAGTACTCCGGGCCCTATTGGCATTAATATGGCAACTTATATTGGTTATAATCTTTATGGAATTCCTGGCGGCATTCTTACTTCTGTCTTTGAAGCCATGCCGTCGGTCATAATTATTCTTATAATTGCCCGCTTTTTGCAGAAATTCCACGAAAATCCGTTTGTAAAAGGTTCTCTGGCTTTTTTGCGTCCCGTTACAACCGGTCTTATTCTTGTTCCTGCAGTTCAGGTATTCATTTTTGCTCTGATAAACGTGCCATCGGAATGGAATGTTTTACTCACCCTTGACGGCTGGAAAACTCTTTTTGACTGGATAAGTCTTGCCTTTTATGCCGTATGTGCCTTTCTCCTGTTCAAGTTTAAGGCGCATCCTATAATTATTATTCTGCTTGGCGCGGTCTTTGGGGTTTTGTACTTTTAGTGTATATGTCATCCTCGGGCTTGACCCGGGGATCTATTATAAGATTGTCGGGTCAAGCCCGACAATGACAAACTGTGCAGAAATCCTGCCCTTCTGCCGATAATATAAAGACAAGTATAATTTTCGGAGTTCAAAATGAGGAATTTTTCACCGCGTGCAAAAGAAATTGTTTCGGTTCTGGCTCAGGACGAAGCACGTAAGCTTGGCAGCAAGCAGCTTTTGCCGGAGCACGTTATTCTTGCAATGATTAAAAACAAAGAAGGCCTGGCATATCAGGTCTTTGACAAACTTTTGCTCGAACCGGATAACCTCCTTAATTTTATAGAAAAATTCTTTGCCGACGAACGCGGAAATCCAACCCTGGAAAGTCTTCCTGTAAGCCGCCGCTATCAGCAGCTCATAGATATTGCAGATATAGAAGCAAACGCACTCCATAATGATTATATTGGAACGGAACACCTGCTCCTTGCCGCAATCCGAGAAGAGGGCAGTATTACAAACCGCTTTTTCCTTGCCGCAGACTATACAATTATGGATGCGCGCTTTGTTGTAACAGAGCTTCAGTCAGAAAACAATTCTTCTATAAGGCAGGCCAGGGCCGAAACCCTTGTAGACACAGTTTTTCGTAGCCTTTTGAGCGATGAAGTTACCGGCGGACTTTTTGATGTGTTTGACGATAAAAAAACTTCCGAAAACCGCAAAGCCGATAAAACCCAGAAAAAAGCAAAGGATTCTTTCCTTGCAGAATATAGCCGTGACCTTACCCGTCTTGCACGCGAAAACAAGCAGGATCCGGTAGTTGGGCGCGACAAAGAGATTCATCGTGTAATTCAGATTCTTGCACGCAGAACAAAGAATAATCCGGTTTTGACAGGAGAGCCAGGAGTAGGTAAGACTGCCATTGTAGAAGGGCTTGCCCAAAGAATTGCAGCCGGAAAAGTACCTTCAGATCTTCTTAAAAAACGTATTTTGTCTCTGGACCTTGCTGCTGTTGTTGCGGGTACAAAATACCGCGGAGAATTTGAAGAGCGCATGAAAAAGATCCTTAAGGAACTGCAGGAAGACAAAAACATTATCCTGTTTATTGATGAACTTCATGCAATCATAGGCGCGGGTGGCAACGAAGGTACAATGGATGCCTCAAATATCATGAAGCCTGCTCTTTCTCGCGGAGAAATCCAGATAATTGGTGCAACTACAACAAAAGAATATACAAAGCATATTGAACGTGACCTTGCTCTGGAACGACGCTTTCAGGTTGTAAAGGTAGAAGAGCCTGGAACCGATGAAACTGAAAAAATTCTTCTTGGCATTAAGGAAAAATACGAAAAATATCACAATGTAATTTACAGTGATGATGTAATTCCTAGCATTGTAAGGCTCAGCAGGCGCTATCTGCCGGAAAAGGTTTTGCCGGATAAAGCAATTGATATTCTGGACGAAGCAGGCGCTGCAAAAAAGATACAGGAAGAAGAACGCCCGAGCGAGCTTGCCCTGCTTGAAGAAAAGAAAAAGGAACTCGAAGAAGAAAAGCGCAATCTTGTAATGAATCAGGATTACGAAAGTGCGGCTGTTGTGCGCGATAAGGTTATAGACCTTAAGAAAAAGCTCAATCTTTATACAAACATCTGGGAAAAGAATGGTGGACGCCCTGCCAAGGTTGTTACCGCTGCAGATATAGAACGCATTATAAGCGAAATGACAGGTATTCCTGTAGAGCAGATGACTGCCAGCGAAACAGAGCGTATTATTCACATGGAAGATGAGCTTCACCGCACAGTTATTGGACAGGACAGCGCAGTAAGCCTTATTTCCGGGGCAATCCGCCGCAGCCGTGCAGGTATTTCTTCTCCAAAGCATCCTGTTGGTTCCTTTATTTTCCTTGGCCCTACAGGAGTAGGAAAGACTCAGCTTGCCAAGGCACTTGCCAAATATCTTTTTGGCTCCGAAGACGCTCTTATCCGTATAGATATGTCAGACTATATGGAAAAGCACAATGCCAGCCGCTTAGTTGGTGCACCTCCGGGATACGTGGGCTACCAGGAAGGTGGTGTGCTTACCGAAAAGGTTCGCCGTCATCCGTATTCTGTAGTTCTTCTTGACGAAATTGAAAAGGCCCACCCTGATATTTTCAATCTTCTTTTGCAGATGCTCGAAGAAGGCGAGCTCAGCGATAACCTTGGCCACACCGTAAACTTCCGCAATACTGTAATCATTATGACAAGTAATGCCGGAGCCCGACAGATTACCAACGAAGGCCGCGTAGGCTTTGGAACTGCAGAAGGCGTAATTCCTTACGAAGAAATTAAGGCCGGAGCCATGAATGAGCTTAAAAAACTTTTGAATCCGGAACTCATAAACCGAATTGATGATGTAATTGTTTTTGACGCCCTTAGCAAAAAGCAGGTTAGCCAGATTCTGGACATTCAGCTGGCAGAGCTGGAAGAGCGCCTTAAAGATAAAAAACTCAAAATCAGCGTAAAACCAAAGGCAAAGGAATATCTTATTGAACACGGATATAATCCTGCAATGGGTGCCCGCCCAATGAAACGCCTTATCCGCAAGGAAATAGAGGATCCTCTTTCCATTGAGATTCTTTCTAATCAGAATTCTGAGCTTGACTTAGTGACTATCGAATGCAATTGTGATAAACTCAAGGTAAAATTAGTCAAGTCAGAACCGGTAAAAGTTCCGGTGCTGGTTGAAAAGAAATAAGAGGTTATCATGAAAAAAATATTATTCTCTCTGGTTGCCGGATTGCTTTTGTCTGCAGGCCTTTTTGCTGCAGATGCTCAGGAAATCCGGCTTGGTGTTTTAAATGGTCCAAGCTGTATCCCTGCCGGCTATTTACTGGATGACCCTGCTCCTGTAAAGGGTGCAAAGGTTACTTACGAAAAGTTTGCAGATCCTCAGGCGCTGCTTCCAAAAATGCTCAAGGGCGAAATTGATATAGGCTTTTTGCCTGCCAATGTTGCCGCCAAGGTTTACAACAGCTCTAATGGGGCGCTCAAGGTTTGTGCAATTACCGGTAACGGAAACATTTCCCTTATTACAACCGACACAAGCATAAAGCAGCTGGCAGACCTTAAGGGAAAAACCGTTGCAGTTGCAGGGCAGGGGGCTACTCCTGAATATATGTTCCGCTATCTTCTGGAAAAAAACGGAATTGCCGCTGACACAGAAGACGGGGTTACCCTTGATTTTTCTATTCCAACTGCCCAGATTGCAGCCCAGCTCATTTCCGGAAAAATTGCTTATGCAGTAGTTCCGGAGCCATTTGCAACTGTTGCCCAGACTAAGTCAGACAAGGTTTTTGTTGCCGTAGACTTCCAGGCAGAATACGAATATTTTGAAGGAAAGGGCAAGGTTTATCCGCTTACAGTAATGGTAGTTACCAAAAAGTTTGCAGACAGCAATTCAAAGCTGCTCAAAAGCTTCCTTACAGCCTACGAAAAATCTTACAAGAATACACTCAAAAATCCAAAGCAGGCCGGCGAACTCAGCGAAAAGTTTGAGCTTGGTCTTGCAGCAGGCATTGTAACCGCTTCCATTCCAAAGGCAAATTACGTATACCTTGCTTCCGGCAGTGCCAAAGCAAAAGAAAAAATAGAAGAGCTTTTGAACATTTTCCTGTCGTTTGAGCCAACCTCAATCGGCGGAAAATTACCGGACGAAGGTTTCTATTTCTAAAGAGATTCCCGGGTCAAGCCCTGGAATGACAATTTGCGGGCTTGACCCGACAATCTTGCTTATGAAGAAGTACCAGAATATAACAGCCTATATCCTCTCTGTGGTATTTATCCTGCTTTTATGGTACGTACTTTCTCTCCTTACAAATGCAAGTTTAATTCTACCGTCTCCTATTCAGGTTTTTTCCTGCATGGGCGCCCTGTTAAAAAATCCTGCCTTTTACCGCGCCTTTGCCCATACTCTTGGACGGGTTCTTTTTTCGTTTACTGTTTCTGTTATAATTGGAACACTGCTCGGACTTCTTTGCGGTCTTTCTTCGTTTTTAAGAAGCTTTTTTGAATTTCCGCTTGCTGTAATTCGTGCCACACCTGTAGTAGCCTTTATTCTCGTAGCCTTATTCTGGTTCAAGTCTGGGACAGTTCCTGTATTTGTTTCTGTTCTTATGACCCTGCCCATAATGACTACAGCGGTAAGCAACGGATTTTACAAGACAGAAAAAAAACTTCTTGATATGGCAAAGGTTTTCTGTTTGAGCAAAAAACAGATTTTCCGTTATATTCAGCTGCCATCTTTAATTCCATTTTTATTAAACGGAATGGTTTCGACCTTTGGACTTAGCTGGAAGGTTATTACAGCCGGAGAAGTATTGAGTCTGCCAAAGAGTGCTGTAGGAACAATGCTGCAGCGTGCACAGGTTCATCTGGAAACTTCATCGGTTGTTGCAATAACAATTATTCTTGTTGCCGTAAGCTTTATTCTTGAACAACTTTTTATGAATGCCGTAAAATGTTTTCTAAAAAGGAGAAAGCTGTGAGCAAAACAACATTACTTTCAATTCAAGACCTTAACATTTTGCAGTCAGATTCTCCGCTTATCAAAAACCTTAATCTTGAACTTGCCGAAGGGGAGTGTATTGGTATTTCTGCACCCACAGGAAGCGGAAAGACTACGCTTTTTAATTATATTTGTAATACTTTGCCACAAGAAGCACCGGATTCTCAGCTTAATTTAATGCTTACAGGACAGATAGAGCTTGCGCAAGGCTGTAAAATATGCCGTGTTTTTCAGGAACCAAGGCTTATTCCTTCTGTAAGTGTATTAAAAAATATTATGCTGCCTCTGGAAAACCTGCTTTCTCAAAAAGAGGCACAGAATATTGCTTCTTTATGGCTTGGAAAGCTGAACCTTAAGCATAAAGAGAATGTAAGCGCTTCTATTTTGAGTGGTGGAGAAAAACAGCGTGCCTCAATAGCCAGAGCTTTTGCTTATTCTCAGGCGCAAAACAAAGCTTCCTGTCTTTTTCTGCTGGACGAACCCTTTGCTTCGCAGGATAAACAGAATTCTGACAATATAAAAGCACTTATTCAAGCTCAGTGTAAGCTTCCAGGTTGTGCTTTTATAGTAATAAGCCACGACAGCCCTTATCTTGAACTGTTTTGTAACAGAGTTATTTCCCTTTAATTTATTATGATTTTTTTTGGGCAAAAAAAAAAGGCACGGATAGACCGTGCCATGCCCATCAGGCAATCAGGGACATGGGTGGGAGGGGAAAATGTCCCTGATATTTTAAATATCGGGTGTTATAGTCAAAATCTTTAATGGATTTTAACATTTTTTAGTCAGTTTCGGAAATTTGCAGGTCTACGGTAAGGTTTACCTTGTAGGTACGGCCCTTAGTAACCTCAAGAGTGCGGACTATTTCGTAGTCGCCTATAACACATCTTATTTTGTGGTCACCTTCAGAAAGGGTGTATTCTTTGCCTGTATTTTCAAATTTTTCGTCATCAAGATACACCTGTGAGCCTTCCGGTGCGGTTATAATTACAGTTGGTTCTATGCTTTTGAGCGCAATTTCGACTTCTATTTTTTTTGCCTGATCAATTCTAATCTTGCGGACTTCGGTTCTATAGTTTTCGGATATTACGGAAATATTATGTATGCCGGTTGGAAGAACTACACCTTTTAAAGTCTCTTCTGTGGCATAGGTCTGGTTGTCAATGAATACAGTAACATTTTCCAGCTCCATAGAATCAGTCTGGGCTACAGCTTCAGGATATGTAAGTTTAAGACTTATAAGGCCTTCGTCTTTTAGAATAGGGCGTACCGAAAAACTGATTCTGGAATTCATTACTTCGTCAGGTACCCCTTTCATAATCTGCTGGAGTCGTACAAATATAAAATTTCCTGCAGCCGAAGGCTTTTTATCTATGATTTTTGTGTACTGATCCTGCTTAAACTGTACGCCTTCTGTAAGTGGAACCTGAAGCACCCAGGAAAGCTTACCCGGAAGTACTCCAAAAAAGATTTTGTTGCCGGTAAAATCTATCTGTCTTTCTGTAGGCACAGGGCGTATGTCATCATAAATATATGCACCGCAGCAGTCTCTCCAAAGGGCTGTTTCTTCGGGTATTTCCATTTTAATTTCTATGCCATCAAGAAAGAGTCTGTCTTCAGGAATAAAAACTGCAAGGGCATCGTTCAGACCAAGCTTTTTAGAAGCAGAGTAAGACGGTTCCTCCTTGAGCTCTATTACATGACATTGGGCAACACGGAAGGTTTCTGCATTCATATAAGCACAAATAAAGGCTGCAAACAGTAAGGAGAAAATTAATTTTCTTTTTAACCAGGTCTGTATCTTCATTATTTTATATTAAGCTTTAACTGCGGATCCTGAGCAACTCCGCCTTGTCGTATTTCAAAATGCAGGTGTGAACCTGTTGCCATTCCTGTATGACCTACATAACCAATTATAGCACCTTTTTTTACATATTCATATTGATTTACGCAAATTGAACTAAGGTGCGCATAAACACTGGTCATTTTACCTGTGTCGTGTGTAAGAATCACATAATTGCCAAAGGTTTCGTCGTTTTCTATGCAATAGGCTGCATAACCTTCTTTTATTGCATACACAGGAGTTCCTTCGGCGGCTGCCAGGTCAATACCTTTGTGATCCTTCCATTCTCCGCTTACAGGATTTTTCCTTTTGCCAAACGTAGAAGAAATCCAGAAATCTTCTCTGTTGAGCGGAAGTCCCAGCGTCGAATCAAGAAAGTAGGCACGTTCAGTGGGAGTAAAACGCTGGTTTGTAAGAAATATAAATTCCTCACCATTTATATTATAATAAATATCTGTATTTGTTAAGGTCATACCGGCATAGTTTTCGTGAAGTAAAATTTCCAGAGAAGTCCGGCATTGTTCTGCATTTGTTTTTATAAAAAGGCCGGGTACAGTAGGTATAATTATTTTTTTTCCAATGAGCTCATCTGTAGAGCTTTCCAGTCCGTTTAAGGTAGCAATTGTATCGTAAGAAATATTGCAACGGGATGCAAGGGATATTACCTCAGATTCTCCCCAGTGCAGGGTTGCTTTATCCTCCTGACGAAAGGTATGTGCAAAGAAAAACATTTCAGGCTGTTTTTTTAATTTAATTGCCTTGTTATTATCTTCAACAATTTTCTGATGCTCCTTAAAAAGGATATCGTTAGTTGTGCGGAATTCTGATATTACGGGTAGTTCAGCTTTGTCTATATTGATTGCCTGTGCTAAAGCCTGTGCAACCAGTATGTTGCCTAAGGTAAAAAACGAAAAGAAAACGGCTGATAAGAAAATAAAACGCCGTGAAATTTTCATTTTTGTTTCCTTGCTTTTATGGAGGCCAAGATTTTACGGACAATAAGGAATAATACAAAAAGCGCAAGCAGAATTAAAACTACCGCGGTGTATACCTTTGGTAAAGAAACTGCAAATTTCCACAGAGGAAAAACTAACAGTACAGCTGCAAGTACACAAGCCGCTATAAGCAGGAGGATTCTTAAAAAGGTTAGTAGTCTTCTTTTTGCACTCATACTTCGAAAAAGTAAAAAAGGGCTGTCAATTGTTAAATAATGACAGCCCCTTTTAAAAGAATATGATTATTCTTCGATGATAGCTTCGGCAGGACAGGAAGCAACACAGGTTCCGCAAGAAATACATTTGTCCTGATCGATAACGCGTGCATCGTCTTTTTCAGAAATAGCCTCAACCGGACAGTCCGGCTCGCAGGCTCCACAGTTTACACACTGATCTGTAATCTTAAACATACAGTTCTCCTATAAATGTAATAGTTCTTTAATAATACATCATCTATGTCCATTTCGCAAGTATGGTGTTTATTATATGAATAACTCCTGTCCATCTATTCTTGCATTGTCAGGTTTTCTATTGTATTATTATTATATGACTAAAAAGGAAATAGCTTCATATATTGACCACACTTTACTTTCACCTCAAGCCGGTGTAAAAGAAGTTTCTCAGGTTTGTTCAGAGGCAGCTAGCTATGGCTTTGCTTCTGTCTGTATTAATCCCTGCTATGTAGCCTATGCGGCAACTGCTCTTAAAGGCACAGGTGTAAAGGTATGTACCGTAATTGGTTTTCCTCTTGGCGCGGGTACTTCGCAGGCTAAGGCACTGGAAGCCCGTGATGCCATTAAAAACGGTGCTGATGAAATAGACATGGTAATTAATCTTGGTGCTGCCATAGACGGCCGTTTTTCTGTTGTAGGAAGTGATATTGCAACGGTTGTAAAAGGTGCCCGCAAGGAAGCAGAACGTCAGGGTAAGACTGTTGTCGTAAAGGTAATAATGGAAACCTGTTTTCTTGATAATGAAACATTAAAGCTTTGCTGTCTTTGTGCCAAAAAGGCGGGAGCAGACTTTGTAAAAACTTCTACAGGTTTTGCTTCTCCAAAGGGGTTGGAAGGGCAGCAGCTGCCTAATGGTGCCAGCGAATTTCATGTAAAACTTATGCGTGCTACAGTTGGCCCTGATATGGGAGTAAAGGCTTCCGGAGGCATAAGAAATGCAAGAACTGCAATAGCTATGATAGAAGCGGGGGCAAACAGAATAGGTACCTCAAGCGGTGTACGTATTGTCGAAGGCTGGGATGAAAATGCTCCTATAAAGCTTCCCAAAAAATCTGATTTTCAATAATCTTCATTTTAATCTGCCGGTTTTCTCTGAGCGAGGCAAGATGTGAGCGTATTGTTGCACTTACAAGGTTGTACTGCCCAAAGCCCATGCTTATGTTATGCTGGCGTGCAACCTCTTTGATTAACTGTTCGGTGCTAAGGCATTTTCCTTTAAGGGCATTAAGAATGGACTGCCGCGTAGAATAAATTGCAATGGTACACAGCTCTGCGGTTTCTGCAAGATCATCGTGTATAAATTTTCCATGACTTGGAATGCACCAGTTTAGATTTTTTATAGAACAGATTTTCTGAAGGGTCTGGATAAAGATGTCCGGCTGAATCATAAACTGAATCCAGTATTTACCCAGTTCCACCCGGTTGGAAATTGCATCACCAGCAAATAAAATTTTTGTATTCTTTTGTTCCAGAAGCACTCCTGTGTCACCGTAATAGTGGCCTGGCAGTTCCATAAAGCTAAGAGTGAACTTTGAACCGTCGGGAGCATGCAGAGTCTTTTTCTGTGAAAAATTAATGAGGCAGGTGCTTTCTACAGGGAAAGGCATGTACAGGCTGTTTTTGAGCTCCTTTGGCGGAAAGCCACCCCACAACACACTGGCCTGCAGATATGGATTTTCAAGAATGCCCCGTTCCATAACAGAAAGGTAGATTTTACAGCCTGTCTGTTTTTGAATTACAGCATCTGCGCCCGTATGATCTGAATGTGCATGAGTATTGAAAATTGCTTTGATGCAAAAACTTTCTTTGCGGAAATTAAAAAAATCTGTAATTGTTTTTAAAACAGAAAGCCCCTGTTCTTCTGTTCTGCCTGTATCAATCAGATAAACATCTGTTACAGTGTGTTCTGCATTTTTTTTGGAGCGTTTAACGTCTGTTATGACCCCTACATTAGTAACCCCCGGAATTACATATATTCCGGGAGCAAGCTCTGTAAGGGCAGGGCTTTGAGTTTTGGACAATTAAATCTTTGCCTTATTAATCTCTTTTACTGTGTAGCTGTATTCGTGTTCATTAACTACAAATGTAAAGGTTTCTCCAACCTTCTTTTCCATAATGTTATTTCCGAAAGGAGACATATAGGAAATGATGTTGTTGTCCGGGTCAGATTCCCATGGTCCAAGAATTGTATATTCTTCGTCCTTGTTTGTTTCGTTGTTGTGGAGTGTAACAACTGTTGCAAAAGAAACGACTGTAGTTGTAAGTGTTGTAGGATCGAATACAGTTGCGCGGTTCAATTCTTCCTGGAGCTTTGAAAGTGAAAGGTTGAGCATGTGCTGCTTTTCCTTTGCAGATTTGTATTCTGCATTTTCTTTCAAGTCGCCCTTTTCTCGAGCTTCTGCAATTTCCTTTGCATTCTGAGGAATTTCGATAGTTTGAATGCGTTCTGCTTCTGCTTTCTTTTCTTCGAGCATTTTTGCAGTTACAATCATACCCTTTGGCTGTGCAGTCTTTTCCTCTGATACACGGAACTTAAAGTCAGGATATTTTGCAAGAATCTTGGAACGAGTCTGAGCCTTGTAGTTAGGATCAATGTCCACAATATCATCAATGAGAGTGTAAATTTTCTTTACAGCGGCTTCATCATTTTCATTAAGATATTTGAACAGGCTGTCGTCTGCAAATAAGAGTTGTGCAGCTGTTTTGTTAATCTTCTTGTTTTCTGTTGTGTTTACGTGGTTGTTTATTTCACGGAAGGTAAGTTCCATTATGTTAATTAAAGTGATGAGCTGCTTTTCGTAAGAAACACCTGCGTTCTTATACCATGCCTTATCCTGGCAGTTCTTAAAGAAGAAGAGTACAGTTTCGCGGAAATCCTTAAACTGTTCAAAGGCAGTGCGTACAAGCTTTTGTACATCTGCTTCAAAGCCTTCTTTTACAAGCTTGTTTAAAAGCTTTTCGTCAAGTACTGTAGGGAAAAGTCTGATATACTGTGCATTCCAGTCCGGAAGCATCTTTATGCATTCAAGGAAGTCGTCCTTGAGAGAAGTATTCTTGTAATCTTTGAGCTCTTCGTAGATTTTTCTAGGATCTTCGAGCTTGTTGTAAATTTCGGCAAAGGTTTCTTTTACAGGGAAGAGCAGGTTCTTGTCTTCTCCGCTGATTCTTCTTACAACAAGATAAGAAGCAAGTACATATTCATTAACCTTTGTAATATTCTTGAGGTAACCGGTAAAGTAAGAATACATTTCCGAGAACAAATCGCTTGAATTATCTGTAAGCTCGTTATAGAAGAACTTCATGAGTATTTCAATTCGTGCAAAGAACTGCTTCTGAGCCTTAAACTCGTTAGAAAGCTTTTCTTCTGCACTTATTTCGTGCTCTCGTACTGTATACATATTGATGTCATTAGGATTTACGCCAAATTCAGCATCTGTTTCAAGTATCTTTTTAGCAGCAGAGTTCCAGGCAGTCCATTCTCCGGTAGAAAGAAGACCAACATCAATCTTTTTGCCGTCTTTTTCAATTACCTTTACAAGTTCAGACTTAATTGTCTTAAGGTCACAGTTGTTATCATAGCTCTTTATGATTGTCTTGAGGGTCCATTTTTTATCCTGCTTAACTTTTTGTGCAAGAGGAATTACCTTGTCGCCTTCCTTTACACGGTTAAGAGCCTTAAGAACCCAGATATGGTCTTTAGAAAGCGGCTTGAGCGCTGTAACAGCCATTTTGAGGGAAATATTGTCGTGAATACCGCCTGTTTTTCCAAAGTTGATTGTGAGCATGTCGTTATCCAGCTTAAGGATAATACCTACACCCCAGTTTCTGTGGAATACAAAGCTTCCCTTGTCAAAAGCAATGTGTTTTTCAAAGTCGTTTATAGCTTCGAATACATTACGGTAGCTCTGAGCCAGGTTAGAAGATTTAATATAATCATCAAGGTGAGTATGTTCTTTGTATTTACCTTTGTAGCAGTCTATGAGCTCTTTTCTTGCCCAGTTATCCTTTGGTTCAATTTCGAGGTTCTGCTTAAGAATAAGGATTGCAGTATCCCAGTAATTTGAATTTGATGGTGCATTGTCCTTGTACCAGTTATAAAGCTCCTGCATGAGGGTTGTTGTCTTTATATTGCCAAAGGCTTTTGAAATTTTTCTGCGGAGCAACTGGAAAAATTCAATTTCCTGCGGAATCTTCTGAACAAGAATAGACCAGATTTCCTTGCAGGAATTATAATTTCCAAGATTTATGTAGCGCAGAATTGCCTTTTTGTAATAGTCGAGTGCAAGATCCTTGTCTGAATCTGTAAAATGCTCTGCCAAAAGCTTTGCAATATCTGCTTCCTGAAAGTCAATCTTTACGATTTGTGTGTATAAATCCCAGGCTTTTTCGTTGTTTTCGGCCATGTAGTTTTGTGCAAGAGTGCGGAGTGCAAACTTGTTATTAGGATCGTCTTCGAGAATATTTTCGCAAAGATATGAAACAATTGTTTCCTTGTGGTTTTTCTGGAAAATATCTACAAGTGTTTCTAAGGATGTATTGTCCAAAATGCCTTTTTGCAGTGAAAGGATTGCCGAAAAATACAATGCAATGATGCTGTCCTTTGAATGAGACAAATGTTCGTTACTAATATCCAGAATTTCGTTTACACAGTTTTCGTTTCGTGCCTGTTCTACTATATCTGCCAGTTCTTTTAGGTTACTCTGTGTATAATTGCTGATTGTTGCACGAGTCCAGGTCTCTTCCTTGAGCATTTCCTGTACACTCTGAATTAAATTTTCTGCCATAATGATTTATCAACTCCTTATTTGATATAGGCCTCATAAATAGACGGATCCAATATCTTTATCTTTAGTAACACCTCGTTGACCTTTGACGTACTTTCATGTGTAAGAACATAATGGTCAATGAGCCAAAAATAACTGTTGAGCAGGCTTGGAACAAGAACCTCTGTATTGCACATAGGGTCTTTGTATTCATTCTCCATAGCGTAAATATTCTGCTTTAGCCTGCCTACCTCCTGTGAGGTAAGCTCTCTCTTTATATTGAAAATGCCGCACAGTACGCCGTAGACAGGAATCCACTGCTTAAAAGCTTTTCCCGTGTGACCTTTTTCTTCTGTTTTTGCAATAAGGCACTTAATCAGTTCTGAATCCAGAAAATCTGTGTCTATGCTTTCTGCGTCAAGAAAAAACGCTTCTCTGAATAAAACCTTGCCGTATCTGTCTTCGCCGCAAAGTGAATAACAGTCTGCAAGTTCTGCAAGAACCGATGCATTCTTAGGGTCTTTGTCGTTCGCTTCCGAAAGACAGTTTCTTGCATGTTCAAAGTCTCCCAGCTTTTTGCAGCAGATTCCCGCATTTCTGTAGATTTCTGCCTGATGAATGGGGTCTTTCTCGTCCATCTGCCGGGTGTAATAATCCAGTGCTGCTGTAAAATAGCCTTTTTGAACCGAATAAAAAGCCGGCTGGTAAACATAGGTTCCTCTGGAAAGAAATTCCTGAAACGATTTCCAGTCCGAAAGCAGTCTCTGACCTTTTTCATAGGAATTTGAGATGCTTTTTAGTCTTCCGGCTGTTTCCCGCCAGAAGGTGCAGCACCGGTTTGTGTAAACCAGTTCGTCGCATTCAATTTCATGTTCAAAAAGCTTGGCTATAATCAACTGAGCCTGAACAGGATCAGCTTCTTCCAGAAAGTGGAGGGCTTCTTTTAAACCTTTTTCTGTCTGAATTTCCATAGCACTTGATTTTACTATATATTAGATTGGATTTTTAATCAATAAAGATTATTAGAATTTGCAATTTTTAAAACAAGATTTATACACCCATTATGACAATATGTCAAGTATTATTTTTTAAATAATTTTGGTCATATGTGTTTTTATTGCAAATATTATCGTTGTTTGTATTTTATTTACAGATATTGATAAGGGCTTATAAACTTCTTTAATAAGAATTGATTTTTCATCTGTGTCATTTTGCACTTACCTAAAAAACGGTTGTAAAATACACAAAATACTACTATAATATTTGCAAATGAAAACACCAATTTTAGCGCCATCATTATTGTCTGCGGATTTTGCAAATCTGGAAAAGGCAATAAAGCAGATAGAAAAAGGCGGAGGTTCTGCCGTACACATTGACGTAATGGACGGACAGTTTGTGCCCGAAATTACCTATGGAGAGCCTGTCGTACGCTCAATCCGAAGACTCACAAAGCTTCCTTTTGATATTCATCTTATGACAGAACATCCGGAACGTCAGGTAGAGCTGTTTGCAGCGGCCGGAGCAGACTGGATTACCTTTCATTACGAAGCAACCCCTCATGCACACCGCATAATTCAAATAATTCATGAATGTGGAAAAAAAGCAGGTGTTTCAATTTGTCCCGGTACTTCTGTGTCGGCACTGTCGGAAATACTGCCTTGTGCCGATATTATATTAGTGATGACCGTTAATCCAGGTTGGGGCGGACAAAAGATTATACCATCCTGCGTGGAAAAAATTTCGGAACTGAAAAAGATCAGAGAAGAGAAAAAGTACGGCTATCTTATATCCTGCGACGGAGGAATTAATCCTCAGACTGTGAATCAGGTAATTCAGGCCGGCGTGGATATAGTTGTTTCCGGTTCCAGCTTCTTTACAGGCAAGCTTGAATGGAAATACTGATTCGATTGGAATAGAGAGGTACTGTTTTGAATTATTTCAGAAAGAAAGTATTATGCGGCTTTGTTCTGTGTATTCTTTTGGGAGCCTGGGGTTCTGCCTTTGCAGCCGATGCTTCCTCTTCTGCATACATAGAAGCCTGCAAGGCTTTTTCAAGAGGGGAGTGGAGTTCTGCTCAAATTCTTTTGCGAAAAGCTGTGGCCTATCCTCAAAATAATAATGCAGACACAAATTACATGCTCATAACTTCAGAAATCTATGCCGGAGACGATGCGCAGGCTCTTAAAGATTCAGAAGCCTTTTTGCGCTCTTATCCGTCTTCAATTTATTCACCGCGTGTTCAGTATATGCGCGGAAAACTTCTCTATAATCTTGGAGAATATGAAAAAGCAATAATTGTCCTGAGCGATTTTTGTCATCAGTACGAAAACAGTGAACTTTATCCTTCTGCACTTTTTTATATAGCAGAATCACTTTATTCAGGTTACAAATACGACGAAGCAGAAGCTCTGTACGAAAAAATTATTGTACAGTATCCGGACAGCGATAAGGTTTCGGCTTCTCAATACCGCATGGAAAGCATAGCCCAGCGTTCACGCGAAGAAAAGCTTCTTTACCTGCTTAAGCAGACCGGAGAAGAATATCTTGCCGCTAAAGAAGATTATGAAAAACAGTTGCGCCTTTATAATTCGGAGGCAATTAACAGTACAAGGGAACGCTTGGCCGATGCACAGCTGAAAAATCAGGAGCTGGAAGAACAGATTCGCGATCTTGAAACTCAAATTGCGGAACTTAAAACGGAACAGCAGGAAAGAGAAACCCAGGAACAGGCAGTTCTTGTGGCAGCAAAGAAAGAGGATGCGTTTACAGAGACAAGTTCTACAAACGAAGATCTTAAGCTTTTAAAACAAAAGGCGCGTCTGGTTCAGTGGCTTATAGAAGGGGAAAATCAGAATGAAGCTAAATAAGATATTATTGGGCGCCTGTGCCCTTGCTTTTATGAGTTTATTCCTGTTTACAGGTTGTGCTTCTAAGGACGACGGAGTTAAAGAGGTTGTTTTTGACGCCGAAGATGTTGAGACATCAGAGGACGAAGAAGAAGCTGAAGAAGAACAGGAAGTAACCGAAGATAACGCAATTGTTGTTACTGCCGATGAAGCATCTTCTTATCAGCTGGATGCTGTTGCTCCTGCAGGAAGAGATAATAAAAAGAATTATACAGGCTGGATTTCTACTTCCATCCGTCCTGTTTCTAATGTAGTAGGAAATATAAGCCTTTTTGCAAGGCCTAAGAAGGGTACCTTCTCTATTTCTGTGTTGAACGAAGCCGAAAAAGCAATTCCTGTACTTTCTACTGCAAATGAATATACGACAACCTCTTTTTATCTAAAGGCTGGACGCAAACTTGTAAAACTCAGCGATGATTCAAGTGTTGTTACTGCGGCTAAAAAGACAGAAAAAGGTCTTAAGATCCGCTACTCAATAGAAAAAGTAGGTGTAGTAATTATAGATTTTGAATGCTTTAGTTCTGTAGAAGGAGAACCGGAAGATTCAATCAAGGTGACTGCTGCTATTGTAAGTCAGTCTAAGAAAAAAACAGATTTTGCTCTCAAGCTTTTAATGGATACAGTTCTTGGAGAAACAGACAGGCATCATTTTTATACTTCGGAAGGACTTCCTGTAAAGAGCGAGGTTGTGTATCACTCAATGGATGAGGAAAAATGGTTTTCTTCTAAAAATGCCAAGGCAACCATGCAGGTTATTCTTGCAGGAGGAGAATGTACTCCTATAGAATCTGTTGCACTTGCCAATTATTCAACCCTTGATACAAAAAAATGGGATGCAGATATGACATCCTTCCGTTCTTTTGATACTGTACTTTCGTATAATAACTCTGCGGTTGGTATTTACTGGCCAAAAATGACTTTGCAGTCGGAAGAAGAAGGACAATATGTATTCTACCTTTCTCTTGGAACAGCAGACAGATTGCCTGGTGGAGCTGCTTATATCTGTGCAGAAAAAGAGGCAGAGGAAGAAGAAGCCGGGGAAGATGCTTTGGAACAGGAAGAAGCTTCTGCTGAAAAACCTGCAGAACAGGAAACTCCGGTTCAAAATATAGAGGCAGTAAAAGAGGCTGAAGAAAAGCCGGCTGAAAAGCCTGTGGAAAAACCTGTGACCGAACCTGCTGAAACTGCGGCTGTTCCTGCTGCGGTGGAAGAGCCGGAAGTAAAGGATGAAAAGCCTCAAAGTGTAGCTGCCGTAGAGGACAAGGCTTCGGAATTTGACAGGGCTAAGCTTTCTCCTGATTATATTCAGCAGCTGCTTGACCGCATAGACGAATTGGAAGAAGATGATCCTGATTTGAATAAGGTTGAAATTAACGAGCTTAACAAGGAGCTTGATATAATAATTAATATATTGAATTCAAGTAATTAATAGGAAAGGGCGTTCTTGCGCTCGGGTGGGGATAAATGGCACAGGATGTATTGACAATTGCATGGCGCTTCATGCGCAGAAGACAATTTGCAACTGCAATAAAGCTTCTGGAAGCGCGCGAAGAAACCTACGAAGAAAATTTTGAATACTATGTAATTCTTGGAATTGCCTGTCTTTATGTAGGTGATATAGGCTCCTCTGTTTCATATTTTCAGCATGCAAGAAAAATTAAACTCACAGACACAAGACTTCTTTTAGGGCAGGCCGCCATTTTTTTACGCCGCGGAGACACAGATCGTGCCCTGCAGTATTACATGGAAGTTAAGGAAAACGAGCCTGCCAATAAGGTTGCTTTAGATGCAATGGAGTTTATACGCACAAGAGGAGATTACGATACAATCTGCCGCTGGGTAGATACCGGCCGTATTGAGCAGTTTTATCCACCGCTTGGGGTTAATCCTCAAAAGGTTGCGGCAATTGTTGCGCCAACACTCTGCTTTATTCTGGGAATTGTTCTTGTATTTGCATTTTTTCCGCGTAAGAACTATTACAAGGGAGAACGTCTGGACCTGACCGAGCTTTCATTAAGTGTTGATGAAAAAAATAATGCGCAGGAAAAGGATCTTTCGGGGCAGACCTATGGCTATATTCTAAGCGACAAACAGATTTCTAAAAGCTACCTTGATGCAATGGATTATTTCCAGTCGCACAGAGATAACGCCGCACAGGTAGAAATAAACCGGCTTTTAAATTCCAATGCTTCTGTTTCCATAAAGAAAAAGGCTCAGGTGCTCATGGGCTATCTTGAAGAGCCGACTTTTGATACATTAACCGATAATCCGTCGTATAAGGCTGTAGAAGCAGAGCCTGTTTTATACCTGGATTCCTGGGTAAGCTGGGGTGGAAAAATTACCAATGCTGTAGTCTTTGAGGATGGTTCCTATTCATGCCAGCTTTTAGTAGGTTACGAAACCGGAGAGGTTGTGGAAGGAATTATTACCGTAAGATTTGCTTCGGAGCCTAATATTACTCCGGATCAGCCGGTAAAGATTCTTGGAAAAATCAGTTTGGAAGACGGAAAAATATACCTCAAGGGAAGGGCAATTTATCAGAGTATAAAAGGCGGGTTAAAATAGGCTGATTTTATTAAAAAATGCAGATTTTTGCAAAAAAATGCAAAAATTTTCAAAAATTTTTCGAATTTTTTGTAAGAAGTCCGTTTTTTTAGCCATTATATATATGGGAGGAAGGTGGCTGAATGTCAAATGTTAGTTCTACTCCGATGGATACATCGGAAAAGATGAAGGCACTCGAAGCAGCAAGACTGCAGATTGAAAAGCAGTTTGGGCAGGGTGCTTTGATGAAGCTCGGCGATAAGGCAGATGCAACAGGAATTGATGTAATTCCTTCGGGTTCAATTCTGCTCGACGAAGCTCTTGGGATCGGCGGATATCCGCGCGGTCGTGTAATC
>JAEEGL012214754.1_pt1 | contig 21550 bp, 15 predicted proteins | sample 9134231 | NCBI WGS metagenome assembly JAEEGL01 (sample SAMN16246548, study PRJNA631951) | gut metagenome | biome: gut microbiome; feature: rumen; material: fiber-attached | host: Bos | place: Iran: Karaj | collected 2018-10
AAGCGCACGGTCATGAAATACGTGCAGATGCTGGAACGCAAAGGTCTGATCGAGACGGAGCCGACGACGGTGACAAATCATGAGGGGAAAAACCGGAACGGCAATCTGAAATACACGATCATGCCGATCAGCGAGATCGTCGACGCAAGATTCCAACGTGAGCTTCGGAAAGCAGACACGGCGCGGCGTCTGCAGGAGTACGATCAAAAACATCCGCGGAAGGAGGCGACGTGAAGTCCGATTTCGGAGGATTTCGGGAGGGGGACTTTCCGTCCTCACGGGGGTATTTTCGCCCTTGAGGAATCTAGGATTTACAAGGGGTTTGAGGGGTCGCCGGGGCCGAACGAAAGTGAAGCAGGATAAAGCCGGGTCTCTCGGCCCCGCCGCCCCACACCGTCCGGCAACGCCGGTCGGGGATTATGGCTACGTCAAAGGGATTCCGGGATAGGCTCGGATTACGGTCGGAGCCGGAAACCGGAGTCTCGCGGTTTTTTCAGGCGGATTTTCAGGTAAATATGGCAGGAGATTCCGGCATAGGCTCGGTTTGCGCTCTCGGGCAGATGCCGGGATCATATAAGATAGAAAGGATGGTATCAATGGCAAAACAAAAAGAACCGATGCCCTCGAACGGGGTTCGGATGCCCGCTGAAATGTGGGCGAAATGCGACGAGATGACGGCGAAGCTCGGTCTCGAATCGCGCAACGAATATATCCGAAACGCGATTGAATTCTACACGGAGTGGTGTGAGATGAGTCACACGCAGAAGTTCCTGACGCCCGCGCTCGAGTCCGTCATCGGCGCGAAGGTGCGCGATTCGGAAAACAGGATCGCGCGTGTGCTCTACAAGATGGCGGTACAGCAGAACGCGATGACCCATGTGCTGGCGACGGAGTACAACTGGACGCCGGATGAGCTCGCAAAGTTATACGACACGGCGGAAGACGACGCGAAGGGCTGGAACGGCACGCTCGATCTGCGCAGCTTCGATTACGAGGAGGTCGAGTGATGGCGGGACTGATTCTGAAATCACCGTACTACAAACCGAAATCGCGTGACGGGAAAAGCGGTTCGCGCGGCGGCATGGTGAAGTACATCGGTACGCGCGAGGGTGTGGAGCTGCTGCGATCCGATTCCCGTTCCGGGATGGCGGGATATGTCAACGCGCGGAAAGGCTCGAACGGTCTGTTCACCGACGAAGGTGAAGTCATCAACATGGCGGCGGTCATGAAGGAGGTGGACGAGCATCCGGGCAACGTGTGGTGTCACATCTTTTCGCTGACGCGCGAGGACGCGGAACGTCTCGGGTACAACCGCGCGGAGGAATGGATGAACCTCCTGCGTTCCCATCGCATCGACATCGCAAGGGAGATGGGGATCGATCCGGCGAACTTGAGATGGTATGCCGCATACCATCAGCACCCGACGCATCCGCATGTCCACATGATGGTGTGGTCGAAGAATCCGACGGAAGCGTATCTGACGAAGAAAGGCATCCGGAATATCAAGCGCTTCATGGCGCAGGACATTTTCCGCCAGGACATGATCAGCGTGTACCGTGAGCAGACGGTCGTGCGTGATGAGCTGAAAGAGTCGTTCCGGTCCCATATGAAATCTCTGATGGACACCGCATGGTCGATGAATGATAAGAACCTTCTGGTCTTCATGTTTCAACAGCTGCAGAAGGAACTGCGTCAGCACAAGGGCAAGAAGGTGTATGGGTATCTGAACGCGGAGACGAAGAAGACGGTCAATGAAATTGTGAAGATGATCGCGGAGACGCCGGAGATTGCGGAACTCTACGACAAGTGGTACGAGTACAAATGCGCGACGGTCAGGCTGTACAGCGACGCGGTGCCGGAGAAGATCCCGATCGAAGAGAACCGGGAGTTCAAATCCATCCGCAACATGGTTGTGCGGGCGGCAAGTCAATCTGGTATAACTGAATCGGAAGCGCATGATTCCTACGCATCCGTCGAGCGTGAGGTCGGTCATCTGCTCCTCAACATCGGTCAGATGCTATGCGATAGCGTTCCGAACGAGCCACAGAGGGTGCGCGTCCCGGTCGATTCCAAACTCCGGAGAGAGCAGTGGGCGAAGGATCACGCGGTCAATCTGACGATGTAATCCAGAGTATAAGCATACCAGCACCGCAATATACCACAACCAAAATGTGTCCGGAATGATAAAGTTCTGACGCTGTCTGCCAGCGGTTGGACTGACTTCCGGACACGGTCGTGGTATTGTGTATGGTAACGATAACAAGAAAGGATATGATAAGCTCACACTCTATCTCTTTCCACTCATACGCGCGAGTTATTCGATGTTTGGCGCATCCTCTGTCCGAGTGCAAAGGACTTCGAGGTTCCCGCGTTCATTTTCGTAGTTACTCGCACAGAGGTCGAGGTAATTGACAATACAGAGATCCACATCCCTGCTGATATGAATTCTGATCCGGTTTTCGCCTTCGTATCCCATTCGGTCGTATGCTTCCCAATGGGTATTTGAGCCGGAAGGATTCTTGATGCTGACTGTCAACTGATGGTCCCAGACCTCTGTGTCCAGATAGGCAAGGAAGATGGGATCTCCCTCTGCGTCAATCCGGCACTCGTCATTCTCCGGCGGGATGAATTCGATACGGCAGAGATTGCCAAGCATCACGAAAACCTTTGAGATTTCCGCCTCATCGAAGCAGAATTCCTGGACACTCATTTTCGTTTCTTCCGTGGTTTGTTTCGCTTTCTCTTCGCCGAACAGTACTCCGATCGGAATGCTGAACACTTCAGCAATGGATGGAAACATGGTCACATCAGGGTAACCGATACCGGATTCCCAGCGGCTCACAGCCTGTGGCGAGACATTCAGTTTTTCGGCCAGATCGGTCTGCGTCCAGCCCTTTTCCCTCCTCAGTCCGGCGAGAATGTTGCAGAAACGTTTCAGATGGTACATGGGATCGCTCCTTTATAGAGTGTGTGTCTTGATTATATCATCTCGACATGCGCGCGTCAATCAATGCTTCGTTGTAAGAAAAAGGATATCAGCCAAAACGAAAGACGCTTCGGCTAAAATGTGTCCGGAATGATAAAGTTCCGTCGTCCGCCACAGACGGCTGGACTTCCGGATCCGGTTGTGGTATGTTGTGTGGTAACAAAAACGAGAAAGGATAGGTGAACAGAATGCCAAAGAAACACGCGAACGGCGAAGGCAGTATCCGTAAGCGTTCCGACGGGCGGTGGGAAGGACGCTACACCGTAGGGCATGATCCCATGACGGGCAAACAGATCTTCAAGAACGTCCTCGGCAAAACGCAGACGGAGGTCAAGGAAAAAATGGCTGCCAAGCTCGCGGAGGCGCAAAAGATCGACGTGGTGGTCTCGGACAAGATGACAGTCGGGGACTGGATGGACACATGGCTCGAGAATTTTGAGAAGCCGAACATGAGGGCTTCGACCTACGAATCCTACGAAGGCAACATCCGGCTCCACGTCAAGCCCGGCATCGGCGATCTCATGATGAGCAAGGTCACGACGCTGGATCTGCAGAAGTTCTTCAACGGCCTGCTGACGGACGGTCGGATCGAGCGGAAGGAATCCAAGAACAAGCCCAAAGGCTTGAGCGTCAAGACGGTCGGCAACATCCGTACGATGCTCTACTCCGCGTTCGACAAGGCGGTCGCGGAACACCTGATTCTCACGAACCCCGTTGCGGGGTGCAAACTTCCGAAGCGGGAGAAGCAGGAGATGAAGACGATGCCCGTCGAAGACCTCGGCAGGTTCTTCGCAGAGGCAAAGGCGAGCGGCAAGTTCGAGTTCTACTATGTGGAGTTCTCCACCGGACTCCGGCGCGGGGAACTGCTCGGACTCAAGTGGGAGGACGTGGACTACGCGAAGAAGACGCTGACGATCCGCCGTCAGGTGATCCGGGTGCAGGGACACATCGAGGAAGGCCCGCTCAAGACGAAGAACGCGTACCGGACTGTCGCCATCGGGGATGACGTCATCGACATCCTGAAGGATCTGCAGGAACGGGAAGGGAAGCGGTCGCCGTATCTCTTCCCCTCGCCGAACGGAGGACCGCAGGATCCGGACAGCGTCCTGCCCATGTTCAAGAGGATCCTCAAGCGGGCAGGACTGCCGGGAATGCCTTTCCATAACTGCCGTCATACATTCGCGACGGTCGCGCTGGCCCAGGGAGTAGACTTCAAAACGCTGTCGTCGATGTTAGGTCATTTCAGCGTAGCGTTTACTCTGGACGTTTATGGCCATGTGACCGACGACATGAAGCGCGACGCGGCGGACAAGGTGAGTGGGGTGCTGAAGGGAGCGGTGTGACAAAAGTTGCACCGCTCAGACAAAGAAAGGCTTGGGTGATTGGAACCGATGCTGTACGCTCAATAGGTACCGGAGGTGCGCCGCCATCGTGAAACGATGAAAAAAGGGGTTCGGGGATGCTCCCCCGACAAGCTGCAAAAGGGCCAGTGGTGCCCTCTTTGCCCTGCTTGCCAAAGACGCTTCTCCCCCGGAAAGCATCCCATCGTCTCCCGCAAAAGATTGACTGTCTCCGGATCGTATGCTATACTGAAAAGAAAAGTCATCATCGGTGCTGCTCCTCGGCTGAAAAACCGGTCGAGGGAAAAGTTTTTTGTGAACTTTTTGTAAATTGCTTGGCTATCCCTGAAAAAATCCAATATTTTGACGTTGCCAAAGAGTCTATATAAGTGAGGGGGTATGCTCCTCAAATCCAAATCAGAACCGAGAGGAACAACAGCATGACGAAATACAGTGAGATGGACGACGGGACACTCGTCAATCTGGCCTTGCTCGGCGAGGATAGTGCATTCGAAGAACTGGTGGAACGCCATGAAAGCGAAGTGAAGAAAAAGGCGGAATCGATCATCGGGAATCCGTTCTCCGCCGAAGACATCGCGCAGGACACATTTTTGGCAGCGTGGTCGCACCTTGCCGAACTGCGGTACCGGTCGAAGTTCGGGATCTGGATCCTTCGGATTGCGGAAAACCGCGCCAAAACACTCTTGAAGCATTACAAATCCCATCTGTCGGAACTCACGGATAATCCGAACAACATTACTGTTTTTGAAGGCGACAGCAAACAGTCTCTGATTCAATGGGAAGAATCTAAAAAGGACAAAAAACTGCGCGACGCGGTGGACGCGCTCAGCCGTGCGCTCCGGGATACGGTGCGTCTGTATTATCTTGACGGATACTCTGTCCGGGAAGTTTCCGCTCTGCTCTCCGTTCCGGAAGGTACGGTTTTGTCACGGCTTCATGAAGGCCGGAAACAGCTGCGCCGGGGCTTCGGCATACCGGAAGAGGGCAGGGGCAAACTCACCGCCCGCGTGAAGCGTCAGATCGAAGAATTGAAACGCTGGTCCATCAAGAACGACAAATCCGGTTTCGCCGAAACATACGGACCTGTACTCTCTCTTGTGGAACAAATGGACGATTCGCCGGAAAAGAGCGAGATGCTTGCGGACGTGCTTTTGCGCAGAATATGGTGGGTGCCCGGAGAGGACAATGACCGACTGCGAGCAGATATCAAAGCCGCTGCGCTTGAAGGACACAATGAAGATGTGATGGAAGTGATCATTGAGCAGGAAGATGAGTATCTATACGGCGAAGACAAAATCCGCTTTATCCGTGAGAAACAGATCCCCGAAATGGAAACCGCGGGATTTGTCAAGCCCCTCGGTTCGCTGTATTTCTGGCTTGGACACGCGCTTGCAGGCGAGGGAAAAACGGACGAAGCTATCTCCGCTTTCTCAAAGGTCACGGAGGTTCTATCCCCTTCATCCTACTATTATGCATGTGCTGTTGCTTCCCTGCGACTGGAGCCGAGGTACACAAACGCGGGGGACGGGAAGCAGGTCCACATCGCATGCTTGGGCGAAGCCTGTGAAAAGACCGACGGCCAATGGCGGTATGTGAGTCAGCCGGGCTATACCCGGGGACTTCCGGACACCGCTCTCGACGCGATCCCGCTTTTCTGGCTCTCCCGGTGCGACGGGCTGATCGACGATCCCGCTATGCAGCCGGGAGACGCGCGGACTTCCGAAGACGGAAGAGTGACGCTCTCGCTGAGAAAGGCGGACGGTCCCGTCACCGTTCCGGCGGGCTCCTATGTAAATTGTCTGATTTTCGAGACGAAGGGCGAGAACGTCTACCCGCTCGACGTTGAGACCGTGATCTGCCCCGGCGTCGGGGTGATCCGGCAGACGGATCGGGTCAAGGGCATTCGGTTCCTCCTGACCTCCGCGGACGTGAAGGGAGGAGGGCGGATCCCGTTCGTCGTCGGCAACCGCTGGGCCTACCACGCGGAAAAAGACGGAAGCGGCGTCCTCTGGAAGGACGAACAGTGCATCGAAATCATCTACGCGACGGACAGGCGGGTCACGGCAAGTATCAGCGTCTATGCCGAAGCGGAATACGACACCTCGACGTGGGCCGGGAACATGGCGGCCGTGCGGAATCTGTATTTCGACGGGGTCAAGCTCCGCGACGTGGAACCTTACATCTGCCGCGCGGAAGAGCTCGCCTCCACCCCGCGGGAAAAAGCGCACACCTCAACCGCAGCGGATTCCATGCGCCGGATCTTCCGCACCGATCCGGAGTTCAACCCGGACTGGACCGAGCGGGGTGTGAGAAACTACTTCAAGCCGCTCACGGTCTCCGTCTCGGACGCGGGCATCGCGCTCCCCGCAAGCTTCCGCTCCGACGCGTTCGAGTGGAAGGACGGCGGAAGAGGTCCGGGCTTTTATGCGATCCTTTACAACTATCTCTATGAAATCACCGCCGCGGCTTGGGGCGTGATCTGGTCGGACGCTTGGATCCCGGGATTTCATGAGACCGGCACGCACATGATGTTTGACAAGGTCGTCAAGACCGAGCTGACCGTCGGGGAAGACGAAACCGTCACGACGCCCGCCGGGGAATTCGCTTTCTGCCGCCATGTCACGGCGGAGACCGCGGGGATTTACGGCTACTGGTCCGGGCACCTCGAATTCTGGTACGCGCCGGGCGTGGGACTGGTGAAATTCCTGCGGCTGGGAACGGCGGAGGACGAACCGGAAGACGCAAAAGGTCCGTTTGTCTGGGAGCTGACGGAGTACCGCGGAACGGGCGAGGGGTACTTTCCCCTTGCTTGCAAGGAGCTGATTGACGGCCTCTTCCGCCGTTATGAGCCCGCGAACCGTCCTCTCCCCGACGGCTACCGCGGCTGGGTGGAGTACACCTTCTCGACGGATGAAACGGGAACGGTGATCTTCAAGAATGCCGGAGGGGTGCAGGAAAGACGATATACTGAAAAATCGGTACCCGAACAGTAAACGGAGGAGCTTATCATGAAAAAGCACGTGCTTTCTCTCATTCTTGCGCTCGCTTTGCTGCTGTCCGCCTTTGCCGGATGCAGCACAGAAACCGAAACCTCGCCCGGGAAAACAGACACCTTGGTGCAATCCGGGGCAAATGATGCCGCATCTGATAACACCGGTTCTGTGACCGGACTGCAGGAGGAAACGGAGGGACTCTACCCGACGCCAGATTACTCAGATTTCGTGATGCCGGAAGAAACCGGGACTCTGATCGTATACACGGACTACGGAGACAAGAAGGTCATCACAACGGCGGTCAGACTGTTTGAGGAAACCTATCCGGGCGTGAAGGTCGAATTGCAGGAATACCGGGACAGCGAATTCGCCGACAAGATCAGAACAGAAATCCCGGCTGGAAGGGGACCGGATGTCCTGCTCACCTCGTCCGACGTTCTGCCGGATATCTGCAAAACGATGTCCACGGGACTCTTTGAAGACCTGAACCCGTATGTCGAAAACGATGATGCCTTCGATTTGTCGGAATACAACGAGGGTGTCATGAAGGGCGGAATCCTGCACGGATGCCGGTATATCATGCCCGTCACATATCAGTTTCCCGCAGTGCTGACGACCCGTGAGATCCTCGAAGAGAACGGCATCGCCCCCGAATCCCTTTCCACCTATCAGGGATTCATCGATGCCTGCGCGACCTACCATGAGAAGAATCCCGGGAACAAGCTCTTTCAGAACGGACAGGATCAATATTATATTCAGGAGTTCTACGAATTCACAGGAATGCGGATGATCGACTATGAAACGAACACCGTCACTTTCAACGAAGAGCGGTTCCGGCAGGCCATGGAAATATGCAGACTGTATTATGTGAAGAATCCCGCGAAATATATCGGAGAAATGGCGGTTGATCCGCTGATGCGCAGCGAGTGTCTCTTCGGGACGATGGGATCAAGCAATTTCATGCTGTTCCTGTACAGCTATATCTTCCTGGCTTTGGAATATGAGCAGGAGCCTCTCATGGTTCTCGTGCCGGACGAACATGACGGGTCGACGGCAACGATTCTTGAGTTCGCCGCCATCCCGAAAAGCTCGCCGAATAAGCTCAACGCATGGCGGTTCCTCAAGATCCTGCTTTCCGATGAGATTCAGTACGGGATCGACGATACCAAACCGAATCAGAATATTCTGTTCATGACGGGGAACCCGGTCCGGCTGGAATCCATGCGCAAGCTGTACCAATACTATGTCGCGGGTTTTGAAGAATACATGACCGAGGAACGCATCGACGCCATGATGAAGACCACGATGAACGTGACAGATGCCGTCTGTGTGCCTGCTGTGATATACAGGTATGTCCGGGACGATATGCTCCCGTATATAAAGGGCAATTCGACGTATGAACAGGCGTTCAAGAAACTGATGAACGAACTGGAACTGTACAAGGACGAATAACAGGAGACCGCTATGAAACGCGCACTATCTCTCCTCCTCGCGCTGACCTTGCTTCTGCCGTGCCTCGTTGCCTGTGACGGCGCGGAGACGCCTTCCTCCACGGAGAGCGGAACAACCTCCGGAGAGCCGGCACAGAATACCGACAGCGGCGAAACGGCCGAGACCGAACCGGATTATTCGTGGTTCTCGATGCCCGAGGAAACCGAAAAACTGATTGTATATGCGGACGCTGCTATGGGCAATTCCGTCATGACCCCTGCGATCCGATTTTTCGAGGAACTCTACCCCGGTATTGAGGTTGAATACAAGACCATGAGCGAAGATGAATTTCAGTCGCAGATCCAGACCGAAATCCCGGCAGGTCGGGGACCGGACCTTCTGCTGTTCACCAGCATGGACATTCCCGATATCTACAAGACGATGACGACGGGTCTCTTCACCGATCTGAACCCCTATTTTGCGCTTGATGACAGCATCGATCTTGACGAGTTCATCGTCCCGGTCATGGACGGAGGCGTTCAGAACGGACAGAGGTTTTTTACACCACTTAACTATCAGATGCCGCTTCTTGTGACAGCACAGTCCACCCTGGATGAAATCGGCATGACAGCGGACGAACTCGGAACCTGTGAGGGCTTTTTTGAGGCCGCGGACCGTTTCCATGAAAAGCACCCGGAATCAACCTTGTTCATCGACACGTTCGGTGGTGCGCTGGAGATATCAAATACCGTCACATTGTATTCAAATCTCGGTTTCAGTCTGATTGATTATGAAAACAATAAAATCCGGATCGATGAAGAACCGTTCCGTCGGTATGTCGATCTTGTAAAGAAGTATTACAATCCGTATTATGACCCGTCTGAGGAGGATCTTTTTGAAGAATCCGAAGGATGGTTCAATTCGGGATGGGCAATCAACACGAAAAAATGCTTGTTTGATGATTTTAGCACCGATCTGATGGGGCTTGATGCCACGACTTACAGATTGAGGGATATCGGGGATGAAATGGTCATGCTCGCTCAGAGGAATCTGCGGGGCGGCATTACAGCCATAATTGTCATGAACACCGCCATTCCCACGGGAGCAAAGAACAAGCTGAACGCGTGGCGGCTGATGAAGGTCCTTCTTTCCCATGACATTCAGGGTGGGCACGACGAAACCCGGTTCGGCCTCACCTATTTCTGGACGGGTTATCCGGTGCGCCGCGATTCCCTCCGTGACTTTCTCTGGATGGAAGGAATGGAGGAAGACGAGGTTTTCACACAGTATATGGAGATTGTGCAGTCCCCCACCGAGGCTCTGATGCTTCCGCGCGTTTACCGTAAATATCTCTCAGAGGAAATCCTGCCCTATGTCCGCGGCGAACGGTCTTGGGAAGACGCATATAAACGATTTCTGAGCACCGTCGAATTATACAAGGACGAATAAACTGGAGGCACCTCATGAAAACCCGAATTCTTTCCCTCATTCTCACCTTCGCTCTGTTCCTGCCGTGCTTCACGGCCTGCGACAGCGCGGAGACGCCGTTGAATACCGAAAACGGAGGGACATCGTCGGTGAAAACTCCGCAGACTTCCGCGCAAAATACCGACGGCGAAGAAGTTCCCGAAACCGAAACGGAACCGGATTATTCGTGGTTTGAGTTCCCGGAGGAGACGAATACTCTCGTTCTGTATTCCGCCGATCTGCTCTCTCTGGCAATTTCTCCGGCGGTTGATATTTTCGAAAAGCTCTATCCAGAGGTACATGTCGAATGGCATAAACTCAGCGCGGAGGAGTTTGAAGCGCAGATCCGCACGGAAATACCGGCCGGGAAGGGTCCCGATCTGCTGTACGCAAACGGATCCACGCTTCCCGACGTCTATAAAACCATGTCGGCAAAGCTCTTTGAAGACCTGTGTCCGTATATGGCCTGCGATGAAGAGTTCCGTACGGAAGATTACATTGAAGGCATCATGGACGGCGGCGTGCTTCAGGAAAAACAATACCTCCTTCCCGTATCTCATTCTCCGTCGCTTCTGAAAACGAGTGAAGAACTGCTTGCGGAAGCCGGAATCACGCATGACAAACTGGATTCCTATGACGGCTTCATCGACGCCTGTACACACTTTCACGATGTTTTCCCGGAGAGCAATGTCTTTGTGGATCTGGGACCGTATGATCTGGACAGCCTCAATCTTCAATACCTCTGGGATTTCGGCGGATTTCATCCCATCGACTATGAAAACAACGCGGTCGCCTTGGATGAGGCAAAATTTCGGATGGCTGTGGATCTTTGCAGACTCTATTCCGGCAACGACCCGAATCAGGATCCGTATCCGAACAGCGACTATGCTCTTGCCGGCTGTATTCTGAACCGGGACTGCCTGTTTTCCTACTTTGGCAATACGCCCCTGCTGATGAAAGATACGCAGGCGCTGATCCGTAAGAGGGGTGAAACTGCCCTCTTCCTGACGCCGCCCGATATTAACGGCGGGAAGTCTACGCTGATCAATTCGTTCGGCGCGATACCCACTGGGTCCCGCAACAAGCTGAACGCATGGCGGATGCTGAAAATTCTCTTGTCATACGATGTACAGAGCAATCCGGATGCGCTCAAAGCCGTTTATCCGGTACGGAAAGACGCGGTTTCGCCCTTCCTGAAGTATTCCTACTACGAAGATTACGCTGTCATGGAGGATTCCGGTCTGGACGAATTGCTTCTCAAATTCGATCATGCTTATTTCAAACCGCCCGTTCTTATGAAATATGTGAAGGAAGAAATTATGCCGTGTATTCAAGGGGAAAAGTCCTTCGAAGATTGTTATAAAAAATTGCTGAATATCCTTGAACTGTACAAGGACGAATAAAACAAGGAAACATACAGGAGGCCGTTATGAAAACCCGCATTCTTTCCCTCATTCTCACACTCGCTCTGCTGCTCTCCGCTCTTGCCGGATGCGGCAAAACAGGAGAACCGGCGGAGCCTTCGCAGGAGCCCGCGGACGCGCCCGAAACCGAACCGGACTATTCATGGTTTACCATGCCGGAAGACACGGGAAAACTTGAAATCTATTCTCCCGGGAATATGTACAGTTCCATTCTGGAGCCCGCCATTGAGATCTTTAAGCAACTTTATCCCGAAATTGATGTATCCTATCAGATTGTCAGCGACGATGAATTTGAGACCAGAATCCGCACGGAGATCCCCGCGGGCAAGGGACCAGACCTTGTGCTCATGACGGATTATACCTTCCCGGATATATACAAAACCATGTCGACCGACCTGTTCGAGGATCTGAATCCCTGGTTCGGAACGTACGACGAAATTGCACTTTCCGATTTCGTCATACCGGTAATGAACGGCGGTGTGCTGAACGGAAAACGGTATCTTGCGCCGCTGGCCTATTCGGCCTCTATCCTGATGACGACGCAGTCGATCCTCGATGAAATCGGTCTGACCGCGGACGAGATTGTAACCATTGACGGGTTCTGCGAAGGCGCGGCCCGCTTCAAGGAAAAATACCCGGATGCGACGCTGTTCTTCGATTTGGGCGGCTTGAATCCCACCTCCGGAGATATCCCCACACTGTACCAGAGCTTCGGCTTCAACCTGATCAATTACGAGACAAATGAGGTTGAGATCGACGAAGCCCGCTTCCGCCAATACGTCGACCTTGTGAAGCTATATTACGACCCGGATTACGACACGGCGGACGAGAGCATGTGGGATCTCCCGAATTATTCGGTCGGGGGTGGTCTGCATCTGCGACGCTTTCCCTACGATGATCAATGCGCGGAGAGTTATTGGAAATACAGCAACAGCAAAACCTTCATGCCCGCCGACGGGGAGGAGCCCGTCCTGTTCCTTCCGAAAAATCAGCGCGGCGGCATGACGGCGGGAATGACCTTCGGCGCGGCGATCCCGAAAGGAGCCGCAAACAAAGCCGCCGCGTGGAAGCTGCTCAAGATCCTGCTGTCCGATGAAATTCAGGCCGGACACGACGACTCGCGGAGAGGCGCCAGTTATTTCTGGTCCGGGGATCCGGTACGTCTGTCCGCGCTGAAACAGGAAATCCCGGAGGGCGATGAATTCTTCGAGCTTATGCAGTCGCCGACAGAAGTCTTTATGACACCGCTGATTTACACAAATAAGTTTATTCGGGATAACATAGTGCCCTACATCCGCGGGGAAGCTTCGTGGGACGACTGTTACAAAAAGTTTCTGAACGCACTGGAACTGTACAAGGATGAATAAAAAACAAGGATCGATATAGAAAAGGAAGACGCCCCATGAAAAACCGCATTTTTTCCCTCATTATATCGCTTGCTTTGCTTCTCGCCGCCTTTGCCGGATGCGACGGAGAAACTGAAACCCCGACCGGCTCATCCGGGCAGAGTTCCGAAAACGGCGATACCCCCACCGAGACCAAACCGGATTACTCGTGGTTTTCGATGCCCGAGGAGACTGGCAAGCTCGAAATCTATTCCCCCGGAAACGCTTACAGCTCCGTTCTGAATCCTGCGATTGAGATTTTCAAGGATCTCTACCCCGATATTGAGGTCTCCTATATGATCCTTAGCGACGAAGAATTCGAGACGAGGATCCGCACGGAAATTCCCGCGGGCAGGGGGCTGGATCTTGTACTGATGACGGAACACGCCTTTCCGGATATGTACAAAACCATGCAGACGGATCTCTTCGAGGATCTGAATCCTTATTTCGGAACGGACGAAGAAATCGCGCTGTCCGATTTCGTCGGGCCGGTCATGGACGGCGGGGTGCTGAACGGGAAACGGTATCTCGCGCCGCTGAACTACGAACTGCCGGTGTACCTCACGACACAGTCTATCCTCGACGAGGTCGGCATGACGGCGGAAGACCTCGAAACCTGCGACGGGTTCTGCGAAGTCGCGGCGCGGTTCCGGGGAAAATACCCGGACACGACGCTGTTCTTCGATCTCGGCGGCATGAATCCGGATCTGAGTGATCTCACAGCGCTCTGTACGAACTTCGGCATCCGGTTCATCAATTACGAGACAGAGGAACTGGACGTCGACGAATCCCGTCTCCGCCAATGCGCGGACCTTGTGAAACTCTATTACGATCCCGATTACGATACCGATGAAATAGCCATGTGGGATACTCCGTATTACGCAGCGGGGGGCGGCCTGCACCTGAAGCTCTTTCCGTACGATGATTTCAGCGGCGACACTTTCATGAACTACATCACCAGCAAAACCTTTCTCGGAGCGGACGAAGAAGAACCGGTGCTGTTTGTCCCGGCGAATCAGAACGGCGGCGTGACGGCGAAACTCAATCTCTGCACGGCGATCCCGAAGGGGGCTGCGAACAAGGCGAACGCGTGGAAGCTCTTAAAAATCCTGCTCTCGGAGGACATTCAGGGCGGGCACGACAAAAACCGAAGGGACAACAGCTATTTCTGGGTCGGCGAGCCGGTGCGCCTGTCTTCGATGAAAGCCAAGATGGACATGGGAGCCGACTTGACTCCGGACGGCCCGGATTTCGACGCGTTTATCGCGCTTGTACAGTCGCCGACCGAAGCCCGGATGTTCCCGCTGATCTTCAACAAGTACCTATTCGAGGAGATCATGCCCTACGTTCACGGAGAAAAGCCGTGGGAGGACTGCTGGAAGTCGTTTATGAGTACGATGGAGCTGTATAAGGATGAATAAAGGAGGCTTTCGTGAAAACTCGCATTCTCTCTCTCATCCTCACTCTCGCCCTGCTGTTCTCCGCCCTCGCGGGATGCGGCAGGAGCAAGGACCCGGCGAACCCTGACGGACAGCCCGAAACCGAGGCGGATTATTCGTGGTTCTCCATGCCGGAGGAAACGGGAAAGCTGGTTGTGTATACCTCTCCGGAGTACAACTCTCTGTATGACCCGACCATCCGGATTTTTCAGGAAAAATATCCCGAAATTGAAATCTCCCGTCAAACCTACGGCGAAGACGAGTATCAGACCTTGCTCCGTGCCGAAATCCCCGCAGGGAAGGGACCGGATCTTGTGCTGTTCCAGAGCAACACCTTCCCGGACATTTACAAGACCATGCAGACCGGGCTTTTCGAGGATCTGAACCCGTATTTTGCTGTCGATGACGAAATTACGCTTTCCGAATTTCTCGGGCCGGTGATGGACGGGGGCGTGTTCGGCGGCGAGCGGCTCGTCGTTCCGCTGAACTACGACGTGCCGCTGATCATGACGACGCAGTCGATCCTTGCGGAACTCGGCATGAGTGTGGAAGAACTCAAGACCTGCGACGGGTTCTGCGAAGGCGCTGAGCGGTTCCATGAAAAGTATCCGGATACGACCCTGTTTTTCGATTATGCACAGGCGTACTCTCCCTATCTCAAAGATATCCGGACCCTGTACAAGAATTTCGGCTTCCAGTTCATCGACTTCGAAGCCGGAGAGGTGGACATCGACGAGGGTCGCTTCCGTCAGTGTATGGACCTTGTGAAGCTCTTCTACAATCCCGATTATAATGGGTCGGATACAAGCAAATGGGAGATTTACGGCTACAGCGCGGGGGAGGGGCTGAATCGGCGGTTCTTTATGTACGATGACTGTAATGCGTGTGATTTCATGAGCTATAACAACAGCAGACGATACATGAGCTCCGTCGGGCAGGAACCGGTTTTTTTCCTCCAGTCGAATCAAAGCGACGGCGTCACGGCGGAAATGCATTTCTGTGCCGCTGTCCCGAAAGCGTCTCCCAACAAAGCCGCCGCTTGGAAGTTTCTCAAAATCCTGCTCTCGGATGAAATTCAGGGCGGGCACGACAGCAGCAACTTCAATATGAGCTATCTCCAACTCGGCTTCTCGGTGCGTCTCTCGTCCTTCCGCACCATGCTGGACGCTGAGAGCGATCTGACACCAACCGGCTCTGACATGGACGATTTCATAGAAATCGCACAGTTTCCGACCGAAGCCCTCATGATCCCCCAGGTCTACCGACAGTTCATCGACGAGCACATGATGCCGTACATCCGCGGAGAAAAGTCATGGGACGACTGTTACAAGAAGTTCCTGGGTGCCGTGGAACTGTATAAGGACGAATAAAGGGACACCGACATGAAAAAACGCATTCTATCCCTCATGCTCACCCTCGGCCTGCTGCTCTCCGCACTTGCGGGATGCGGCAGCAGTACGGAAATGCCCGATTCGTCGACGGACGGTATGCCGGACACATCCACGCCGGAAACCGATACAGATTATTCGGGATTCGAGTTACCGGAGGAGACCGATACGCTTGTATTGTATTCCGGAAACTGGACGCAATCTGATATCTATCAGAAAGCAATTCCGATTTTCAAGAATCTCTATCCGGATGTAGAAATAGAGCTGAAAAACATGGGGGACGAAGAGTATGTCAATACACTGCGTACGGAAATTCCTGCGGGAAAAGGACCGGATATGGTGCTCGGGACATCCTTCTATGATCTGCGCGACGTGTACAAAACGATGGAAGCCCGCGTATTCGACGATTTGAACCCCTATATTGCGGCGGACGCCGATTTCTCCCTCGACGACTATATCAAAGGGATCATGGATGCGGGTGTGTTCAAGGGAGAGCGCCTTGTACTACCCTTTTCCCACCGCCCAATGATTCTGACGACCTCCGCGGAACTTCTTGCGGAAGAAGAGATCACAGCGGAAGACCTTACAGACTTTGACAGGTTCGTCGCCGTATGCGAACATTACCGGGGAACGCATCCGGGGAAGTATTTCATGGACGAAGGACTGAACCGCCTGCCGGAGGATCAGCAGCTCACGTTGTTCAGAGAACTGTTTCTCTACTCCGGCATACAGTTCTTTGATTACGAAAACCGCACGGTTGTGCTGAACCGGGAAGAACTGAAAAAGGTATGTGATTTCATCCAGCTGTATGACCCCGCAGCCGTAGAGAGCGAAAGAACCGCAGAGGAAAAGAAAAAACTGAAATCGCTCGGCACATGGGATTTGATACTCAAGAGAAAGTGTCTGTTCTACTCCACACAATCCGCCGGACTATCCCTCATGATGACCCGGTACACCGTGGCAAAGAAGGGGGAGACGCCTGTTACCGTCGTCATGCCGGACATTTCCGGCGCAGGATGTACGGAAATCAACTTCTTTATTGCCATTCCCAAGGGAGCGAAGAACAAACTGAACGCATGGCGGTTTCTGAAAGTCCTTATGTCCGATGAGATACAAGGGGACAGCGAGAAGGTGATGAGCATCTATTCACCTGTGTTGATCCGTGCGACAAAGGAGATCATAGAAGCGCAGGGATACCCGGATGAAGAGATGGATGCGCTTGCACAATCGCTGAACGCCATCGATCGAGCCTATATGTTTCCGCCGATCCAATGGATTTACCTCCGCGATCACATGATGCCATACCTTACCGGCGAACGGGATTTTGACGCCTGTTATAAAGATCTTTCCCGTGAACTGGAATTGTATATTGACGAATAAAGGACAAGATTATGAAACAACATCATCTATCCCTCCGCACCAAGGACGCCGTAACCGGCTTCCTCTTCACCCTCCCGGCCCTCGTCGGCCTCGGGATGTTCTTTGTCGTCCCCTTCGGGATCACGCTGAAAATGTCGCTGTCCGAGAGCATGGGCTCCTCGAAGTTCGTGGGGTTCAAAAACTATCAGGACGTATTGAAAAGCGCGGCGTTCAAACTGGCAGCGAAGAACACGTTCAAATTCTTCGGTGTCGCCCTGCCGTGTATTCTGATCCTGTCACTCCTGATCGCCCTGCTGCTGTTCCGCAACCTCAAGAAATACGATATATTCCGGACGTTTTTCGTCTTCCCGCTTGTGCTGCCGGTCTCGTCTGTCGTGCTGTTCTTCCAGATCGTCTTCTCCGACCTCGGCGTAGTGAACGGCGTGCTGGAACACCTCGGGATGCACGCGGCTGACTGGACGGGCGAGCAGGCGTTCTGGGTCTTGCTGATCCTCTACCTCTGGAAGAATACTGGCTATAACGTGGTCCTTTTCCTCGCCGCGCTGAACTCCGTCCCGCCGGATCTCTACGAGGCGGCTTCCCTCGACGGCGCGGGCTGGTGGAAGAAGCTCACGCGGATCACGCTTCCCATGATCGCGCCGCACACGCGGTTCATCCTCGTGATCTCCATCGTGAATCTGTTCAAATCGTTTCGTGAGGCGTACATTCTCTTCGGCGACCACCCGGATCAGAGCATTTACATGATCCAGCACTTCATGAACAACAACTTTATCAACCTGAACTACATCCGGCTGTCGGTCGGCGCGGCATTGGTCTTTCTGGTCATTTTCGTTCTGGTGGGCCTGCTGCTGTCTTTGCGGGATAAGGACGAAGGGGGGCATGAATAATGGCAAAGCGCAAAAAAACGGGCGATATCGTGACGCTCGTTGTGCTGATCCTCATGTCCGTCGTGGTGATCCTCCCCGTGCTGTTCATGGTGACGCACTCCTTCATGAGCGGAAATGAACTCACGGCGAGTTACGGCAAGATCCTCTCGTCCTCCAAGGACGACGAGGACGACACGCCCATCGAGATCGACGCGCACCTGATCCCCCGGGAGCCTTCACTCAAAGGCTATTGGGACGTGTTCCTCGCGACGCCGGACTACCTCGGCAAGTTCTGGCTGTCCCTCGGTCTCTGCGCGGCGATCACGGCGGGACAAACCCTGCTGGCCTGTCTCGGCGGGTACGGGTTCGCCAAGTTCAAGTACCCCGGGAAGAACCTGCTGTTTGCTTTGATGGTCCTGCTCATGATGCTCCCGCTTCAGGTCACGCTTGTCCCGAACTACATTGTCCTCGACAAACTGAACATGATCGGCTCTTACTCGGCGATCATCCTTCCCGGCATCTGCTCGGCCTTCGGGGTGTTCCTGCTGACGCAGACGTTCCAGTCGATCCCGGATTCCGTTCTCGAAGCCGCGCGACTGGACGGGGCGAATCAGTTCAAAACGCTCCTGCTCGTCGTGATCCCGCAGGCCAAAGCGGGGATTGCGTCCCTTGTGATCCTGAACTTCATCGACACATGGAACATGGTCGAACAGCCGCTGGTTTTCCTCAAAGACAGATTGAAATACCCGCTGTCGATCTTCCTGTCCCAGATCAAAAACGCCGATCTGAGCCGGGCGTTTGTCTGCGGCATCCTCGCCATGCTGCCCGTCCTATTGCTATTCTTACATTTCAAGGACGCGCTCATGACCGGGATCGAGAACTCGGCATTGAAGTGAGGTGGGCAGCATGACGAAATCAAAGAAGATCCTCAACATTTTCACGGCAATCATCGTCGGGCTGTTCATAGCCTGTACAATCGCGTCATTCGTCATCCGCTCCGTCACCCAGCCGAAGGTGGAGACGGTCCAGCCGACGCAATACAGCTTTGCCCTCGGACAGGAATGGGTCGATGTCCTCACCATCCCGCGGGAGGCCGTGCTGTCCGAAACCCGCTCCTTCTTCGACGAGGAGGGAACGGAATACACCTATGAGCAGTATTACGTCTACGTTGCCACGTCCAGCCTCGGGCTGTTCGGCGAGGTCTACGACGCGGAGCGGGTCAACGTGAACCTGTTCCCCATCGAAGCCTACGCGCCGGAGGACTACCACCCGGAGATCGGCGGCATCTACATCCACGCCGGGGACGAGCGGATCAATGTGGATCCCGAGGACGCCGCCGAATACGGCTGGAGCCCGTTCACCGTCCCGGACGACCTTGTTCTCGTGAGCACCGGGTCGCTCAACTACTGGCAAAAAATCATTACTACCGGGCTCGACCAGGTGGAAGAGGGGACGAGAGTGCGTATGATGCCGGAGAAGCCGGAGGAACCGGAGAACAAATCCGACACCCTTTCGGCCACGGACAGCAGCCCATCCTCCGGGAAATCCGGTCAATCGGAACAAAAGGGGCAGAGCGCTGGGACGGACACCGTCGAAAATCCCGCCCCCAGCGATTCCGTACAGGAGATGGAGGACAGCGGCACGGACTACGCGGGGTTTGTGATGCCGGAGGAGACGGATACCCTCGTGCTTTACTCCGCGGATATGCTGAGCATCACCATGCGGGCTGCGGTGGATATTTTTGAGCGGCTGTACCCAAACGTACACATCGACTGGCAGAGGCTTTCCCCCGAGGAATATGAAGCGCGCGTCCGGGCGGAAGTCCCCGCGGGTAAAGGTCCGGACCTTCTCTTTACGGACATGAGCGTCCTTCCCGACGTCTACAAGACCATGGCGGCGGGTCTGTTCGAGGATTTGAATCCGTATCTTTCCGCCGACGGGGAAATCACGCCGGACGACTTTATCCGCGGCATCTTCGACGGCGGCGTGCTTCACGGGAACCGGACGATTGCTCCCGTCAGCCACCTCCCCGAGATCCTTGCCACAAGCGAAGAGCTTCTCGCGGAGATAGGAGCCGCGCCGGATGACCTCGACACCTTCGACGGCTTCCTCGACGCCTGCGCGAAATTCCATGACCTTCACCCGGACAGCACCGTCCTCGCTGACCTGGGGCCGCATGACAACGACGTCTCGATGTTTTCCGTTCTGTATACCGCCGCCGGGTTCCGCATGATCGACTATGAGAACGCAGCGGTGTCGGTGGATGAGGCCGCGTTCCGGAGGATGGCCGATCTGTGCCGTCTCTTCGCAGGAAACGACCCGTGTCTGTTGGACTATACGGACGGAGCGTATATGTCCTACGGCGCGATCCTGAAACGGGAGGGGATGTTCACGGATTTCGTCTCCTCCACCCTGATGCTCGACACGCTGCGGTACGGACTGAAACAGGGCGGCGAAACCGCTGTGCTTCTGACGCCCCCTTCGGCGGAAGGCGGGAAGTCCACGATGATCTGCAGCTTCGGCGCGATTCTGAAAAGCTCCCCGAACAAGCTGAACGCATGGCGGATGCTGAAGATCCTCTTGTCGGACGAGGTGCAGGGAAATCCGGAAGCGCTCTCCGCAAGCCCCGTGCGGGTGTCCGCCGTTCCGCTCTACGTGAATTACGAGTACTATGACGGATTCGCCGTCCCCGATCTCACCGGGTATGAGCCGCTGTTTTTGGATTTTGACCGCGTCTCTGTCCGTCCGCCCGTCCTTCTCCAGTCCGTCTGGGACGAAATGAAGCCGTATATCAAGGGGGAAAGGACGTTTGACGACTGCTTCGGGAAGCTCTTGAACATGCTCGAACTCTACAAGGACGAATAATACAAATTCCAGTCTAAATCATGGATTTAGACTGTCCTGAAAGCCAGAACGACTTTCAGGATCACCCTAAACCATTTTGCAATGGTTTAGGGTGGAATTAGTATAAGAGGGAAAAGGAACACGGGTGAGGATGGAGAAGACAGCAGAGTGAGAGAAAAGGTTCGATCTGCCTCCAAATATGTAAAGAGCATGTAACAAATATCCGAATTTCCGGTTATAGATAAAAGAGTTATAATCTACGCTTCCCTTCCGCACGGGTCCGGAATTCGCTCTTTCCGGTTTCTGCGGGCAAAAGTAAAGGAGGCATGCCCCCATGAGCCTGAACTATCTTCTGACCTATGCTTTCCGGAACCTGCTCCGGCACAAACGGAACTTGCGCACGGGGCTGCTGTTGTTCGCCTGTCTGTCCATTCTTTGCTGTATGCTGAATCTCGGCGGTACGCTGGAAACTAAACTCAACGAGGTTACATCGCCGTACCGGGATCTCTACAATCTCCGTTTCCGGGATGAGCTGCAATACAAAGGAAATCCGGCGGCTTCCTCCCGGGACAGCGGACTCGAAAGC
>JAEEGL016545477.1_pt1 | contig 21550 bp, 19 predicted proteins | sample 9134231 | NCBI WGS metagenome assembly JAEEGL01 (sample SAMN16246548, study PRJNA631951) | gut metagenome | biome: gut microbiome; feature: rumen; material: fiber-attached | host: Bos | place: Iran: Karaj | collected 2018-10
ACCCGCAGTGCGAGCATCCTCATCAAGGACGACTCCAAGAGCAAGTCCTCCATCAGCAGCGACCTCAACGCCTTCGCTGACCTGGGCCTGTTCAATGCCAACACCAATGTGAACAACGAGCTCATCTCCATCCAGTCGCCCGCCATGATCCTCGAGGTCGTGAAGCGACTCAACCTCAACGTGAACTACACCGTCAGCGGACTGATGCGCGACCGTACCCTTTATGGCTACAACCTCCCCGTCACCGCTACCATCGACGGCATGGCCGATAACGACGGCGCATCCTTCACCCTGCAGCTCGGACCAGACAATCTGTATACCGTCAGCGACCTCACTCTGCGTGGCGATGACGTCGATGGCACCTTCCAGGGCACTTTTGGCGACACCCTCACCATCCCGTTCGGCACCTTGGTAGTCACTACCACCCCTTACTACACCAAGGAGGCAGAAGCAGACCCTATCCACGTTACCCGCAGCGGACTCATCAACAGCATCACCGCTTGTCAGAAGAAGCTCACTGCGGCCCTCAACGACGATAAGGCCACCATCATCGACCTCACCTACCGCGACGTTTCCATCCAGCGTGCAGAGGAGTTCCTCAACACCCTCATTGCTATCTACAATGAGAACTGGGTGAAAGACAAGAACCAGATCGCCGTCAGCACCAGCCAGTTCATCAATGAGCGACTCAGCGTCATCGAAGACGAGCTGAGCAACGTCGATAGCGACATCTCCACCTACAAGAGCGAGAACCTCATCCCCGACGTAGAGAGCGCCTCTGCGATGTACATGCAGGAAGCCAGTGCCGCCAATGCGCAGATTGTCAATCTGAACAACCAGCTCTACATGGCCCGCTACATCCGCAATGCGGTCACCGACAACAGTCGTAGCTCCCAGCTCCTCCCCGCTAACTCAGGTATCAACAACGCCACCATCGAGCAGCAGATAGCTACCTACAACCAGCAGCTCCTGCAGCGCAACTCCCTCGTGGCCAACTCCAGTGAGCAGAACCCACTCGTGCAGGACCTCGATGCCCAGCTCAACCAGCAGCGCGGCGCTATCATCTCCTCCATCGACAACCAGATCAGCTCCCTCAATGCCCAGGTGCGAGGCTATGGAGCCAGTGCGGCAGCCAGCACCTCCCGCATCGCTAGCAACCCTACCCAGGCACAATACCTGCTTAGCGTAGAGCGTCAGCAGAGCGTCAAGGAGCAGCTCTACCTCTTCCTCCTCCAGAAGCGAGAGGAGAACGAGCTCTCCCAGGCCTTCACCGCCTACAACACCCGCATCGTCACACCCCCTATGGGCAGCCTGCTCCCCACCAGTCCCGTGCGTCGTAACGTCCTCCTGGTGGCCATCGCCCTCGGCCTGCTCATCCCGCTGGTCATCCTCTTCATCCGTGAGAACATGAACTCCCGCGTGCGTGGACGCAAAGATCTCGAAGACCTCACCGCACCATTTGTAGGTGAGATCCCACACTACGGCAAGAAACCCTCTCTGTGGAAGCGCATCCTCCGTCTCTTCGGCAAGAAAGAAGAGCAGACCGAATACCAAGTGGTGGTCAAGCCCGGCAGTCGCAACTACATCAACGAGTCCTTCCGCGTGGTGCGTACCAACCTTGAGTTCATGCTCGGAGAGGAAAACCGTCACCGTGTCATCATGCTCACCTCATCCAATCCTGGCAGTGGTAAGACCTTCATCACCATGAACCTCGCAACCACCTTCGCCATCAAGGATAAGAAAGTCGTAGCCATCGACTTCGACATGCGTAGAGCCTCCCTCAGCACCCTGGTGAACAACCCAGAGACCGGCCTGGCCGACTACCTCAACGGTAAGGTCACAGACTGGCGCACCCTCGTGGCACAGAGTGAGAGCAGCGGTCAGCTCGATGTCATCCCTGTGGGCACCCTGCCCCCGAACCCCACCGAGCTCCTCTTCACCTCCCGTCTGGAGCAGCTTATGGCAGAGCTCCGTCAGGAGTACGACCTTATCTTCCTCGACTGTCCTCCAGTAGAGATCGTGGCGGATAGCTCCATCATCTCCCGTTGGGCAGACATCACCCTCTTCGTCATCCGCGCCGAGCTCCTGGAGCGCGACATGCTCCCTGTCATCCAGTCCTACTACGACGACAAGAAGTTCCATAACATGTCCCTCCTCCTCAACGGCACCTACGTGGCCCACAGTCGCTACGGCTACCACCACTACGGCTCCTACGGCTATGGCTACGGCAACTACGGTGGCTACACCAAAGATGAGTAATTGTGCATTGTCAACCTAATAGACACTACTTTGAACTTAAAAAAACTATCTAATGAGATAGTAAGCTTCTCAGATAGATAATAATAATTGAATAGCTCTAAGCTCTAAACTCTTAATTCTTCATCCAATCTTATTCTTTATTTTCTTGTAAAGGCAGCAGTTCTGAACCAGACGTAATAGTATTAAAACACCCTCACTTAATGAATAAAGCTAAAGAAATAGTTCAGGCAGGTGGAAAGGTCTTCATCAAATCTCTAGCAAGACACTTACCATTAGGTGCTACAGCTGTAGAGATATATGATGAAATCCAATCTAAACAGATTGAAAGGAAGATTAAGAGACTCGAAGAGTTCTATCAATCTCTTGCAGATACTATTAATGCTCTTGAGAGTAAGATAAATCAAGAATTTGTTAATAAGGATGACTTCCTTGATTTGTTCGAAGAAGCTACTCGCTATGTAGTGTTGGAACGTCAAGAAAAGAAACGCGAATGCTATAAGAATATATTAACAAACAGCATAATATCACCAATAGTTGATTACGATAAAACTGAGCGATACTTCAGATTATTGGACAATCTTTCTGATGTTGAGTTATCTATCTTAGCTGTATTAGAGAACCCAGAAGAATATAATAAAAAACATGGAATGATTATAGAGGATCCTAGAAATAGTGTTTATCAGTTTACGTTAAATGGGGTTGATACTGGTGGAGTATTAACTCGTCTTCTTGGATTGAGGATTGATGATGTTTCAGAGGCTGTAACAACTCTTTTCTCAAATGGGTTGGTCGTTGAGAACTTTCTAAGAAGGACTATACAAACAAATGGTAACACTATTCATGTTCTTGATAATCTTCTTACAAGAAAAGGGAAGGATTTTATTAAGTTTTTGGAAGAGTAACTATGACTTTAGAACGTGTAGTTGAATACAAAGATTTATTTCCCGAAGAAATAGATAATATTCCAGATGTAAAAGATTTAATAGTTGGCATTAATAGGAAGAAGCTCATCACTATGCTCTCAAATATGGTGAATATACTAGTAGAAAAACCTTTTTATGATCCAAACTTGAAACCTGATAATAAGGAATATACTGATTATCTAAGATTCTTTCTTTCCAAAGATAATAAAAATTATATACTAGAAATCATAAGTCGTTATCGTCAATTTGAAAAAAGAAGTAGATCAGATGGTTTTGAGGGACCTTTTATAGCAACAAGAGTTGCAGCTGTAATGATGTTAGAAAGACTTATTTTTTCTCTTTCACCATGTTATAATAAATATGATTGTAAACAGGAAGTAATTTTTTTTAAAGCATTGCTCATTATAAATCAGATAGTCAATAATGCTGTTTATGATTGTGCAAAAGATATTCAATTACCTCTCAATTTAAGATTAGCAAATGTTGTTTTAGCTTATTCATTCAGCAATGAAGGAAATGAATTTGAGGATTACCATGATGTATATAGAAGACAAATGGTGAGAATGAAAGAGTTGTTTGTATATGCTAATAATAGAAAAACATGGAAGCCATTGCGTAAACTTTTTTTTCATAATTTTGGAATAAAGCATTGGACTCATTATCTGATACCACATACTTTTGTAGCAAATAAAATAAAAGGTAAAAGTGGTGTCCTTATAATGAAGAATTGTGATAGAGTTACTAAAACCTCACTTAAAATAATACGTAAATGTTCTATTGATTATAATGAAGTGATTCCTTTTGAGAAGAATAAAGATTATAGTGAATTTAAATCAAGACCTTTTATTCAATTAGATAAACATCATTTCGTAGTTGTAAATGGTAGATTTGTTATTGAACATTTGTATGAGAGCATGTATTTTCAATTGAAAAAATACAGATCATTTGCAGGATATAATAACGATGATGATTATAGAAGAGATTTTACTACAGATTTTACACAGAATTGGATGCTAAATAGATTCATGAGTTATTGTTTGACAGGAACAGAGAAATGTGTTCTAACTGAGAATGATAGTAATGATATAAAAACAAAACAAAACAGAGAGAATGTTCATCCTATAGATTATTATATACATGTAGATGAAGGTGTACTCCTATTCGAATTAAAAGATACATTATCTAGTGCTAAAACAAAGGATAAAAGAGATGCCGAAGTTTTTTTTAATGATTTGTATGAGCGTTTCTGTGAATCTACTAGTAAAAATGATAAACTATCACCAAAAGGGGTAAAACAATTATTGTTAAATGTACAGGCTATACAGGATGGAACTTTTATATTTGACAATGTTAGAAGAGACGAGACTATTTATCCAATTATTGTTGTAGATAGCACATATTACACGATGAGAGGTGTTCATACTAAATTAGAATACTGGATGAGAGACTTCTGTAATTCTTCAGGTATAAGCGATAATACTGTTAAACCATTGATATTGATGGATATTTCTACTCTACGCTTATATGCAGATTCATTCAAGAAAGAGGGTTTCATCTACTATTTTGAGAAATATTATTCTGATATTTCTTTTCATAATAATAATTTAGATTCTGGCCTAAACTCTTTAAAGTCTTTTTCTGAATTTATGAATGATAAATATAATGAAAATATAGAAAGTGTGTTTAAACAAGTTATGTCAGAAGTTACAAGGGAATTCAAAAAGTATGAATAGATTCATGATAGATATAGACTTTACCCCGTTAGATCTATCCCTCTTTTTGACATAGTTATCATTTTATTCTTTTGATAATTTTTATTTGCTATAGACATTAATTTTTATTATTATATGCACAATAAATCAGAATGTACATTGTTTGATAAATGGGCTATATGGATTATAGGATTAAGTATAACGGCCTTTTTGTTATGTAGCTTATCAATTGCTATTATTACCTTTCATAGGAGAGCACCTATTCAGAGACATCTTATCAACGTCTCTCAGGTAGATAGTATTAACGAGAATCATTATAACCAAGCGGGAATAGATTCTCTAATTCAAGTTGTATCATCTCACGAAGAGTTATTATATGAGAGATATCAATATATAATAGAAGAAAAAGCAAAAGAAGAATCTACCAGGACTCTTGGAACTTTTATAATTGGTATTGTTTTATCTGTTTGTGGTTTTTTTGGTTATAAATCGTTTCATGATGTAAAGAGAGTTGCTAATAATGTAGCACAAGAAACAGCACAAGAAACAGTAAAATCGGAATTACCAGCATTGTTAAATAGCGAAATGACAAAGTTCTATAAAAACCAACCTGAAGATGTTTTAAAAGAAAAAATAAAAACTCAATTAACTATGGAGCTACAGGATTACATTGATCAGTCAATTGAGCCAATTAAATCAAGACTAGATGAGATAGATGATAGAATACAAAAAGAATCTACTCTTGAAACAAAAGGAGTATCCCTTAATATAGAAACACATGAATCATCTTCACTAGAAGACGCTTTTTAACTAAATAAATATGAAAACATTTGGAGGAACCGTTATAGGCGGTAACGAGAAAACGCAGAAACTTATTGTACAAGCAAATATATCTTTTCTCAAATTGAAAGAAAAAGTTAGATATACATACATGAGGGATCCTGGTGATGATTTATATGCAGAAAATGAATCTCTCCCACGCAATGAATTGTATCAGAGAAGAATCAAAGAGGATAGAATTAAAAAGATAAAGGACTTCATTCGAAAAGTAATATTGATGGAACGCAATGAAGAACAGGTTTCAGTTATATTCCCTACATCACTTTTACTTGCAACCAGAATAGATAAAGGATTTCAAATTGGAGAACAAATTGAAGACGAAGTTTTTGATAAGGACATTATTGAAATGTATATAGTAGATGGGCAACATAGGCTATTTGCAATGGAAGAATTATATGAAGATTTGACAACTGTTTTACCTTTTAATGTTGATAATATATATATAAAAGAATATCTTGAAAAATATGTGTTCAATTGCACAATTCTTTTGAATTTTGATCTTTGGGAACAAGCTCAGGTTTTTGCTAATGTAAACTTTAATCAGACTAAAGTTAACAAATCATTATACTATTCTATCTATGGGATGAATTATTCTTCCAACCCGATTGATTGGAATCAGAACTATATGTATATAGCTCATAGCCTTGTCAAGTTTATGAATAATTATGAAGCATCTCCCCTTAAAGGTTGTATTAAAATGTTAGGTACAGGGAAAGGGTTTATTTCACAAGCTTTTTTTGCAGATGCTCTTATGCCTCATATAAGGTCACCAAGAGGTATTTGGTATGTTAACCCTGAATATAAAAATGATAAGCCAAACTATCGTAACATGTCTGTTGAATTGATAAGTTTCTTTGAAGCAGTTAAAAAAACTCTTTCATATTATTGGCCCCAAAATGATAATCATGTTTCAATATTATGTAAAACTACTGGCATTGGTGCACTAGTACGTTTAATGGCGTATCTTCATCAAACTAAAATGGATTCTAACCTTGAATTAGAACTAAAAAATAAAGAAAAAGCTTCCGTTTCTTCTTCTTACATTGATTTTATAACACCATATCTAAAAAAACTAAGTATTCATGGAAGCAGATTATTTGGCTTACAAGGGGATTTTGCTGGTTCTGGAGGTAAAGGTCTGGAACACAAGTTGTTCGAAGAAATGAAAAATGCTTGCATATAAGTCTTTTTAGTGTCTTTTCTATTATAGTTGCTTTAATAGCACGATTATTTGGGCGAATAAGATATTGGATGAGGGATATGCTTATATTGGATTTTTATTCTAATATTAGAAGTTTAGTTGTATTAGTATAATGCTTTTTAGACTACTTAAACAATATAGAGACAAAACCCATAATCAACAAAGATAATTCTCAATTCTCAATAATAATAAAGTGGTAAATAATTACTCCGACTTCAAGAACCTAATCGCCGGCTATCCCCAGAATGGCTATAAGGTAACGCTGGAGATCACCACCCTTAAGAAAGAAGGATGGACGGCAGAACGTTATCTGGAGCATATCGAGAACATCGAGAGGCATAAGCATGAGACGGGTGCTTTTGTGAGCTATGTACCTTTGCACGATGGCAAAGGAAATCTTAAGAATGTTGTAGTGACTATACATCACCCAGCGCAAGGCGATGAACCACAGAAAGCATACATAATTTGTTGGAAAGTTAAGTCTCTAGTATAAATTATAATTTATTATTCATGAAAATTACTGTTGCAGGCGTAGGCTACGTTGGCCTCTCCCTAGCAGTGTTGCTGGCACAGCACCATCAAGTTACCGCTATCACCACTACACCAAAGAAAGCGGATAAGTTGAATAACTTCATCAGTCCTATTCAAGACGATGAAATAGAGCGCTTCTTCCGAGAAGTACATGAGGGCAAGCGTAAGCTAGACCTCACTACCACTGTTGATAAAGATGCAGCTTATAAAAGTGCAGAACTGGTCATCATTGCTACTCCTACCAACTATGACGATGAGCACCATTTCTTCGATACTAGTGCTGTGGAAGATGCCATTGAGCATGTGCTAAAAGTGAACCCTAACGTCCTGATGGTTATTAAGAGCACCGTTCCAGTAGGCTATACCGACAGCGTACGTGCAAAGTATGGAATCGACAATATCATCTTTTCCCCAGAGTTCCTGCGTGAAAGCAAGGCTCTCTATGATAACCTGCACCCCTCTCGCATTGTAATGGGCGCATACGAACACCAGCAAGCAGAAGCACAGATGTTTGCTGACCTGCTTATTGAAGGTGCAGCAGATAAGAATATCAAGACCTTGATAGCACATCCCACAGAGGCAGAGGCCATCAAACTTTTTGCGAATACCTACCTGGCTGTTCGCGTTAGCTACTTTAATGAGCTAGACACCTATGCACAGACCAAAGGCTTAAACACCCAGCAGATCATAGATGGTGTTTGCATGGATCCACGTATTGGTGGACATTACAATAACCCCAGCTTTGGTTATGGTGGCTATTGCTTACCCAAAGACACCAAGCAACTTCTGGCCAATTACAAGGACGTACCTCAGACCATGATAGAGGCTGTGGTAAAAAGTAATACCGTGCGTAAGGACTTCATTGCAGAAAGCATTCTGAAGCGTCATCCTAAGATTGTAGGCATCTATCGTCTTACCATGAAGAGTAATTCTGATAACTTCCGTGCTAGTGCTATCCAAGGTGTAATGAAGCGTATAAAGGCTAAGGGCATTCCGGTTATTATTTACGAACCAACCCTAGAAGATGGCAGCACCTTCTTCAATAGTATGGTTGTAAACGATTTGGAGAAGTTTAAGCAGCAGAGTGATGTTATTGTTGCTAATCGTTTTGATGTAGAAGTTCTCAGTGATGTAGAAGAGAAAGTTTATACAAGAGATTTGTTTAGGAGAGACTGAGTAATTTGTAAGAATTCGCTTTTATCGTGAATAAAAAGATATCAATTGTTCTGTGCAGATACAAACCGAATCCAGTAAAATAAAAAAACTAAACTATAGTGACATGTTTTTTAAATTGAAGTCTAAAATAGTTAATTACTTTTTAATCAAAATACACGAAAGAACTTTTGAGAATAGATTGAAGTATCTGTATTTTAAGAAGCATAATAACGATTCACTACTTGTCCTATTTACGGGATTTACAAATGATGATAAAAAAAGGCGTTATAATTATGTTAGGGGATTAAAAGATGTAAAGAGTGTAGATCGTTTATATGTTAATGATAATTTTGGTTACAGAGGTTCATATAATCTGTTTGAGAATGGGAAACGCGATCCTGAGTATATGACAAAACGATGTATTCAAATGATAATTAGCAAAGGTAAATATACACATTTATATTTTGCTGGAAGTTCAAAAGGTGGTACTTGTGCTCTTTATTTCGGCCTAGAATTTGGAGCTAAAGAAATATATGTTGGGGCATGTCAGTATCATTTGGGAACATACCTGTCAAAGATTACTCGTACACGAGTATTTGATGCAATGATGGGTAGTATAAATAGAGAAGAATCAATAGATGTTCTCAATCGTGTTATACCAGATGTTATAAATAAGCATAAAGGCCAAGAAAATAAGATTGGTATTCTTTATTCAAAAAAAGACTTAACATACGAGAGACAGATAATAGACTTATTGCATCAATTAAAAGAATGTAATTATGTTTTTGAAGAAAAAGAAGTATTTTACGAGAAACATGAACAGGTAGGAGAGTTTTTCTTAAAGTACTTATTATCTAGATTTCATTAGATATAATTATTATGTAATTATATAATATTCAATTGGCAGTCAATGATAGCAATCTTCAGTTTTAAATATATCATATAATTTATTAATAGTTTGAAAATCAAATAACTAATATTATATGACAGACGTGTCTTCAAATAACAAACGATTAGCTAAGAATACTCTGATGTTATATGTCAGAATGCTTCTTGTTATGTTTGTGTCTTTATTTACAGTAAGATTGGTATTACATATACTGGGAGAACAAGATTATGGAATATACAATGTAGTTGGTGGCATAGTCGTTATGTTTTCCTTTTTGAGTAAGACTTTAGCAGCTGCATCCAATAGATACTTTGCTTTTTATATCGGGAAAAATGATAATGAATTGTTAGGACAAGTATTTAGTGTTACTTTTCGACTTTATTTAATAGTTATTTTTATTATAATTTTATTAGTAGAAACACTTGGTTTGTGGTTTTTATATAATAAAATGACAATTCCGCCAGAACGGTTGATAGCTGCAGAATGGGTTTTCCATTTTTCTGTTATATCATTTAGCTTAACACTTTTTGCAACGCCATTTCAAGCAATGATTATTGCCCATGAAGAAATGAATGTTTATGCCTTTGTTGGAGTTTTGGAGGTCTTGCTTCAGTTGTTTATGGTTATTTTAATTTCAAGGAGCGATAGCTATGATATCCTAGTTTTGTATGCTTTAATAATGCTATTAAATAGAGTTGTTGTAGAAGGCGTTTATTTCCTGTATTCTTATGTTAAGTATCCTGTATGCCATATAATAGCATATTGGAATTCATCTTTAGCAAAAGAGATCGCATCATTTTCAGCATGGAATCTTTTTGGAGCAATTTCAAATATTATACGTAGTCAAGGCATTAATATTCTTATTAATACATTCTTTAATCCAGCAATAAATGCTGCAAGAGGATTAGCATATCAAGTTAACCAGGCTCTAAATGTTTTTTCAAGTAATTTTTATACAGCAGTTAGACCACAAATAACTAAATATTATGCTCAAAATAATCAAAAAGAAACGTTACATTTGGTCTTTAGATCTTCTAAAATGACATTTTATCTTTTGTTCTTTCTGGCAGCACCTTTACTTATTTTTATAGAACCTGTTTTGTCTTTTTGGTTAGAGAATGTTCCAGATTATACATCTACTTTTACTAAATTAGTCATTTGCGTAGCTATTTTAGATGCATTAAGTCATCCGTTAATGGCTTTGGCACAAGCAACAGGGCAAGTGAAATTGTATCAGTTTATAGTTGGATCTTTAACTATTTTGAATTTGCCAATATCATGGTTTTTTTTATACTTAGGTTATTCTGCAACCTCAACAATGGTTGTAGCTTTAGCTCTGTCTTTAATTGCTTTATTTGCAAGATTATTGGTTTTATATCACATAATAAATTTTCCTTTGAAAAGTTATTTTCACTCGGTGATTATGAGTATTTCAAAAACATCAGTTGTTATTTTGGTTGTCATTTATTTAATAAAAAGATTCATATATGATTTCGAGCCAAATTATATCTTTTTGTTTATATCATTATGTATATCTGTTTTTTTATCAATTCTCTTGATCTATACATTAGGATCAACAAATGATGAAAAATTGGCAATAAAGTCATTTGTAAGTTCAAGAATACGTAGATATAAGAATCAATAGCATCTAATGCTATAAATATCGTTCTATAATGAAAATATATAAATCTTTTGATATGTATAAATATAATACAATGAGGTTACATTGTATTGTTGACGATTATTATGAGCCTGAAACTAAAGAAGATGTAAAGTTTCTTATTGATAACATGACAGAAACTAAAAGTAATTATTATTATTTAGGAGCAGGAAGTAATGTACTCCTTCCGCCACATCTAAAATGTTCAGTGATATCAACAAGATTATTGGAAAGCAATATAGAAATTACTGGTAATAAAGTAGTTTGCTCTTCTTCTGTTAGAATTCAGCATTTGATTAGATTATTACAAACTCATAATCTAGGGGGAATAGAATATTTATTTTCAGTCCCCTGCAATGTTGGAGGAGCAATTTATATGAATGCTGGGACAAGAAAAAGAAGCATCTCAGATTTTGTAGTTTCAATAGAATTTTATAATCCTGAGTCTAGAGAATTTGAGATAATAGAAAAAGAACTTTGCAATTTCTACTATAGACATTCTATTTTCCAAAATAAAAAGTGGTTCATAGTAAATGTTACATTCATTTTCCCATCTATATCAAAGGAAGAGATAGAGGACAAAATCCAAAAAAGAATTAAATACTCTTTAGAAAAATTGGATACTAATAAACCAAGTTGTGGCTCGGTTTTCAATAAGTATAATTCTCGTATAATGCAATTATTAAAAGGTCTTCGAGTGGGAGGTGCTTGTTATTCACCTAAGAAAGCGAATTGGATATCAAATCTGAAGGATGCAACATATAAAGATATTAGAATATTGATTTTAATTGCTAAATTAATTCATATTATATCTTTTCAGAAATATCATTTAGAAATAGTCATATGGAGATAAAAAGATGAGGATAGGTATATTTACATTATTTAGGGCTAATTATGGAGCAATTTTACAAGCATATTCTTTGCAAAGGACTCTGAAAGCAAGTAAACCTGATGCAGAAGTACTTATTGTGAATTTTAAAACAAAATACCATGAGAAATTTGAAAAAGTCTTTTCAAAGAAATCTAATAATATAGTTTATAACTCAATATGGCAAGTCATTTCATTACTAAGATTTAGACAAATAAAAAAAAGAATTACAGCTTTCCGTACTTTTCAGGAGGATTATTTTAATTTAACAGAAAGGTACATGAATGAGGAAGACTTGCTATATTCTCCTCCAAACTTAGATATATGTATTTCGGGTAGCGATCAAGTATTCAATCCAACTAGACGATATAGAGATGTTTATTTTTTAAATTTTAAAAGTAATAAAGGTATTAAGGTTGCATATGCTTCAAGTTTTGGCCTTTCAGAATTGTCACAAAATGATGAGAATTATGTAAAGAGTTGTGTTGAGAATTTCGATTATTTGAGTTGTAGAGAGATTGAAGGCTGTAAAATCCTTTCAAAGCTTACAGGAAAGTATATCCCTTTGGTGTTGGATCCTATTTTTTTAACTTCTCAAGATATATGGAATAAATTGGCAGTAGCTCCCGATGAAAAAGAAGAGTACATTTTTGTTTATTGTTTAAAAGATACGCCCTCGGCATTGAAGATAGCCCAAAAAATAAAAAAAACTAGTGGAGTTAAGAGGATTCTTCTATTAACTCCGAATGATTTAAGGTTTTATTTAGGATGTAAACAGATATATAGTTCAGGCCCCCAAGAATTCATTGGATTAATTAAAAATGCAAGGTTCATTGTAACGGATTCATTTCATGGAACAGCTTTTTCTGTCTTATTCAATAAAGAGTTTTATACTTTTATTTCAAGGCCAAATTATTCATCGAGGATTATAAGCCTATTATCAACTTTATCATTAATGGATCGAATAGTCAATCCTTTATGCAATATAAAACTAATGCCATTAGACAATCAATATCATAAGTTATTGCTTAATATGACAGAGAAATCATATTGTTATCTTATAAGTGCTTGCAATTTCAATGAAAACTAAATTGTTTTGCTATTTAATAGCCCTAATTGTATTCATATTTGCGGTAAGTAGAGTTCAAGTTGTGATGAAAGAGTATATAGAATCATCTTATAGTCCAATTTCAACTTTAGCAACATTGGCATTGATACTCATCGCAATAATAATTGTTGCAAGATTTGGCGTTTTTTTACTTGGTAGAAGTAGATTATCTGTTTTAGTTTTATTTTTTAATATATTTTCTATATTCAATGTTATACTTTTTACAAATCCTGAATATGGAATAGCCAAATCCTTAATGTATATAGCATTTTGGGAGAGTCTTTTTTTTATTTATTATTACATGACTTTTTACAATATTCATTTTGCAAAAATAGTGAGTTTGTGTATGATGTTAATTGCAATACCTATGTGTGGCTATTTTTTAACATCCCATCTTTTGCGAACAGATGCCCTATATAGAATAACAAATATTGGAAATAATATGTTTTTTTATGTACTCTTATTGTTGCCATGGTTGCTTTTATTATCAAAGAAATGGATAAAATCAGCCATTGTATTATCAATGATGGTATTAAGTATATTATCATATAAACGTTCTGCTATAGTTATTATGATTATTGTAGGTATTATATACATATATATGGATTATCTGAAAGATAGAATTAATAATGTTCGATATGTTTTTCTTTCAATTATAATTTTCATTTTAGCTTTATTAGCGATAGATTACTATAATGAAAAGTCGGGTGGTATTGCATTAGATCGTCTTGAAATGGTACAAGAAGATCAAGGAAGTGGTCGTTTGTCTAGATGGAAAAAAGTCTTTGAACTATATTCGAATGATTCAGATAAAACATTATCCTTTTTGGGGCATGGCTATAGAATGGTTGAGGTTGGGATAGGCAAAAAGCAAAGTTCTGCTCATAATGATTTTATTGAAGTACTTTATGATTATGGCATATTGCTCTTTTTAATGTATGTCGCATTGCATTTTCTATTAATAAAAAGGACACTTTTTTTAATTCGCAATAAATCTGAATTCGCAGAAAGTTATACTATATCTTATGTGATTTTTTTTGTAATGTCAATGGTTAGTCATTTATTAATTCTTCCTACTTATTTTATATTTTTAACGTCTTTTTGGGGGATGGTAGAAGCTCGTATTATACAAGATAATTATAGTTATATCAAAATTGATGAAGATATTTATGAAGTTGCTTTTTAAACATTTTTTTACTGGTTTATATAAAAGATTACATAATGCAAGAGAGAAGTATTATTGTTGGTTAGGTAAAACCTATCCGATGCTATTGGTTAAAATCTGGTATAAACATAGATTAGGCAGGAAAATTGATTTAAATAACCCTAAAGATATTAATGAAAAGATCAATTGGTTGAAATTTAATGCAGACACATCTTTATGGTCGCAATGTACAGACAAATTTGAGGTCAGAAATTATGTAGAAGATAAAGGTTTAGGTTTTACACTTAATGATTATTATGGAGTCTACGATAAAGCTGAAGATATAGATTTTAATTCTTTGCCTCATCAATTTGTTATTAAAACTACAAATGGAGGAGGTGGGAAAAATGTATTGATTGTTAAAGACAAGTCAATCTTGAATGTGACCTCAACGATTAAAAAGTTAAATTCTTGGTTAAGAAGTGATGTAGGATATAGATATTATGAACCTCAATATTTTACTATTAAACCTAGACTAATAGTTGAAAAGTACCTTCATCCCCAACAAGGTGATGATTCATTGATTGATTATAAGTTTCATTGTTTCAATGGTGAATCTAAGTCAATTCTATTATGTGCAAACCGTCACGAAGATAGTACGGTTTCTTTGGCGGTTTATGATGTCGATTGGAATCCTCAGATAGAAATGGTTAATCCAGAAAATAGAATTAATGGTTTTTACCCTAGGCCTAAGTCGCTTGATTTGATTTTAGATTATAATAGGATTTTATCAAAAGGGATACCTTATGTAAGACTTGACTGGTACGATGTTGACGGAGTTCCAATTTTTGGAGAAATGACATTTACACCTGCTGGTGGTTTTATGCACAAATATTCATATAGCTATCTTTTAGAACTTGGACAATATTTAGACTTATCATTAATTGAAAAAAAATAAAATATGTTTTCTTATAGTATAGTAATCCCATATCGTGATACACTAGATATGTTATACAAATCTGTCTTGTCAATTCCTGATAGAGATGATATACAAGTTATAATTATAGACAATTCAGCGGAGCCTCTTCCAAAAGAAAAGGTGCCTTCTAAGAAACATGCTTCTCTCATATATACAACGTCGTCTTCAATTAAGGGTGCAGGTTGTGCAAGAAATGAAGGCTTAAGATATGCGGAGGGTAAGTTCGTCGTTTTCCTTGATGCTGATGATTATTTCACACAGGATGCATTTGTTTCTTTTGATAAATATTTAGAAACAGATTATGATATAATTTATTTTGACGCGGATAGTATTCGATTAAATGATGGTTCTCAAAGTAATAGGCACGCAAATATTCATCGTTACATATCTTCATTTAAGAAGAATCGTGATGATAAACAATTACGTTATCGTTTTGTGAATCCAGTAGCAAAAATGATTCGTAATAGTCTAATTCGTGATCACAATATTCTTTTTGAAGAAGTGACGGTATCTAACGATGCTATGTTTTCTGTTAAGACAGGCCATTATGCAAACAAAGTCACAGCTTGTGAAGATGTTGTATATATAATTACAGAAGGAGAGAAGGGGTCTTCTTTAACCCGAACTAGAAATGTAGAGAACATGTATACTAGATACCAAGTTGCTGTGAGACGTTACCGATTTATAACAGAAGTTGGACAAAAGGATATGCGTCCACGGTTAAGTGGGTATATAAAATATGCATTATTCCATTTTGGGCCTAAAGAGTTCTTGCGTTATTTGTTATATGCGCGTAAAAACCATGTAAGTATTTGGAGATGATAAAAAGAAAAAGTTTTTAAAAGTATATAGTAATATGAACGAAATTAAAATTTGTGTGATAGGACTCGGATATGTTGGTCTGCCTTTGGCTCGCCTTTTTTCTACAAAATACAGTACTATTGGCTATGACATGAATCAAACACGTGTTAAAGCATTGATGGCAGGGCATGATGCTACATTGGAAGTGAGTGATGATTTGCTTCAAGATGCCATTAAAAATCATGGATTTATTTGTACTTCTGATTTGGAAAAGATTCGGAAGTGTAATTTTTATATTGTGGCAGTGCCAACTCCTGTTGATGTTAACAATCGCCCTGATTTGCGACCACTATGGGGAGCCTCAGAAACTGTAGGTAAGGTTATATCTAAGGGAGATATTGTTGTCTACGAGTCTACTGTTTATCCTGGTGTGACCGAGGAAGAATGTATCCCTGTAGTGGAACGTGTCAGTGGATTGAAGTTCAATAGGGATTTTTTTGCAGGTTATTCTCCAGAACGAATTAATCCAGGTGACAAACTTCATACAGTTGAGAAGATTAAGAAGGTGACCTCTGGTTCTACTTCTGAGATTGCGGACATTGTAGATAATATATATAACTCTGTATTGGTAAATGGCACTCATAAAGCACCTAGCATCAAAGTAGCTGAAGCTTCTAAAATTATAGAGAACTCTCAACGTGATGTGAACATCGCCTTTATGAATGAATTGGCGAAGATATTCAATGCCATGGGTATAGATACACATGATGTGATTGAGGCTGCTTCATCCAAGTGGAACTTTATAAAGTTGAGTCCAGGTTTAGTTGGAGGGCATTGTATAAGTGTAGATCCATATTACTTAATTCAGAAAGCACAGGTTTATGGTGTTCTCCCTCGAGTGATGAGTAATGCACGCAGACTTAATGATGGAATGGGAGACTATGTGGCCAATCAAGTTGTTAAGCTGATGAATAAGAAAGGCGTTTTGGTGAAAGATGCTAAAATCCTCATACTTGGGGTTACATTTAAAGAGAATTGTCCAGATATCCGTAATACAAAAGTGATAGATATCTACCATACAATTAGTGAATATTCACAAAATATCACAATATATGATCCTTGGGCCAATGTTATGCAAGTTGATCAAGATTATGGTATTGTTATTTCTAATGTTTTTCCAAAAGAGAAATACGATGCGGTTATTATGGCGGTCGCTCATAAAGAGTTTCTTGATATGGATGTTCGTAGTCTGGTTAGAGAAAATGGTGTAGTTTATGATGTGAAAGGTGTTCTTGATAGAGACCTTGTTGATGGGAGATTATAATTTCATTGAGCAAGAATTATATGAAGATTATTCTGATTACTCCAATATATCCGAGTAGAAATACTCCTATAGGCACTACTCCAGTTGTTCACTATTTTGCCCGTGAATGGGTAAAGATGGGGCATGAGGTTGTCGTTTTTCATTTAGAGACTAAATATCCTTTTTTTATTTATTGGATAACTAAACTTTTTGAGACGAAAATATACTCCATACGCGGAACGGCTGTATACACTAAATCACCTAAGGAATATAATGAATTTTATGAAGGCGTAAGAATATTTCATTTTATTGTAAGAAAAAACTTACCATCTCCTAGATTTAGTGAAAGTCAAGTCCAAAAGGCATATAAGAAAATCATCGATTATTGTAAATTAAATGGACCTGCTGATTTATTTATTGGTCATTGGGATAATCCACAATTGGAAATTCTTAATTTGATAAAAAAAGCTTTTCCTGGGAAAAAAACAGTATTAGTCTTACATTCAATTGTTAGAGATCTTAATTCTATATACTCGAATTCACTTCATTCTCTATTTGATAAAATTGATGTGGTTGGGTTTAGGAGTTCTCAAGCTAGGGCTGTATTTCAGGAGAAATACTTTATTCCTAAACACACTTTCGTCGCTTCCTCTGGAATAAGTGAAGATTTTGTATATAATTCAAAAGAAAAATACTTTACATATGGTGTGCGGAGTTTCGTTTTTGTTGGTTCATTAATTCAACGAAAACATCCTCGCATGGTTTTGAGTGCAGTTTCTGCTATCTATGTAGATGAACCATATAAGGTGACATATATAGGTGATGGTGATGAAAGCCGCTTAATAAGAAGCGACTATGAGCATCTAAAGTATAAGGGGAATATTGAACTAACAGGCAGAATCGAGAGGTCTGAAATTATCAAGTATTTAAAACAATCAGATGTCTTTGTTATGATTTCGGATCACGAAACATTTGGTTTGGTTTATCTTGAGGCAATGTCGATGGGCTGTGTTACTATAGCTTCAAAAGGAGGAGGAATGGATGGGATTATTATTAACGGTAAGAATGGCTTCCTCTGCAATCCAGGAGACGAAAATAATCTGAAAGAGATAATATCGATAATAAAAAACTTATCTGAGAAAGAGTTACAGTTAATCTCAAAGAATGCAGTTATGACGGCATTAAAGTATAGTGATCACAATGTGGCAGTATCATATTTAGATTCTATTATTTCGGATAATAGAATTGGAACAAAGAACTGAGTGTCAATTATCAAAGTACTTTTCATCGATGATTAATAATAAATTTCACTATATAAGTATGGACTGCTAATCTTGTGTAAGTTTAAGAAAGAACGTAATAATGCTATTTGAATTTGAGATTAATTCATACAAGAAATTAAAGTTTTATTGTGAGGCAGAACACCTCAAGGGTTGGGATCCATACGATGGTCTTAATTCGAAGCTGTTTCAATTCCTTCCTTATTTTAAGAGCAGCGCTTTTTGGAGGTTATGTGTCATACAAGGTTTCAAGCGATGTCCTATTAATCTACGTAAATTATTACTTGTTCCGAAAGATTATAATGCTAAGGGTATTGGATTGTTTCTTCAAGGCTATTGTAATCTTGTAAAAGCTGTACGAGAGTATCCATATTTGATATCAGAGATAGGCACAGAGGAGGATCTTTTACTTAAGGTTAATGTAGTTGCTGAGTTGTTAATCTCTCTTCAATCAAAAGGGGATTACCATGGGGCATGTTGGGGGTACAACTTTGATTGGCAAGCTCGGCGTTTGTTTCTATTCCCTAAGTTCACTCCTACTGTTGTTGCCACTCAATTTTGTGCTACAGCTTTGATGGAAGCTTATGAACTTACAAAAGAACAGAAGTTCCTAGATATGGCATTGAGTAGCTCAGAGTTTGTGTTAAAAGATTTGCATAGGTATTATCCTGATGAGAAAGACAAAAGAAAGTTCCTTTTTTCATACAGCAAGTTACCCGGTAACGATACAGTCTTTAATGCTTCTTTATTAGGGTCTAGATTACTTTCTTTCTGCTATAAGTATACTGGGGAAGAAGAGTATCTAGAAGCTGCACGAGCCAGTGTAAAGGCATGTATTGATTTTCAAGCAGAGGATGGCTCTTGGGTTTATGGTTTACTACCCGTGCAATCATGGATAGATAGTTTTCATACAGGATATAATCTGGATGCACTTATTGCGTATGAAGAGTTGACTGAAGATAAGACATTTCATTCTAACATTGAAAAAGGCTTTGAATTCTATATTAATAACTTCTTTGAGGAAGACGGATGCCCTAAATACTATCATAATAAGAAATATCCTATCGACATACATTGTCCTGGTCAGCTGTTTGTAACACTATCAAGATTACATAAGTTTGATAAATATAAAGACCTTGCAGATAAAGTGCTTGAATGGACTATCGATAATATGCAAGATAAAAAGGGATATTTCTATTATCAATTAAAACCGGGAATTAGTTCTAAAATTTCATACATGCGTTGGAGTAATGCTTTTATGTTCAACGCTCTCAGTTATTATCTATTAGAGACATGCAACAAGAAGACAGAGTCTCACTCAATGGAGTGAAGGTTTTTCCATTTACTTCTTTCAATGAATTATTGGAATATGTGGAAGGGGAAAAAGGTATTCTGGTAGCTATTAATGCAGAGAAAATACTTCATGCTACTGATCAGACAAGGGCTATCATAAATAGAAATATAGGATATTGTGATGGTATTGGTGCAGTAATGGCATTACAGAAACATGGTTATAATAATGTTGTTAAACTACCAGGATGTGAGTTGTGGCTTAAGATTATAGAGGATTTTTATCCGCAAGGTAAATCTTTTTATTTGGTTGGTAGTAAGCAAGAAGTTATAGAAAATACTGTTGCAAAGTTGAAAACGGAATATCCATCGATTAATATAGTTAATTATCGCAATGGCTATATCAAAACAGATGAAGAACGAAAAGCTTTGCTAAATGATATAGCAGAGAAAAAACCAGATGTGGTATTTGTGGCGATGGGATCTCCAAAGCAAGAGTTGTTGATGGAAGAGATGTATGAAAGACATCCTGCCATATATCAAGGCTTGGGGGGCAGTTTTGATGTATATACAGGAAATGTGAAACGTGCACCGAAATGGTGGGTAGACCATAAAATAGAGTTTGCATATCGACTATTCAAAGAACCATCCAGAATAAAACGTCAAATCCATCTAGTGCGATTTTTAGCATTAGTCAAATTAGGAAAGATTTAACCAAATAGTTATGAAAAAAGTAATGCTGGTCTTCGGGACTCGCCCTGAGGCCATCAAGATGGCTCCACTGGTAAAGGAGTTTCAGAAGTATCCCGAAGTTTTTAAGACTATCGTTTGTGTGACGGGGCAGCATCGAGAGATGCTGGATCAGGTATTGCATATTTTCGATATCGCTCCTGACTATGACCTTAACATTATGAAGCAGGGGCAAGACCTGTATGATGTCACAGCGCGTGTGCTGCTGGGTATGCGTGATGTGCTGCGTGAGGCACAACCTGATGCGGTATTCGTACATGGTGATACGACCACCAGCACGGCTGCTGCATTGGCGGCATTTTATCAGCAGATACCTGTGGCACACATTGAAGCAGGGCTTCGTACGCATAACATCTATAGTCCGTGGCCTGAGGAGATGAACCGTCAGATTACGGGGCGTATAGCGACCTATAATTTTGCTCCTACAGCACTCAGCAGGGAGAACCTGCTGAAGGAGAATGTAGAGGATAGTAAGATCTTCGTCACTGGTAATACGGTGATTGATGCGTTGCACATGGTGGTGAAGATGATGATAGAGAATCCTGAATTAGGGAAACAGTTGGAACAGAAATTGCTCACTGCTGGATACGATGTCTCTCGCTTAGATGATAACTCTAAACTCTCAACTCTCAACTCTCAACTGAACAAGCGAAGGCTTGTTCTTATAACAGGTCACAGAAGGGAGAACTTCGGGGAAGGGTTTATCAGTATGGTGACGGCCATGAAGGATCTCTCAGAGAAGTATCCTGAGGTAGATTTCGTATATCCAATGCATCTGAACCCGAATGTGCGTAAACCTATTCATGAGGTGTTTGGTGAAGATTTGACGGCCTATCACAACTTCTTCTTTATCGAAC
>JAEEGL016951520.1_pt1 | contig 21550 bp, 20 predicted proteins | sample 9134231 | NCBI WGS metagenome assembly JAEEGL01 (sample SAMN16246548, study PRJNA631951) | gut metagenome | biome: gut microbiome; feature: rumen; material: fiber-attached | host: Bos | place: Iran: Karaj | collected 2018-10
GCCGCCTCCAGAGCGCCGATGGTCTTTTCACGGGTATCGGCATAGGACGTGCCGAAGCTGACGACGAGCAGGGCTTTCGTTTCCATTTCGTTTCCTTTCTTTCCGGCGGAGGCGGGAACGCCGCAGCCGTCAAAACAGGTAAGAATCCAACGAAAAAAGTATATCATTTCCCGCCCGGCTTGGCAATCCCGGGGCTGACCGGATAGGAAAGAACCGCCAAAAAAATCAGCCCGACGGTTGGAAGTCGGAGCCGACTGTGATATGATAACGGCAAAAGGATCGTTTGATCGGAGAGAGGGTACGACATTGGAGGAACGGATCGAGCGCATCCGCCGGATGGAGGACATCCTCCGGCGGGGAGAGGAAATGGCCGCCCGGCTGGACGAGGCACTGACGGCGTACGAGGCGATGCGCCCGGAGCTTCAGGCCCTGGACGCCTATTACGGCAGCTTCGACTGGCGGGCCGACCTGGCCGCGGACGAGGCCGGGGAGCTGCCGGCGGAGCTGCGCCGGGGGGTCCTGTCGGAGGACGAGGCGTACGATCTTCTCACCGGCCTGCGGTCCCTGGAGGAGCGCATGCGCACGGCCTCGGAGCCAGGGGCGTGATGAAAAAAAGCGGGAAACGACCGAAGGAGCGGAGAGGCTATGACCAAGCCCATCATCCTGGCCCCGGCGGGGACCCGGGAGGCGGTGACGGCGGCGGTGCGCTGCGGCGCGGACGCCGTGTATCTGGGCGCGAAACGATTCAACGCCCGGCGCGGCGCCGAAAACTTCGACGACGAGAGCCTGGCGGAAACGGTGCGCTTTTGTCATGAGCGGGGAACGCAGGTGTTCGTTACGGTGAACACCCTGGTGACGGACGCCGAGCGGGAGGCCCTGCTCCGGACGGCGGATGAGATCGCCGCCGCGGGGGCGGACGCGGTCATCGTCCAGGACATGGCGGTGATGCGCCTTTTCCGGGACCGGTACCCCGATCTGCCCCGCCACGCCTCCACCCAGACCGCAGTCCACGATCTGGACGGGGCCCGGTATCTGGAGGATCTGGGTTATAAGACCGTGGTGCTGGCCCGGGAGCTGACGCTCCGGGAGATGGAGCATATCTGCTCGCACATCACCGCCCGGGCGGAGGCCTTCGTCCACGGAGCCCACTGCATGAGCTTGTCGGGAGCCTGCTACCTGTCCGCCATGCTGGGAGGCCGGAGCGGCAACCGGGGCGTGTGCGCCCAGCCCTGCCGGCTGAACTGGCGCTGCGGCGGGGGAGACCACGTCCTGTCGCTGAAGGACATGTCCCTGCTGTCCCACGTCCGGGACATGAGCGAAGCGGGCGTTGGCGTATTCAAGATCGAGGGCCGGATGAAGCGGCCCGAGTACGTGGCCGCGGCGGTCACGGCCTGCCGACAGGCGCTCTCGGGGGAGGATTTCGACGCGGAGACCCTCCGGTCGGTGTTCTCACGCAGCGGCTTTACCGACGGCTACCTGACGGGAAAACGGGACGCCGACATGTTCGGTTACCGGACGAAGGACGACGTGACGGGCGCGGAAAAGGTGCTCCGGCCTCTGGCGGCGCTCTACGAGAAGGAGACGCCCCGGGTCGCCGTCTCCATGGCCTTCACCATGGACGGGACCCGGAGCGCCTTGACCGTTTCCGACGGCGCCCGGATCGTCGCCGCGGAGGGGCCGATCCCGGAAGCGGCCCGGAGCCGCGCCACCGACGCCGCCGCCGCGGAGAAGAATCTCACAAAGACCGGCGGCACCCCCTTTTTCGTGTCGGATTTCTCCGCGGAGATCGCGCCGGACCTTGTCCTGTCCGCCTCGGCTCTCAACGGGCTGCGCCGTCAGGCGCTGGAGGAGTTGCTCGCGGAGCGGGGCCGTCCGATCTCCCGGGAAAAACGGGAAACGCCCATCCCTCCGCCGGAGGAACGGGACCGCGGCCGGACCCCCGCCCTGTGGGCACGGTTTGCCGACCCCGGACAGATCCCGGCGGGGGAGAGCTTTGAGAAGATCCTTCTGCCCGTTTCGCGGATCGATGAGGCCATACTGAGACGATACGGGGACCGGCTGGTGGGCGAGCTGCCTGCGGCGCTCTGGCCGGAGGACGAGGAGGCGATGGAGCGCCGGCTCCGCCGGCTCCGGGACGCGGGCCTCCGGGAGGCCTGGACGGACAACATCTACGCCATCCCTCTGTGCCGCCGGGTGGGATTGGGGCTCCGGGGCGGGCCGGGGCTGAACATCCTCAACACCGAGGCGCTGCGGCAGTACGAGTCTGACGGACTGCTGAGCGTCATGGCCTCCTTTGAGCTGTCCATGAAGGGCGTCAAGGCCCTGGGCGGCTCTGTGCCCCTGGGCATCCTGGGCTACGGCCGTCTTCCGCTGATGCGGTTTCGGAACTGCCCCCTCCGGGCCAATGTGGGCTGCGCCGCCTGCGGAGGCCGGGGCGAGCTGACGGATCGGAAGGGCGTTCGCTTCCCGGTGGAGTGCGGGGAGAAAAAAACCGCCACGCTCCTCAACAGCGTGCCTCTCCACATCGCGGAGCGGGATCTCAGGGGCCTGGACTGCGTGCTGCTCTGGTTCACCCGGGAGACGGCGGAGGAGTGCGCCCGGATTGCGGAGGATTTCGCCCTCGGCAGAAAGAGCGTCTCGCCCCGGACGGGCGGGCTGTACTTCCGGGAACTGGTGTGAGCCGCCCGGCGTCGGGAATATGCTGTTGACAGGATTCGGAAAGGAGAGCCCATGACCTCAGGACAGGAATTCATCCAGAAGCTGGAAACGCGCTTCGCCCCTCTGTCGCCGGAGGAGAAGCTCACAAAGATCGTGGAGACCCAGAAACGCCTTAACGAGCTGAAGGCGGCGGGATACAGCGAGGAGGAGGCGGTGGCCCTGCTGGACCGGGAGCTGCCGAAACCCATAACGCCGGAGCCGGAGGAGGATTACGGCAGCATCCACCACCCCAAAAAGCCCCTTCTCACCGGCGTGCTGTACGTGCTGGCGCTGGCGGCGGTGCTGGCGTGCGCGGCTCTCCTGACGAGGCTTTTCGCGTAAGAAAAAACCAGCGGCGGCCGCCGCTGGTTTTTTCACTCAACAAATCAATAATACCCTCTTCTTCTGTTTGCGTCAAGAAGGAATTGTAAGAAGAAACAAAATTATCGGATTTTACAAGAATCACTTATGTATTTTATACAAAATTCCGTCTTGTAAAGCGAAAGCGCCTGTGCTATATTGTAATCACAAAGGACGAAGGTCCTGAATATATAGGATCTCAGGAAGGAGATTCGTGGGCTGCCGGAAAAGCAAAAGGGAACACAGGCATAAGGACGACTCAACTTATTGAGATGGCGGGGGAAGGACCCGATTAAAAGCCGAAAAGGAGTCCCGAATAGCAGTCCGGACAGCAAAAAAATCTGCAGAAAGAGAGGTAACCAGGATGCTAGATACTAAGAATTCAGAGAGCTGAGCCCTGATCGTGATGAGAAAAGAAGCGGTCAGGGCTCAGTTCTTTTTTTATGCCCATTTTCAACGTCTGACGAAAACCGGCGCCGACGAGCGCAAAAAGACCGCCCTTTCGGGCGGCCGTTTCACGCTCGGAGTCATCCGACGAGCCAGCCGATGAGGTTATAGAGATTCAGCGCGATGATGAGCCCTCCCACGACGGCCAGCAGCGGCCGCACGGGGATCTTCTTGCAGATCCAGGCGGCCAGGGGGGCGGCGCAGACCCCGCCCACGATCAGACCGAGAATGATCTGCCAGTAGGCGGTGAAATCCCGGAGCAGCACCGCGAAGGTGGTAGTCTCGGCCACCGTCACCAGGAATTCGGCGGCGTTCACCGTGCCGATGGTCTTTTTTACATCGTGGCCCACCGCCACCATGGTGGAGGTGACCACGGGGCCCCAGCCCCCGCCGCCGGTGGCGTCCAGGAATCCGCCGGCGAAGCCCAGCGGGTAAACGGCTTTTCCGATGTGCCGCTCCTTCCGCTGCTTTTGGAACGCCTTTCGGAGGATGATAAAGCCCATGACGATGAGATAAGCGTCGATGGCGGGCTCCAGGGCGTCCCCCACGCTGGAGAGGAACCACGCGCCCAGGATACCGCCGATGACGCCGGGGATGGCCAGGGGGAGAAACAGCTTCAGATCCACGTTCCGCAGCTTCAGATGGCTGAGCCCGGAGGCCAGAGTGGTGGGCACCTCGGCCACATGGACCACGGCGCTGGCCAGAGCGGAGGGCAGCCCCGCCACGGTTTTCAGAAACGTGCGGCAGCTGACTCCGTAGGCCATGCCCAGCGTGCCGTCGATGATCTGAGCGGAAAAGCCGATGAAACAGAAGAGCAGGAACCGGAGAAGGCTCATGTCGGCCGGCCTCCTTCCAAACGGGCCAGGATCGCCTCGGTGAGTCGCTCCACGCACTGCTCCTCGCTGAGGGCCTCCGTATCCAGGACGAGCTCCGGGGCTTCCGGCGGCTCATAGGGCGAGTCGATGCCGGTAAAGGACCGGATCTGGCCTGCCAGGGCCTTTTCATAGAGCTTTTTGGGGTCCCGGGCCATGCAGGTCTCCAGACGGGCCCGGACATAGACCTCCATGAACCGGTCTCCGGCCACAGCCCTGGCATGGGCCCGTCCGGCGGCAAAGGGAGAGATGAAGGTGCACAGCGTCACCAGCCCCGCCTGGCGGAGGATGCCCGCCGTCTCGGCGGCCCGGCGGATGTTTTCCGCCCGGTCGGCGTCGGAAAAGCCCAGCTCGGCGCACAGGCCCCTGCGGAGAGTGTCCCCGTCCAGCAGATACGCCGCCACGCCCCGATCCAGCAGCGCCCGCTCCGTTTCCTGGGCGATGGTGGTCTTGCCCGAGCCGGACAGGCCCGTGAGCCACACCACCAGGCCCCGCCGGCCCGTGAGGGCCTCCCGTTCGTCGGCGGTAACGGCCCCGGCGGACCAGCGGAGGTTTTTCCGATCGTAATCCTCGGCGGCGAGGCCCGCCGTAACGATGCCGCCGCCGGCGATCTCGTAGCCGTCCACCAGCACGAAGCGCCGCAGAGCGTCGCAGCCGTCCTTGGCGGCGTCGAAGGCGGCGGGGCGGTCCAGCCGCAGCTCCACCTCGCCCACCTCGTTTTTCTCCACCTGCTGCCGCTGACAGCTGTCCAGGTTGGAGGCGTCCACCACCCGCAGTACCCGCTCGATCCGAGCCTCCGCACGGGCGGTGCCGCATTTGAGGATATAGGGCCTGTCTGTCCGGAGAGGTTCCCGGCCCAGCCAGAACACATTGGCCCGGAGCCGCACGCCCACGAAGGGCGGCGTCTCTCCGGCCCGGCAGGCCACCTCCCCACGGCGGACGAAGATCTGCTCCGCCATGGTGAACCCCGCCGCCTGTCCGGCGGTGAATCTCTCCGGCACGGGGGCGGAAAAGACCTCCAGCGAGGCCACCCGGGTCTTTTTCCCGGAGGGGTAAAAGGTGATCTCATCCCCGGCGCGGACGCTGCCCGCCTCCACGGTGCCGGCGATGATCCGCCGCTCGTCGCCGCCGCCGGTGAATTTGTACACGCCCTGGACCGGCATCCGGAAGGGCCGCCGCTCCGGCGGCGTGGCGGGGGTGAAGGCGTCCATCTGCTGCAGCACCGTGGGTCCGCTGTACCAGGGCATCCTTTCGGAGGGGATGGCGATGTTGTCCCCCTCCATGCCGCTCACCGGGATGAACGCGGCGGGGGTGATGTCGATCCGGCGCAGAAACTCCGTGAACTCCTCCGCCACGGCGCGGAACACGCTTTCGGAGTAACCCGCCAGGTCCATTTTATTCACCAGCACCGCCACCTGGGAGATGCCCAGCATGGACAAAAAGGTGCCGTGGCGGCGGGTGTTCTCCTCCACGCCCCGGGCGGCGTCGATGACCATGAGAGCCGCCTCCGCCCGGGAGGCGCCGGTGACCATGTTTTTCAGAAATTCGATGTGACCGGGGGCGTCTATGATGATATACCGCCGTTTTCCCGACTGGAAAAAGCAGCGGGCGGTGTCGATGGTGATGCCCTGGTCCTGCTCGTTGTGAAGGGCGTCCAGCAGAAAGGCGTACTCAAAGGGCTTGGAATTCCGGCGGCAGTTCTCCCGGATGGCCTCCAGCTTTCCGTCGGGCAGGGCCCCGGCGTCGGCCAGGAGCCGGCCGATGACCGTGGATTTTCCGTGGTCCACATGGCCCACGGTGACGATATTCAGCAGCTCTTCCGAATCAAACATAATCGACGCCTCGCAAAAGAATTCAGCATCCGGTCTCCGGGACTCGCGTCCCGGGATCGCTCACATATACCCGCCCCGGCGCAGGGTCTCCAGCCCGCCGCCGTCCTCGGCGTCCTGGGCCCGGCCGCTGCGCTCGGCGATATTGCTCAGCGCCCCGGTCCGGAGCTCTTCGATGATCTCGGCGGGATTCCGGCTCTCGGAACGGATGGGGGAGGTGCAGGGAGCGCAGCCCAGGGATCGGTAGCGCAGGCCGTCCCCCTGGTTGTAGTAGAGGGACACGGTGGGGATGTGCTCCCGCTCGATATATTCCCAGACGTTCAGCTCCGTCCAGTCCAGCAGCGGGTGAATGCGCACATGGGTGCCGGGGGCGAAATCGGTCTTGAACTGATTCCAGAACTCCGGCGGCTGGTCGTCCAGATCCCAGTCGTTGTGCCGGTCACGGGGGGAGAAATACCGCTCCTTGCTCCGGGAGCCCTCCTCGTCGGCCCGGGCGCCCACGATCACGCCGGTATAGGCCTGGGTATTGGTGTCCACCTCGTATTGTCCGGTCTGGAGGTTCAGCCGGTACCGGGGCCAGGTGCCGTCCAGCGTATGGGTCAGGGCCTCGGTCTTGAGTACCCGGCAGCATTCCACCCGGGTGGTGTTCCCGTCGGGGAAGGTATGCTTCTGCTCCAGCGCCTCCCGGTTTTCCCCGTAGACCATGTAAAGGCCGAATTCCATGGCCAGCCGGTCCCGGTATTCGATCATCTCCGGGATCTTGCAGTGGGTGTCGATGTGGACCAGGGGGAAGGGCACGTGACCGAAAAAGGCCTTCCGGGCCAGCCACAGCAGCACGGTGGAGTCCTTGCCGATGCTCCAGAGCATGCAGAGATTGCCGAAGGCCGCGTAGGCCTCCCGCAGGATGTGGACGCTTTTGCTTTCCAGCGCGTCCAGATGATCGCTCATTCCTCCGCCTCCATCATGTCGTAGCCGTAGTGTTCAAAGTAAAAGCCCAGCCGGTCGTTGATCTTCCGGATGAGCCGGGGCGAGAGCTCCAGCCGGTTTTTCCGGTAGTTTTTCTGGCCCTGAGCGTAGGCGCGGAACCGGGGCTCAGCTTCGTCGAACCCGTCCAGCTCCAGCTTTCGGTAGATCTCCCGCAGCCGCCCCACCGGGTCCCGGCAAAAATCGGTATAGGCCACCTCGGCGAAGCGGTTTTCCGGCAGCTCCGGGATCAGGGCGAACAGCTCCCGGTACATCCGCTCAAAGAGGCCGATGATGGTGTCCTCCAGCACCTCCTCGAAACGGTCCGGCGTGGCGGACAGATGGAGGACGTTCACCTGGGTGGTGAACATGTGGAGGAAGGAGCGGATGGTCCGGTAGGGGTCCCGGTGGATGTTGATGAACCGGGCGTCCGGGTACATACGGCGCAGCTCCGCCACCCGGCAGGTGTTGTCCGGGCTTTTGAGGATGAGCTGCTTCCCGCCGTTGATATAGGTCAGCTTCCGGATGATATAGTCGTAGGCGCGCCGCCACTTTTCCCGCTCCTTCTCCGGCAGATCGGCCACGAAGGCCCCGGACAGGTAATCCCGGTAATGGGAGGGGAAAGCGATCATGTGGATGATGTCGTGGTCGGTCTGGGTCAGCAGGGCGAAGGTCTCCTCCATGGGCAGATCCAGGGAATACTGTACGTTGTCCATGGGACGTCCGGCGGCGATGCCCTTTTTCACCGCCGGGGTCAGGGCCTTGCCCATCAGCAGCCGGTAGGGGAAGGTGACGGTGCTGACCGGGTCGAACCAGCCGAACTGGGGGTCCCGGGAGAGCATGTCCTGCAGATAGGTAGTGCCGCTGCGCCAGTGGCCCAGCACGAAAACCGGGTCCTTCACCGGCCGGGAGGCGCGGATGCGGGAGCCGTACAGCGCCCGTTCCAGCGCCGCCACGGGGGCCATGCCCACCGAGGTCAGCGTCAGCAGCGCCGCCTGGGGCAGCTTTTCCGGCAGGATGGCGCCCCGGTTCTGCCGCAGCAGACGCAGCCACACCCGGGCCTCGCAGCCCATGAGGAAATGACCGGTATTGACAGCGCCCAAGGAGCGTCCCTCCTTTATAGTTCCATTTTTTGATACTTATAACAGGCCAATGTGAACTATATGTGAAAACCGCCCCCGCCCCGGCTTTCGGGAAGAGGACGGCTTTTCCTCGCTCAGGCGGGGAGCGTCACGGTGAACCGGGCGCCCTCGCCCGGCCGGCTCTCGGCGGAGACGGTCCCGCCGTGGATCTCCACGATCTTCCGGCACAGGGCCAGTCCCAGCCCGCTGCCCTCGCCCCGCTGGGGGGTGTCGCCCTGGTAGAACTGCTCAAAGGCCCGCTCCAGGGTCTCAGGGTCCATGCCGGGACCGTCGTCCGCCACGGTGACGACGCGGCAGCCCTCCCCGGCGCGGAGGGACACGCTCACGCGTCCGCCCGGCGGCGTGAATTTCACGGCGTTGTCCAGCAGATTGCTCCACACCTGACTGAGGAGCTCCGGGTCGCCGGTCACGTCCAGATCCGGGATGTCGGCCTCCAGGGTGAGCCCGGCCCGGCTCCATCGGGGCTGAAGCTGCAGGATGATCTGCCGCAGCTGTTCCCCCAGGGCGAACACGTCGGACCGGGGAAGGATCTCCCGGTGCTCGATCCGGGACAGGCGGAGCATATCGTCGATGAGCCCCACCAGGCGCCGGGATTCCCGGGCCACGTACCGGCTGTACTCAGCCCTGTCCGCCTCCGGGAGATCCGGCTCCTCCAGAAGCTGGGCGTAGCCGCTCAGGATGGAGAGCGGCGTTTTGAGCTGATGGGACACGTTGGAGATGAAGTCCTTCCGCAGATACTCGTCGGAGCGGAGCTGGGCGGCCATGAGGTTAAAGTTCCGCTCCAGCTCTCCCAGCTCCTCCACCCGGTCCCGTATGTCCACGGTCACGTCGTAATTGCCTCCGGCGATCTCCCGGGTGGCCCGTGTCAGCTCCCGGATGGGATCGGTGGTGGAACGGGAGGTGAGATTGATGAATACCAGCACCACCAGCACGGCGATGACGAGCAGCACCACGTCCTTGAAGGCATAGCCGAACAGCAGGTAGCGGACGCTGTCCCGGTTGAGGATCACCCCGTTGCGCACCAGCGCGGAAAATACCAGCGAAAGGATGGAGGTGAGGATCACCAGCAGCAGCAGAAGGATGGTGAGTCTTGAACGTATCTTTCTCATCGGATCACGCCCCGATAGCCCAGGCCGCGTACGGTCTGGATCTCAAAATCCGGTATGTTCCCCAGCTTTTCCCGAAGCCGGCGGATGTGGGTGTCCACAGTCCGGGGGTCGGACTCGCTGTCGTAGCCCCAGAGCTCGTCCATGAGCATCTGCCGGGTAAAGATCTTCATGGGAGACTGGAGCAGGGTCTCCAGCAGAGCGAATTCCCTGGGCCGTAGCTCCAGCGAATAGCCATCGCCTGTGACCATCAGCGTATCGGCGTGGAGGGAACAGCCGCCGATCCGGGTGACCCGGCCGCGCTGCATATCGCAGCGGCGCAGCAGCGCCTCCACCCGCAGCAGCAGCTCCTCAAAGTCGATGGGCTTGGTGAGATAATCGTCGGCCCCCGAGCGGAACCCGGAGCGCTTGTCCTCCAGCGAGTCCCGGACCGTGGCCAGCAGGACGGGGGTCTTGTCCCCGGCCGCGCGCAGCTCCCGCACCAGGGCAAAGCCGTCCAGCCGGGGCATCATCACGTCGGCAACGATGAGATGGACCCGCTCATGCTCCATCCGATCCAGAGCCTCCAGACCGTCGGAGGCTTCCAGCACCTGATACCCGGCCCGCCGCAGATGGATGCCCATCAGCCGCCGCAGGCTCTCATTGTCCTCCGCCACCAGAATGTTCGTCATAGCTCCGCTCCTTTGCTCCGGCCCGGGGCCGGATTGCCGTCGGCTATAGTGTATCGTACGCCCGCCCGGGCTGTCAACCGGGGAGGGCCGCCCCGGATCCGTTTGTCGGGACGCCCTCCCGCAGAGGGTAAATATTCAACGATTCGATATGGAATTTCGGCGGGAATGTGGTATAATGCCCTTTACATCCAAAGGAGTGCTGTCCATGGAAGAGAAAAAAACGTCGCCTGCCTATAAGGTCATACGCTTTCTGGTCTGGCTGTTTTCTCCGAAGATGAAGATCGAGGGACTGGAAAACATGCCGGAGGAGCCGGCGATCCTGGTGGGCAACCACGCCCAGATGTACGGACCCATCGGCTGTGAGATCCACCTGCCCTTTCCCCGGTACATCTGGTGCGCCTGGCAGATGATGCGCTGGAAAGAGGTCCACGCCTACGCCTATCAGGATTTCTGGTCCCGGAGGCCCCGGAGCATCCGCTGGTTTTACAGGGTGTTGTCCTATCTCATCACGCCGCTGGAGGTCTGCATCTTCAACAACGCCCACACCATTCCCGTGTACCACGACGCCCGGGTCCTGACCACCTTCCGCACCACGCTCCGCGCCCTGGAGGGGGGGAGCAGCGTGGTCATCTTCCCGGAGCACGACGTGGAGTACAATCACATCCTCTACGATTTTCAGGATCGCTTCATCGACGTGGCGAAGATGTACTATCGCGCCTCGGGGAAGGCGCTGGCCTTTGTGCCGACTTATGTGTGTCCGGCGCTGAAAAAGATCGTATTGGGCACGCCCGTCCGGTTCCGGCCGGAAGCTCCCATCGCGGAGGAGCGGCAGCGGATCTGCGATCGGATGAAGGAGCGGATCACCGCCATGGCGGAGGCGCTGCCCGTCCATACCGTGGTGCCCTACCGCAATATCCCCAAAAAGGATTATCCCATCAACCGTCCCCAAGGAGATGCTCCGTCATGAAAAAACCGGTGGTCGATTACCGTGAGTTCCGCTTTTCCCGGATTAATGAGCCCCGCTTCTCTCATTTGAAGCTGCTGGCGGGGTGGATCGGGTATTTCATCCTGTATTTTCTCACGGAAAACCTCATTCCGCTGGAGCGCTGCCATCCCGTCCACTGCGGGCTGGACGATCTCATCCCCTTCAACGAGCTGTTCGCGATCCCCTATGTGTTCTGGTATCTGCTGGTGTTCGGCACGCTGCTGTGGTTCCTGCTGTACGACATCGACGCCTTCAAGAAGGTGTCCGTGTTCATCATCATCACCCAGGCGGTGGCCATGGCGATCTATATCCTCTGGCCCAGCCGGCAGGATCTGCGGCCGGAGACGTTCCTCCGGGACAACGTCCTGACCCGGACCATGGCCTTTATCTACTCCTTCGACACCTGCACGGGGGTCTGCCCGTCGCTTCACGTGGCCTATTCCCTGGGCATCGCCAGCACATGGTGCAAGAAAAAGGACGCGCCTCTCGTCTGGAAGGCCTTCGTAGTGCTGGCCACGGCGGTCATCAGCGTCGCCACCACCTTCGTCAAGCAGCACTCCGCGGTGGACGTGTTCGCGGCCATCCCCCTGGGGATCCTGGCGGAGGTTTTGACCTTCCATGTGTTCTTCCCGCGGAAAAAAGAATAAAGATCCAACGCAGGAGCGGCGCCTTCCAACCGGGAAGGCGCCGCTTTTTTTGAGGGCTTCAGCGGAAGAACGATCCCCCGGTTCATGGGGCAAGGATCCTTTCGCAAACGGCAGAGAGGTCTTGTCAGGAAAGACGACATGCCCGGTTCGGCATAAGGGTACCGGCGACGCGGCGATCGCGTCCCCGTACAGGGGCCCTCGCCGTGCGGAGAGCGGGATCCTTTCAAAAGGCCCAGGCGCCGTTTCGGAAAACGGGGATCACGTCTCCGCCGGCGGTGACGCCGTCGATGGAGAGATCCTCCGATCCGATCATGAAATCCGTGTGGCTGACGGAGTCGTTCAGACCCATGGCCAGAAGCTCCTCGCCGCTCAGGCCCTCCGTGCCCTCCGCGCATTCCCGGAAGCCCGCTCCCAGCGCCAGATGGCAGGAGGCGTTCTCATCGAAGAGCGTGTTACAGAAAAGGAGACCGGAGGCGCTGATGGGAGAGCCCTTGGGCACCAGGGCGCATTCGCCCAGATAGTGGCTCGCGTCGTCCACGCTGACGATCTGCTCCAGCACGTCCTGCCCGATGCGGGCCTTTACCTCCACGGCCCGGCCCTCATGGAACCGGATGGAGAAATCCTCCACCAGCTGGCCCTGGAAGGACAGGGGCTTGGTGGAGTATACCACGCCCTCCGCCGTCCGCCGGTCGGGGGAGGTGAACACCTCCTCCGTGGGGATGTTGGGCTGATACGTCACGCCCTGCCGGGTGGCGTCCGAGCCGCCCATGAACTTCCCCCCGGGCAGCAGGCCCACGGTGAGGTCGGTGCCGTTGGCGGACCGGTAGCGCAGCTCCCGGAGACCGAGACCGTTCAGATACCCGCAGCGGCTCTTGAGATCGGCGTCGTGCTTTCGCCATGCGTCCACGGGATCGTCCCCGTCGGCGCGGGAGGTGAAGAGGATGTCCTTCCAGAGCTGCTCCACAGCCTGCTTTCCGGAGAGGGCGGGGTAGAGCTTTTTCGCCCAGGCCTCCCCGGGAACGGCGGCGATGCACCACTGATGGCGTCCGTCGATGGCGTCACGGTAGGGCTTCACCACGGCGGCGCGCTCCTGCATGGCCTTGAAGAACCGGGGATGGATGCCGGCCAGGCCGTCGGGATCGTCGCTCTCCAGCAGGATGCGTACCGGCAGGGTGTCCGCCATATGCTGCAGTCTTGCCTTTTCCCAGTCCTCGGTGACGGAGAGGACCTTTTCCTTCTGCCAGCGGGCGTGAAGCTTCTGGAGCGGCTGATAATACCAGTCCACCCGCACCTTTTTCGCGCCGGCCCGGTAACACTCCTCCGCCAGGAGCCGTACGAATTCCGGCTGGTCTAGACCGGCGGTGACGATGACCTCCTGGCCCTTCTGTACGTTTCCGCCTACCCGGGCGATGAGCCGGGCGTATTGCTTCAAAGCGGTTTTCTTCATGTTTTCCTCCTGTGCCCGCCGGAGGCCTGAGCCTGAGATGGAAAGAAGTTCTTGCGGCGGCAGACGCTATTATAGCTTGCATGAGCGGGGATTTCAAGGTATACTGTTATTCGTCGAAATATGTCACTATATGTTGCGGTCAGGGGGGAGCGCGTTGGAGGAGATCGCCCGGAAGGCGGATGAGCTGATGGGCGCCCGACAGTGGGAGGAGGCCGAGGCGCTTCTTCTGTACAGCCGGGAGGCCGCGGCCCGCAAGGGCAATCGGGCCCTGGAGCTGTCGCTGTGCAGCGAGCTCATGGGCTTTTACCGTATGCGGGGCTGCCGGGAGGGTTTTTTCCCCGTGTGGGAGCGGACTCTCGAGCTGCTGGACGAAGTGCGGCCCGCCCAGCCGAGCCGGGGCACCATCCTCATCAACGGCGCCACCGGCCTGGTGGCCTTCGGAGAGGCGGAGACGGCCCTGCCCTATTACCAGGAGGCCTGGGGCTGCTATCTCCGGAGCCTCGGAGCGGACGATCTTCGCTTCGCCGCTCTGTTCAACAACATGGCCGCCGCGTTTGAGAGCCGCGGGGCCTTCGATCGGGCGGAGGAGCACATCCGCATGGCGCTCTCCGTCCTGGAAAAGCATCCCCATCACCCGGATGTGGCGACAAGTTATGTAAACCTCGCGCAGCTTTATGCCCGCCGTGACCCCGCCGACCACCGGGTGGGGGAGTGCCTGGACGCCGCCATGGCGGCGCTGGACGACCCGGAAACGGTATGGGACGGCTACTACGCCCACACGGCGCGGAAATGCGCCGGCGGCTTTGACGATCTGGGCCAGCGGGACCGGGGGAACGAACTGAGGGAAAGGGCGGACATCCTGTATGAAGGGACTTGAGCTGGCCCGGGGCTTCTGGGAGGATCGGCTGCGGCCGGCGCTGGAGGAGCAGACGCCCCTTCTTCTGCGCCGGGCGGCGGTCGGGCTGTGCGGCGGAGGCTCCGACTGCCTGGGCTATGACGACGACGTTTCCCATGACCACGCCTACGCGGCGGGCTGCATGCTGTGGCTGAGCGAGGCGGACATGGAGCGCTACGGCTTTCAGCTCTCCACGGTCTATGACCGGCTGGGCCGGGAGTACGCCGGGGTGCCCACCGAGCACCGGAGCCGGCAGGGGGACGGCCGCTACGGTGTGAAGAGCCTGGAGGCCTTTTTCCGCCGGTACACCGGCCGGGACGGCGCGCCGGAAGGCTGGCAGGACTGGCTTCGCCTGCCCTCCTTTTCCCTGGCGGCGGCTTCGGCGGGCGAGGTGTTTTTCGATGGGCCGGGGGAGTTCACCCGCATCCGGGAGGAGATCCGCACCGGCATGCCGGAGGACGTGCGGCTCAAGAAGATCGCGGCCCGGGCCGCGCTGATGGCCCAGTCGGGCCAGTACAATTTCGAGCGGTGTCTCCGCCACGGGGAGGAGGGCGCAGCCCGGCTGGCGGTCGGGGAATTCGTCCGGGAGAGCCTGGGCATGATCTTTCTGCTGAACCGCCGGCATATGCCCTTTTACAAATGGGCCTTCCGGGCCATGGGCGAGCTTCCCGTCCTGTCGGAGCAGAAGGGCGCGCTTGAGCGCCTTCTTGAAAACCCGACGACAGACGGCGTGGAGGCCGTGGCGGCCGCCGTGGTCGACGAGCTCCGGGCCCAGGGGCTGACGGAGGGCCGCTGGGACTATCTGGAGCCCCACGCCTATCAGGTGATGGAGCACATCCGTGATGCGCGCCTCGCGGCGCTGCACGTGATGGAGGGATAAGGATATGGACGAAACCACGGTCTTCCGCCCGGAGGGATACGATCCGGGCGATATCCCCATCGAGGAATTCACACTGGACGAGCTGGAGGACGACGTTCCCCCGGAGGAATTCCGGCCGGAGCCTCCTTCCGCGTGGGACGGCCCCCGGGCGGAGGGCGCTTTTCGGCCGGAGCCGCCCCATGAGGATGCGGCTGACTTCGCGGCGGAAGCGGAGGAGGCCGTCCCGGAGCCGGGCGCGTGGGAGGAGGACGACATCCCCATCGGCCAGCTGACCATGGACGAGCTGGAGGAGGCCGCTCTGCCGGACAGCCAGTCTCCCCGGGAAGAGGAAACGGCCCCGGCCCCTGTCTGGTATGAGCCTCTCCCGGAGGAAGAAGAGGACGAGGAGGAGCCGGAGGATCTCCGGCCCGACGCTCCTCCGCGCAGGCCCCGGCTGCTGAACCGGAAAGGGCGGCTCGCCCACACCGGCTGGGATACCGAGGCGATCTATGAATACAATAAAGAGCGGATACGCCGCCCCTCCCGCCGGAAGGAGTGGGAGTTTTATCAGCTGAGCAATTCCCGCTTTACCTTCCAGGTGGTCTACGGACACACCGGCTACGCGGGACTGGTCAGCGCCACGCTGGTGGATTTCGCCACAGGGGAGCGCTTCACCTCCGGCAAGCCCCGGCTGTTCCCCGGCGACAGCCTGGATCTGGATTTCTCGGCGGGGGAGCCCCACGCCCTCAAGTACGAGGACGACGACCTCTTCCTCTCCGTCAGCTTTGACGGGCAGACCCGGCGGATCGTGGTCCGCTCGGAGCGGTTCGACGCGGACATCTCCTGCCACGACGAGGGCGACGCCGTCGTCACCGTGGTCCCCTTCGGTCTGCGCAGCCAGTTTTTCTACGGCTGCAAAAAGGTATTCCGGGATCTGGCGGGCCATCTGCAGATGCACAACGGCGTCCAGGTGCTGGACGGGGAGACCTTCCTGCTGCTGAACAGCGGCAGGGGCGTGCTGCCTTACCGCACGCTCTGGCTCTGGGCCAGCGGCGCGGCGGAGACCGGCCAGGGCGTGCTGGCGCTGAATTTCGGGGCCGGCCCGGGCCGGGAGGACAGCCCCACGGAAAACGCCGTCTTTCTCGACGGCCGCATCCACAAGCTGGGGAGGGTGAACTTCCAGTTCGATCCCGGCGATCCCCTCCACCCCTGGCACATCTCCGACAGCGCCCGGCGGGTCCGGCTCACTTTCCGCCCGGACTTCGACAACTACACCCACGCCAACCGCCTGCTTTTCCGGTTCCAGAGCCATCAGGTGTTTGGCCGCCTCTCCGGCACGGTGGAGCTGGACGACGGGGAACGTCTGCGGCTGGATGACGTGCCCTTCTTCTGTCAGCACATCGTGAACCATGGGTGAGCCATTAATTACCGATAATAATTTTATGTAAACTAATTCGCGGGAGGCAGCGGAGATGGAGCGTACTTACTGGCACAAGGACGCGGTCTTTTATCAGATCTGGCCCCGGAGCTTCAAGGACTCGGACGGCGACGGCGTAGGGGATCTGATGGGGGTCTATGAGAAGCTGGATTACATACGTTCGCTGAATGTGGACGCCATCTGGTTCAGCCCCCTGTATCCTTCGCCCAACGCCGATTTTGGCTACGACGTGATGGACTACATGGATATTTCCGGGGAATTCGGCGGCATGGAGGCCTTCAAAAAGGTGCTGGACGGAGCCCACGAGCGGGGCATGAAGGTCGCCATGGACCTGGTGGTGAACCACACCAGCGACGAACACCCCTGGTTCCAGGCCAGCCGCCGGCGGGAGGAGCCCTATACCGATTACTACATCTGGAGAAAGGCCCGGAAGGACGGCACGCTCCCCAACAACTGGGACAGCTTTTTTGAGGGAAAGGCCTGGCAGTACGACGAGCTCCGGAAGGAATACTATCTCCATCTGTTCGCCGTCAAGCAGGCGGACCTGAACATGGACAACCCCCTGGTCCGGGAGGAAGTCAAAAAGATCATGAAATTCTGGCTGGATCTGGGGGTGGACGGCTTCCGGGAGGACGTGATCACCTTTATCTCCAAGCGGGAGGGCCTGCCCAACGGCTCCTGGCTGATGCCTGCCTCCAAGGGCATCTCCCACTTTGCCAACGGACCCCATCTCCATGAGTATCTGATGGAGTTCCGGGACGTGCTGGACCAGTATGACTGCGTGACCATCGGAGAGGCGCCCCTGGTCACAACGAAACGCGCCCTGGAATTCATCGGCGGGAAGCGGCCGGAGCTGGATATGATGATCCCCTTCCAGGTCATGGAGGGCGACTGCTTCCTGGTGGATTACGTCCATCATCCGTTTTCCCTGCTGAAGATGAAGTTTATCTGGCAGCACTGGCAGAAGGCCCTCCGGGGGAAGGGCTGGAACTTCCTGTATCTGGAGAACCACGATCATCCCCGGATCATCAGCCGCTACGGAAGCGAGGCGTTCCGCGCCGAGAGCGGCAAGGCCCTGGCGGCTTCCTATCTCTTCCAGCAGGGCACGCCCATCGTCTACCAGGGCCAGGAGATCGGCATGACCAATCTGCGTCTGGCCACCATCGACGAGTACGAGGACGTGCAGACCATCAACCACTACCACACCTTTTTCACCAAGGCCCCGGAGGAAAAACGCATGCGGCGGATCTGGCAGTCCTCCCGGGATTCGGCCAGGACCCCCATGCAGTGGGACGGCTCTGAGAACGCCGGCTTTACCGCCGGGAAGCCCTGGTTCAAGGTGAATCCCAACTATGTCGAGGTGAACGTGGCCGACCAGGAGAAGGACCCGGACTCTCTGCTGAACTTCTATCGGGAGGCGATCCGCCTGCGCCGCAGCCTGCCGGTGGTGCGCTACGGGTCATTCCGGCAGTATGAGCCGCTGAACCGGAAGCTCTTCCTTTACGAACGGCGCAGCAAATCCCAGCGGCTGCTGGTGCTCTGCTCCTACAGCGCCGAGCCGGTCAAAGTAAAGGCCCCCAAGGGCTACGACCTGTCAAAGGGCGAACTGATCCTCCGGAGCCATTCCGATCACCTGGAGGGGAACGGCTATACCGCCCGGCCCTGGGAGACCCGGGTCTATCTGTTCCAGGACCGGCGCATAACGGAGGTGTAACGAAAAGCCGCCCGCGGGCGGCTTTTCAAATGGGAACGCGGCCGCTTTGCGGCCGCGGAAGAGAGAGCTTGAGCTTTCCCCGGGAGAGGGCGTATCCTCTCCGGGCAGAGAAGAGAGAGGAGACATGGTCATGGCGAAAAACGAACCGGCCCGCCCCGCGGCGGTGCTCCGCGCCGAGCTGACCCGGGAGGAATACCTGGGAAACTATGTGGACGTGCCCAAATATCTGGGCTTCTGCGGAGAATGCCCCAACTACGGCCTCCGGTGGTCCTGCCCACCCTATGATTTCGACCCCATGGATATCTGGCGGAGCTATGACCGGCTGGAGCTCCTGGCCTGGCGGATCGAGCCCCGGACAGAGGAGGAACTGACGCTGGCCGCCAAAGACGCTCAGGCGTATCTTCTGCCCTATTACCGCGGCATGGTGGAGGAGCTGAAGACCAGGGAGGCAGAAACGCCCGGCTCTCTCCGGCTCAACCCGGGCCGGTGCCGCCTGTGCGCCGTCTGCGCCAGAGAGAGCGGCGAGCCCTGCCGTTTCCCGGAGGAAATGCGCTGGTCCATCGAATCCCTGGGCGGCGCCGTGGGCGACCTGACCCGGGACGTGCTGGATCTGCCTCTGAAGTGGAGCGTTGACGGCCGCCCGCCGGAGTATTACACGCTGGTGGGGGGACTTTTGAAAAAGGAGATCGGCCATGCTGGAGACGCTGAGAGCGAGCTTTGATCCCATCCTCGTTCTGGACACGGAGACCACGGGGGTGTCCTGCCGCCGGGACGAGATCATCGAGCTTGGATACGTCCGGCTGGACCGAAGCGGGGCGCTCCGGGAGGAGGACTGGCTGGTCCGTCTCACCCCCGGACGGGCGCTGCCGCCGGAGATCGTCCGGCTCACCGGCATCACCGGGGAGATGCTGGCGGAGGGTGGCGTGGAAAAGGAGACCGCGGCGGAGGCCCTGTGCGCCGCTCTGGAGGGGGAGGCCCCCCTGGTGGCGGCTTACAACGCCCAGTTCGATCTGAGCTTCCTCTACTTCTTCCTGTCCCGCCTGGGGCGGGAGGATGTGCTGCGCCGGTGCCGGTTCCTGGATGTGATGACCGTGTACAAGGACCGGCGGGATTATCCCCACCGTCTGGAGAACGCCGCCGCGGAGTACGGCGCGGCGGCGGAGAACACCCACCGGGCCTGCGACGACGCCCGGGCGGCGCTGGAGGTGCTGGAGGCCATGGCCCGGGAGCGGGACGATCTGGACCGCTATCTGAATCTTTTCGGCTACAATCCCAAATACGGTCCGCCCCGGCCCCGGATCGGCTCCGTGACCTACGCGCCCCAGCCCTACGACCGGCTCAGACTGCTGTATGAGTGAGGGACCGTCCCTTCAGGAAGGCGGCCCGAAATTCAACGCCCCCGCGTGAATGTTCACGCGGGGGCGTCTTTTAAGGGAAAAAGAGAGGAAAGAAAGAAAAGAATTCATCCAAGCGCGGAGAAGTCGAACAGATCCGCGAAGGTCTCCAGATCGGAGCGGGTCACGGGCTCCGGCATGTAGAAGGGATCGCCGTTGGCGCCGCCGAGAAGGTTTACCGCCACGAAGGAATCGGGGAGATCGGCCATGAGCACGCAGCGGCTGGGGCCCAGGGAGAGCTGGACGTCCACGCCGCAGGCGGTGGTGTACATCCACTCCTCGTAGTCCTCGGCGTTGCCCACGTTCAGCGTGACCTCGGAGAAGGAACCCTTCACATAGCGCCCGAACTGATATTCGTAACACATGCCGGCCACGCTGGTGCCGCCACCCTGGAAGGAGCCGTCCTCGTAAGCGTAACCCAGAATGGCGGAGCAGTTGGTGAAGAAGGGGTCGGTGCCCAGCAGGGAGTAGAGCTCCTGCTCGCTGTCGAAATCGGTGACGGAGGTGTGGAGCCGCAGACCGTACTTGGCGGTGATGGCGTCCAGCGCGTCGGTCATCTGGGGGGAGTATACGCCGTAGAGCACGTACCGGTCGGAGATGGCCGGAGAGGTGCCGGCCTGGTAGTTGCGCTGCTCCAGATCCAGATCCAGACTGGCCAGGAACTCCATCCACTCGGCGTTGGCCTGGAACTCCGGACTGGTGGGGAAGCCCTGAAGGGCGATCCGGTCGCCCACGGTCTCGGGGGCGGTGGTGGCGATCACCGGGTCCACATAGGGATCGGTGACGATAAAGGCCTTGAGGCCGAAAAAGTCGGTGGCCAGAGCCGTGCCTGCCAGCAGCGCCACGATGAGCACCGCCGCGATAAGAGCGCTGGGCCGGAAACGCAGATGCCGGACCTTGGGCTTTTCCTCCAGGGAATCCAGCGCGGAGAGCATCCGCGCCTCAAAGGAGGCGGGCACCGGGCCGTACAGGCCGTCCAGATCCTTCCATTTTTCGTTCATTCCGGCACCTCCTCTCCCAGTGAAATGCGGAGCTTTGCGCGCCCGGCGTGGAGCCGGGATTTTACGGTCCCCTCGGGGATCTGCAGGATCCGGGAGCATTCCCGGATACTGAAGCCTTCCACATAGAACAGCAGGATGGGAAGGCGGTATATGTCCTCCAGCCGGTCGATGGCGTCCCGGAGGTCCCGGTTTTCCATCGTCTCGGGCGCGGCGATCTCAGGCAGCTCGTCCAGCACCACGATCTTGCCGCTTCGCCGGCAGATGTCGTAGCATTCGTTGATCAGGATCCGGGTGACCCAGGAACGGAAGGCGGCGTCGTTTTTGAGGGAGTCCTGCTTTTCCCACGCCTTGAGGATACATTCCTGGACCGCGTCCTCCCGATCCGCTTCGCTTCGAAGGATGCCGCAGGCCACATGGTAGAGGGTTTTTTTCATGTCCATGATCTGGACGGCGAATTCGTCTTTTGTCATAGCACACTCTCGAAAAGCGCCTGCGCCGGAGGCCTTCGGGCCGCTTCTGTATGGTAGACGGCGCAGGGACCCGGCCGGTTCGCTCCGGCCGAAAAAAATAAAAATGTTTTGAACCACTATACCACAGTCCGACCGCGCCGCCAAGCCGGAAAAAACCGCCTTGCGAAAAGACCCGGCAAAAAAACAAAGCTCCCCGGCCTTCAGACCGGGGAGCGGGGAAAGGGATCAGTAATTCTCGGCGTTGATCTCGAAATAGCTCTGAGGATGGGCGCAGGTGGGGCAGATCTCCGGGGCGGCCTCGCCGACCACGATGTGCCCGCAGTTGCGGCACTCCCAGACCTTTACGCCGCTCTTTTTGAAGACCTCCTGAGCCTCCACGTTCCGGAGCAGAGCGCGGTAACGCTCCTCGTGGTGCTTCTCGATGGCGCCCACCAGACGGAACTTTTCCGCCAGCTCGGGGAAGCCCTCGGCCTCCGCCGTCTTGGCAAAGCCCTCATACATGTCCGTCCACTCGAAATTCTCCCCGTCGGCGGCGGCCTCCAGATTCTCCGCGGTGGACCCGATCCCCTTGAGCTCCTTGAGCCAGAGCTTCGCGTGCTCCTTCTCGTTTTCC
>JAEEGL010033986.1_pt1 | contig 21549 bp, 21 predicted proteins | sample 9134231 | NCBI WGS metagenome assembly JAEEGL01 (sample SAMN16246548, study PRJNA631951) | gut metagenome | biome: gut microbiome; feature: rumen; material: fiber-attached | host: Bos | place: Iran: Karaj | collected 2018-10
CTGAAGAACGACAAGCTGGACGCCAAGACCAAGAAGATCGCCATCGCGGCCCTGGCCGCCATCACGCTGCTGGTGGGCGGCGTCTCCGCCGACTATCATCCCGTGACCCAGGACGAGGTGGACAAGGTCACTCAGGAGTACAACATCGACACCCAGGATCCCGACGGCTGCTTCTGGACCACCTACGGCAAGAAATATCACCTCTTTGGCGACTGCCAGGCCCTGAGCAACACCTCCGAGGAGAACAAGCACCACACCTCCCTGCAGGAAGCCTGGGAGAACAACCGGGGCGAGCTGTGCAGCTTCTGCGCCAAGCGGGCCGCCGCCAACGAAGAGGGCGGCACCAGCGCCGTGACCCCCGCCAATCCGTAACGCGCCTTCATGCAGGAAAAGAGCTGCCGACCGGCAGCTCTTTTTTCGTGCAGCGAATCAACCGTCGTCAGTGGGCCCTTCGGCTATACCGTCCGCGGAGTACGGCTGATGTAGAACAGAGCCAGGGCGCCGGGTCCCACATGGCTGCCGGTAACGGGCTCGTAGGGGACCGTCAGGATGGGCAGGTGCGGGAACTTGGCCCGGATGCGCCGTATCAGAGCCTGGGCGTCGGCGACGCAGCCCGCTTGGGCGATGCCGATGCCGCAGGCGTCCTGTTCGTCGATGTTCTCGATGAGGTCGTCCGCCAGGGTGCGGATGGAGGCCTTTCGGCCCACGGTCTTGTTGGTGACCACGATCCGCCCCTCCTCGTCTCCCCGCAGGATGGGCTTGATGTTGAGGACGGAGGCGATGACCGCCTTCATGCGGGAGATCCGGCCGCCCCGCTTCAGATACATAAGGTCATCCACGGTGAAGATCTGCATCATGTGGGTCCTTAGCCGGTCCAGCTCCCGCAGGACCTTCTGGAGGTCCGCCCCCGCCTTTTGGAGCTTCTGGGCTGCCAACACCAGCAAGCCCTCCCCCAGGGATGCGCCCTTGGTGTCGAAGACCTCGAAGTACCGATCAGGATATCTTTCCCCTGCTTCCCGGGCCGCCAGCACGGACGCGCCATAGGCTCCGCTGATACCGGAGGACATGCCGATATACAGCACGTCGTTCCCCGCCGCGGCCTCCTGCTCGAAGATTTCCCGATAGGCCTCGGAATTTATCATGGAGGTGGTGGCCATGCCACCGTTCTTCAGATCCTCATAATAGGCGTCGTAGAGGAAGGCGTCCGTGTCCAGACAGCACTGCTCCGCCCCGCCGTTGTGGATGAAATGAAAGGGCAGCACACCGATGCCCAGCTTCTTGCACAGGGACGCGGGGAGGTTGGCCGAGGTGTCAGTCCAAATATGATATGCCATATGGTCTGTCTCCTTAATCTAATATCTGTTATTATATTAAACTATTATAATAATTCTGTCAACTGATTCATAAAAATGTTTCATTTGCCATAATTCGTTCACTCTTGTCAAACCGATGAGAATGGAGTATACTGATATATCATATTAGGAGAAACGAAAATGGCATATGACGTTCAGCTGATCGGCGCCAAGCTCCGCCGATGGGAAAACTATCTTAACAACTTCCGGCTGCCTCAATGGGATGACCTACCGGATATGGACCTGTATATGGACCAGGTGGTGATGCTGTTGCAGCGGTATCTCAACTTTCTGCCCGAGGACGAACACGGTAACGCGGCCATCACCGCCAGCATCATCAACAACTACGTACGGCTGAAGATCATGCCGGCGCCCATCAAAAAGAAATACACTCGCGTCCACATGGCCTATCTCATTATGGTCTGCTCTCTGAAGCAGAGTGTGAACATTCCCTACATCCAGAAGATGCTGCCCCTGGGCCTGCCTGAAAGCGAGGTCCGCCGGATCTATGAGGAGTATGTGAAGACCCATCACGACGTGTGCCTGGCTTTCATCCAGCTGGTCCGGGCTGCCGGAGACGACGTGCTCCACAGCCCTGCCGCCCAGAGCGTGGACGTGGAGCGGCTCATCTACTCCTCCGCCATCGTATCGGGGTTCTCCAAGCTCCTGACGGAGAAGATGGTCCATCTGGAGGGCGAGGTCATGGCCGACCGTTCGGAAATCGATATTTCGCTGAAGTGATTCCGTTTACAACCAAATGGGGATGTTCAAAAACCGATAGACGTTTTTGAACATCCCCTGTTTCTTTTTCACTGTCTACGCCCAGGGCATCTTTAAAGTGAAAGATTCACTCTTTTCGTCCATCTCGTACCGGTGGTCCTTCTCCGGCGGATGAGGCTCGTCCAACCAATCATAATCATCCAAATAGGGGGAGTAGTTCACACAGCGGATCTCATGGGCCGCCTCGTCGAACTGCATGAGTCTTAAATACCCGCCGCCGCCTATGTCGCCTGCTGCCTGGTAGTTCATCATGATCTCGTAGACTGTGCGCTCCTTCACCCCATCCCCGTCGTCGTCAAAGGCATCCTCCAAGGTGTAGAGACCGTACCGATGGCCGCAAAGGACCATGTACACGTTGGGGCACTTGGCTACCACCTGCTCCCGCAGCTGCTGGCCTGCCTCCGAAAGAGTTCCTTCCGTGGTGATGAAATCGTGCACGCATAAAAAGCCAGCCCGGTCCGGGTACTTTTGGAAGCTCTTTTTGATAAACTGGATGGCCTTCTTGTCCGGCGCATGGCTCATATACACAAAAATGTAATCACGCCCACAAATGGTGACCAGATCGTAGTGGCCCCGGTTGTTCTCGAAGCTCTCCCCGTAACAGGCTTGACGGTTGAACTGCTTTTCCCCAAAGTATTTGCCATAGTTCTTGTAACCGCCGCCTTTTTTGGCCATATCGTGATTGCCCGCCAGGACCCCAGTGGGAATGTCCCGGATAAGGTCCATGGCCTCCCGAGCGTTTTTCCAGTTCTGCTCGTCTCCGTTCACGTGGACCAGATCCCCTGTGTGAACCACATAGACCAGGTGCATCTGGTCCGCCTTGTCCCGCAAAAAGCCCGTCACGGTCTTGTACATCTCGGGGGGCACCTTCATATTGATGTGATAGTTGGCATAGTGTTGGGTATCGCTGAGCCAGGCCACTGTCTCCACACCATCCTCCACCACATATCTTTCCGCATTGGGCGTCTGCGTAGGGACGGCCGTTGGCTCCGGCGTCAGAGGCTCCGTCGCTTCCGGAACGAACAAATTTTTGTCGGACGGGTAGGGCCAAGGGGTCTGGGTCTGATGTGGAGCAATGGAGGGCGTGGCGGAGACGGCGGTGATCTCAATGCGAACACCTTCCGTGGCAGTCGGCGTCGCATCTGCGTTCTGAGCCGTTCTTTGGCAGCCGAGCAAGATCAGCAAGAGCCATATGAAGATGAACAATGCTTTTTTCATAAGCGTATGATACCACAATCGTCTGAATTTTCCAATGCTCGTTCACGAGATGTTAACATAGAAAATGCGTTTGTGTTGCAGTTTGCACAAACTGGCGCCGCATTCTTTCTCTATACTGGATTCAACCCGAGAGGAAAGGAGGAATGCTCACCGCATAGACGCAGCCATGCACGTATCGTTTGGGCTCCTGCCTTGCCCCCGGTAAGTACGTACTGCCGGAAAACAGGCAGCCTACCAACCCTCCGCCAGACTCCTTGCCGACAAGGAGCAGAAGGCGGCCATCATACTGAACGCGCCGGTTCTCCCCTCCTTGCTTTCCGGCGCGTTCTTTGGTATCATTTATATATGAAGCTGTATCTGCTTTCCTGTCAAAACATTGAACAGTACGCCCAGCGTATCCTGCCCCTGCTTCCGAAACAGCGGCAGCTTGCCTATGACCGCTCTTCTTCCCCTCTATCCCTGGGTGCGGGATTGTTGCTCGCATCCGTTCTGGACGTCCATCGGGACGAAGACCTGGCTTTTGGGGCCTATGGAAAGCCCGCATTGGCAAACGAAGAGATCGAATTCAGCCTGTCCCACAGCGGAAACCATGTGCTGTTGGGCCTCAGCGACGCTCCTATCGGTGTGGATATGGAGCCTAAAAGGCGCCGCGTGATCGAAGCCCTGTGGGAAAGGATCTGTCTGCCCCAGGAAAAGGAGCTGGACCTTCTGACAGTGTTTACCCGAAAGGAATGCGCCATGAAGCTGACTGGCTTGGGGTTTGGTCTGTCGCTTCAGGATGTCGATGTCACAGTCGACTATGCCTGGCAAAACAGATCCTATCATTTTTTCACAACGGAAGATGAAGGATATGTGATTTCCGTGCTGTCCGCTGAAAAAGAGCTTCCTGCGATTCAGCTGCTGACCCCGGAAGCTCTGCTGTAATTCTTCTGAACAAATCGTTTCATTCGTTCTGCCGCTTCCAGCAGTATCTGGACATCCTTCGTATAGGCAAGACGCACATAGCCAGGGCAACAGAAAGCGCTGCCCGGCGTGAGGGCTACGCCCTCCTGAGCAAGCAGCTTCCGACAGAACGCAACATCATCCTCCCAATCCCTGACATCCAGCCATAGGTAGAACGCTCCGGCGTTCTTTTTTATGGCCCAGCCATCGATGGGGGAAAGAGCATCGCACAATCTGTCCCTTCGTTCACGGAAAATCTTCCGAACTTCCGCTTCGTAGCCGCCATCCATGGCGAGCACCGCCAAAGCAGCCCGTTCGGAAAGGGAGCACGGGCAGCCCAAAGCGTGGCTGAGAAAAGCTCCCATGGCGCAAGCAACCGGCGCAGCCGCCACACAATACCCCAGCCGCAGACCAGCCATGGCGAAGGTTTTGGAGGCGCTGTTGATAAGGATCAGCCGATCCCGTATGGAGGAAAAAGCATACAGACTGACGAACGCCCCTTCATAGACGAAGGAGCTGTAGACCTCATCCGCGATGAGATAGAGGTCATGTTTCTCACACACGCGCGCAATCTGCTCCAGCGCTTCCCGATCATACACCGCTCCCGTGGGATTGACGGGATTGTTCAACAGAATCGCCTTGGTGCATTCCGTGACGCGCCGGTCAAGAGCTTCTCGCGTCACGATAAAATCCCGATCCGCTTCTCCCGGGACAAAGACGGGCTTTCCTCCGGCCAAGCGGACCATTTCAGGATAGCTGGTGTAGCAGGGCGTCGGCAGAAGCACCTGGTCCCCCGGTCCGCTAAGACAGGCCACAGCGGCGTACAATAAGGGCTTGGCGCCGGCGGAAATCAGCACCTCCCCTTCTTGCCAGCCCATACGTCGGCGAACCTCCGCTTTCACATCCGCGGAACCCACAGCCGGCACATAGCCGGTTTTATCCTCTTTCAGAGCCGCCAAGACGGCTTCCTTCCCCCCATCCGGCATGGGCAGGTCCACCTGGCCTGCCGTCAGGTTGATCACGTCGCATCCGACGTCATGCAGTGCTCTGGCTTGTGCATCGAGGCCCATGGTCACGGAGGGCTCCACCTGTCGAAACATCGGCTTCATCATTTATTCTCCCATCTGTCGATCATTAGCGTCGCGGTCACATCCCCCGCCACGTTCAGCGTGGTGTACGCCATGTCCAGAATCCGGTAGATGCCTGCGTACATACCCAGAAACATCTCTCCGTTCGGTATCCCCAGCATGCCGAGATAGGTAGCACCTAAAACGACGCCTCCTCCGGGAATGCCCGGAGCCGCCATGTTCAGCAGAAGAGAAAAAGCCAGCATCAAAAGCAGCGTTGCCAAGGAGATCCCCTGCCCCGCCATCTGATAGCTGAACAGGCCCAGCAAGCAGAAGGACACCGCTCCGCCGCACATATGCACCGTGCATCCCAGGGGCGTCACAATGCCCACGGCACGTTCGGACGCTCCCAACTCCTCCCGGCAGGTCCGCATGGTCTCAGGCAGCGTGGCCGCAGAAGAGCAGGTGGATAGCGCGGTCAAAAATAGTCTACCGGTCCTGCGAAAGTACTGCCCCGGGGATACCTGACAAAGCAACCACAGGGGCAGGATCATCACCAACGCCAGCACCAGCAAACACCCGCCGTAGGCACAGGCAACATACACAGCGGAGGACTTCAGCGCATTGAATCCGAAGCTGCCCGTGCATTTGGCCATCAGTGAAAACACGCCGAAGGGTGTCAGGACCATGGCCCAGGACAACAGCTTCAGAAAGAATCGTTCCGCTACCGCCGTCCCCTTCTCCAGCGCCTCTGATTTCAGAGCAGCGCATAGAAGCCCGGCGACAAAAGCCATGAGTATGGAAGGAAAAAACAGAGAATTGATGTTGGTAAAGCCACTGAAAGCAAAGGTGTTTTTTAGGATGGCCCCCATAGAGACGGTCGCCATCTCCCCCTCCCACGCAGATTCCTGCATCAATGAGAAGCCTTTGCCTGGGGCAAAACAGGTATATGGTATAGCGCACAGGAGGAAGGAAGCGGAAAACATCAACGCAAACAGCGCCAACGCCTTCAGCAGGACCCCTGCCGCATGTTTTCCTCCCTGTAAAGCCGCATGAAAAACAGAAAGGATCAGGGCGGGCAGAGCCAGATACTTCAAGACGTCGACATAGGCGCTGCCGATGAAGCCGATCCTCTGCGCCCAGTCAGGGCGAAGGAGGCCCAACGCCGCACCCCCCGCAAAGCAGAGGAGCGCGGCCCATGATACGATCCGATCCTTGACCTTCATGCATGCTGCCCCCAAAGGATTTATTCAAGGACATTGTACTCCCGAAAGGTCTTCGGTTCAAGTTAAATATATTTTTTCAGCCGTTCCAGGGCCCCTTTTTCCAATCGCGACACTTGAGCCTGAGAAATGCCGATCTCCCGGCTCACCTCCATCTGAGTCTTCATCTGAAAGTATCTCATCTTCACGATCCGCTGTTCCCTTTCATTGAGATGCCCAATGCCCTCTTCCAGGGCAATGCTGTCCAGCCACTTCCCCTCTCCGGAGGCCTCGTCTCGGATCTGGTCGATCACATAGAGGGCGTCCCCATCCTCATGGAACACCGGTTCAAACAGGGAAACGGGATCCACCACGGCATCCAGAGCGTACACCACCTCCGCCTCGCTGAGATTAAGCTCTCTGGCGATTTCCCCCACCGTGGGCTCCCGATTCAATTCATCTGTAAGCCGCTTCTTCACCTGCATGGCTTTCCCCGCCATATCTCGTAAGGAGCGGGATACCCGCAGCGCCGTGTAATCCCGCAGAAAGCGTCGTATCTCACCGATTATCATCGGTACCGCATAGGTGGAAAACCTGACGTTTTGGGATGTGTCGAAATTATCGATGGCCTTCATAAGCCCGATACACCCCACCTGAAAAAGGTCGTCCGCCTGTTCTGACCGGTTGGAAAAACGCTGGATCACTGAAAGGACCAATCGCAGATTCCCTGTCACCAGTTTCTCGCGGGCTTCTTTATCCCCCGCTCTGGTCCGCTCCAAAAGGCATCGCATCTCCCCCTGTCCCAATGTGGGCAGCGTGGAGGTGTCCACACCGCAGATCACTACCTTGTTCAATTGCATTCCCTTCCTTTTCGGCTTATACCCCCGCTCAGGATGAGGATTACCCGAAAAGCATCTTTTCAATCATGCAGTTGCAAGAAATGCGAGAACTGTGGTATACTCTTTGTCAATGAAACACGAAACAAGAAGAATGCGCAAAAAGCGCATGCTGCATGAAACCATATGGACGACTGGGTTCACGCTTCTGCTGCTGGGCGTCAGTTTGCTTACCTTCGCCTGGTTCCATCACGGACGACCAAAGGAACGTGTCAGCGCCGACATCTCCACCGTTACGCCTTCCCCCGCCGTCGTGGCACAGCCCCGAGACAAGGTGAGTGCTTCCAGTGAGGCGACGCCCGTATCGCCCCGTCCCGACGCCCCGACCCCTCTCCCCTCCATTGAACCGGAGTTTTCACCGGAACCTGCCCCTGTTTTCGTGCCTTGGATCGAGAAGTACGCTAAACTGTTCAGTCCTGAGATCAATTCCCACGACCTTGGATATTCCAGTCCGGATCTGTCTATTCAAATCAGCAAGGTCCAGTACGGCGACGCAAAAACAGCCATTTACTATCTGGCCGATATCCATCTGACGGATATAGCCCAGTTTGAAACGGTCCTTGCCAAGGATAAATACGGCAGTGGTCTGAGGGAAAGCGTGAAGAGCATGGCTCGCCGCAAAGGCGCCCTTCTGGCTATTACGGGCGATACCTACGGCAACCAAAATGAAGGCGTCGTGATCCGCAACGGCGTCATCCATCGTCAGGAAAAGAGCGCTTTCGATGTATGCGTCCTCTACTACGACGGGACCATGCGCACCTTTTCTCCCGAGGATTTTTCCCTGGAGCAGGCTATTGCCGATGGCGCCTATCAAGCCTGGTGTTTCGGGCCCATGCTGCTGGATGAGCGGGGCTGGCCTATCCCGGACGAACGGTTGAACACCAGCAAAACCATTCGCCGTGCCAATCCACGGGCCGGTATCGGATACTTTGAACCAGGACATTATTGCTTTATTGTGGTGGATGGGCGGACCGACGACGCCTCCGGCATGACGTTGGAAGAGTTTTCGGAGCTGTTTGCGGAGCTGGGCTGTAAGGCGGCCTACAACATGGACGGCGGGCGATCTGCAGAAATGTATTTTAACGGCAGCGTGCTTAACAACCCCTATAAGGGCGGCCGTACCGTCAGCGACTGTCTGATCATTCTAGAGACCCTCGGAAAGGAACCATAAATGCGCGTATTGATAAAATGTCTGCAAGCCGTACTTATCGTGATGTCCATCATGATGATGATCTTCCTGGTGCTGGATGGGTTCAATCCCACCATGAACTTTTTGCGCAACGATATCACCAAGGGCTTGTTATGGATCTTCTCCCTGCTCTCCCTGGCAAACGGGCTCTTTATTATGGCTTCTGTCATCAACGGACGTTTCCGTACAGGCAAGAAGAAGAGCAAGCATCGCAATCACGGCGAAGCATGATCCCATGGTATCCCTTCTGTTTTCGATTCTGATGGGCGCGCTCATCGGCTATGGGACCAATACCCTGGCGGTGGAGATGCTCTTTCGTCCCTATACGCCCAAATACATTTTCAAGCGAAAACTGCCCTTCACGCCCGGTCTCATTCCCAAAGAACAGGGGCGCATCGCGGAGAGTCTGGGCGAGCTGATCGAAAAGGAGCTGTTCTCTTGCCAAGTCGTTTCAGCCGCCCTGGACACGCCCGAGGCGAAAGCGACCATTGCTTCCTGGCTGGACCAGCTCTTTACCGACGCGGTCGTATCCGGAAAGACGCCCCGTGAACTATTGGTGGATACCTTTGGCGAAGAGGAATACATCAAAAAGCGAGAGGACCTCTCCTCTCTTCTATGTTCCTATTTGGTGAACAAAGCTGCCCAGGCTAAGCTGGGAGATTCCTTTGCCCGTCAGCTCTCCCACCGTACCGACGAGAAGGTCTCTTTCCTGCGCAGCGGCAGCCTGGAGGATATATACGCCAACACCCTGGGCAAGCTCATCGACAGGGAGTTGGAGAAGAGCCTGCCGGATATGGTGAGGCAATATGTATACAAGGAAGCAGGCTCCTTTCTGGGCACGCCCCTTGCCGTCACCATGAAACGGCACGAATCGACGCTGCCGAAGCTGAAGGACAACCTTCTGAGCCTTATCCATGCTGCTATCCTGGGTGCGCTGCCCCGCCTTTTGGGCACCGGAAAGATCAAGAAGCTGGTGGTTGACCGCATCCGTTCCCTGCAGCCCAAGGAGCTCAACACGCTGTTGAAAGGTCTGATGAAAAAGGAGCTCGCCGCCATCGAATGGCTGGGCGCGCTCCTGGGAGGCATCCTGGGGGCCGTTACCTATTTCGCGGGAAGGCTGTTCTGAGCTGACGGCATCAGACATCCTCTTTGAGGCAGACCTCCGAAAAATAAGGCAATTCCTCGATCATGCGACAGAAGTCGTTCCACTCTGTCAGCTTGTGCCCCTTCCTGGACCAATACATTTTGAGCAGCACTTCATAATTCAATTGGACCGTGGCCCGCATGCAATAGCTTTCCGGCAGAAGCTCGATGAGCGCCCGCCAGTATTTCTTCTCGCCGGTGGCGTTGAAGTCCCGGCGCAGCTGTTCACAGGCGGCGATCACGGCATCCATGGCCTCCTTGGCATAGGGGACCTGGTCGATCCCGTCATGGGCAAAGTCCGCCGTGGAAAAGGCTTTGGAATGGATCTTGTGCATCTTGGAGCAGGAATTGCGGACCGTACCCACCTTGTAGGTGTCGAACTCGAACCACCAAGGCTGCATGGCCGTCACGTCCATAGTGACGTTGATCATCCTGAGATACTTTCTGTGATCGCTCCCCGCCTTCCTGAGACGCTTCATCAGGTCCAGGTCGTTGCGGCCGATCCGAGCGATCTCCTCCCCGTCTGCGTAGGTGAAGGTACTGTCGCTCTTTTGCCAGCTGTTCAACGGATTGCGCATGCCCCGCAGCGCGGCGGCGAAACCCGAGACGCAAATGTTTTCAATCTTGATCATATCTCTTCCGTTTCCTCAAACCAAAGGAATCATAGCAGCTTACTGCGAAGGTCCTGTGCCGACAAGGGCGACAGCAGCCCCAGCGGAACGTCGAAAGCGGTGAAGCAGCCGGCTTTTCCCTGCTTGTGAAGCCGATAGCAGGCCCGGCCGAAAGCAGCCATCACAGCTCCTGTGAACATGGGATTGGAATTCAGCTCCAGCCTGAACTCCATCAGAGTGGAATATTGCCGCTCCTCCCCCAGCTTCCCGCTGCGGATCACAAAGCCGCCGTGTGGCATGGCAGAATGCTCCGCCGCCATTTCATCTGCCGAAATAAAATGGACCGTGGTGTCATATTCATCGAAATAATAGGGCATGGTGATGATCTCCTGGGCCACCCACTGCGGATCGGCTCCCTCCTTCAGCACCACATAGACCTCCCGGGTATGCTTGTCCCGAGCCGTGAATCCGCTTTCTCCCTTGCGGACCGCGTTCACGGTCTTCTGCACCGGAATGGTATACTGCCGGGCATCCGCCACGCCCTTGATCCGCCGCACAGCGTCGGAATGGCCTTGGCTTACCCCGGGGCCCCAGAAGGTGTCGCCCGCCCCCTCGGGCAGGACGGCCGTCCCCAGCAGCCGCATGAGAGAAAACAGGCCCGGGTCCCAACCGGTACTGATGATGGCGGCGGTCCCCCCCTCCTTCGCCGCAGCATCCACACGAGCGAAATGCTCCGGAATGCGAGCATGGGTGTCGAAGGTGTCCACCACGCAATATCGCCGGGCCAGCTCCGGGGTCTGCGCGGGCAGATCAGTGGCGCTGCCGCCGCAAAGGAGCAGCACATCCGCATCCGCCCCGCTTTCCAATAGGCGGGAAACGGAAAAAACGGGCGTTTTCTCGCCCAGCGTCCGCACCGATTCAGGGGACCGCCGGGTGAATACACCCGTCAATACCATATCTTCGCTTTGCAAAACGGCGGCTTCCGCTCCTCGTCCTACATTGCCATATCCAACGATGCCAACACGGATCATGCCTGTACCTCTTCCATACCTTTAATTTCAATCAGTATATTATTATATCGAGGTAAAGTCAATGATCTATCCTCTATCCGTTTCCTCTTTCCGGCTCTATCCCTCCGCCTGGATCGGCATGACAAAGGGCGCTTTGGCGGTGATTCTACCGTCTGATCTGAGGGAAATGGGGGAACCCAGATACGTAGGCTCCGGTTTCACGACGGAGAAAAGCGCGTCTTTGACCCTTGCTAATGCTTCGCGAGCCTGATAATAGGACATCCTTTGATAGGTACCCCTGTCTGCTTTCACACCGAAGGCGTCCATGCCCATCCTGTTTGCCAGGTACACGGCCCGATAGAGATGATAAACCTGTGTGACCACTACACAGCTTTTCGCTCCATAGATAGCTGAAGCCCGATATGCGGATTCATAGGTGGAAAAGCCGGCATGGTCCAAGAAGATATCCTTTTCGGCCACTCCCTGCTCCACGGCATAGGCTTTCATGGCCGTCACCTCGTCATACCCCGTCGTCCCGTGATCTCCGGACAGCAACAGCCGGTCGGAGACGCCTGCTCGATACAGGTCGACAGCAGTGTCCATACGATCCTTCAGCACGGAGCAGAGCGTCCCATCCTCATAGACCCGAGCGCCCGGTACAAGGATGCAATCCACGGCATGACCCTCCAGCGCATTGGGCCAAACGATCATGGGCGCCGCCTGACGGATCACCCATATATTGGCAAAGAGGCAAAGCACCCCCATAATAAGTAAGCCCCAAAAACTAATTTTCAAAATCTTCTTCATTCTTTTGTTTCACTCCTTCCGTCCTGCACAGCATATCATCCATATTCGGACAAAATGCGTCATAAACTCGTACAAAACGCGGAATGAGTTTTAACAAAAAGAAAACCGCCCACAGGCGGTTCAGGTGATGAGGCCTTTCATGTCCGGCGGCAGGGACGAACAGCTCTCGATCCTTTCCCCGGTCAATGGGTGAACGAACATGAGACGATGAGAATGAAGAGCGGGCCGATCGATCTGAGGGCACCGTTTCCCATACAGCCAATCCCCTGTCAGGGGATGGCTCAAGTATGCCATATGTACCCGAAGCTGATGGGTCCTGCCTGTTTTGGGCGTCAATCGGAGCAGGGTCCTGCCGTTCGCTTCCGCAAGCGTTTCATACACTGTGAGGCTTTTTGCCCCATCTGCCCGAACACAATGCCGATAAGAGGAGCCGTCCGCAAGGCCGATAGGCGCGTCCACCGTGCCGGAAGCGGAGGAAAAAGTCCCTTCCGCCACCGCCAGATATTCCCGACAGAAGCTCTCCGTGTGAAGGCGGCGTTTCATCAGCTCGTGGGCGTAACCGTTTTTGGCAACCAGCATGAGCCCTGTGGTCCCCTTGTCGAGGCGACTCACAAAATGAGGATGCTCTCCGTGGTGCAAATATGCTAACAGACCCTGCTCCAGGTTCCTCTCCGTTGGATCCTTGGTTGGATGGACCGGTATATCGGCAGGCTTATCCAGGACCAGCAGATCCTGGTCCTCATAGACCACCGTCAATTCCATCTCTATAGGCTCCAGAGACCTGGTCGAGGAATCATCTCCAACCTGAGCTGTGACCAGATCTCCTGTTCGCAGAATACACGTGCTGTATACCCGCTGTCCATTGACCATGATGCCATCCTCACGGCGCTTCAACCGCGACAGGAGACTGCGGGATATTTGCATTTGGCCCATCAGTACGGTCGCTACCCGTTTCCCGGCGTCCCGCTCCGTGACCAGATATCTTACGGTCCTCATGGTTCCAACCCCTTCAGCATCCTTTGGGCCAATGGCTTCAGGCGTTTGGTCGTGCTGTGACTACCAGATGCTGCCACAAGAAAGCGAATCGCCTCTCGTCCACGAGCAGGAAACCCTGGCGCCCTATTCCCTGTTCTCTCCGGCAGTGCGGACTTGTCCGTCCCAACATGTGGGATCTCCCAAAAAAACCATATATACCCAATGTTTCGCCCAATGCCTTTCTCCTTTTCCCTGAATTCTACCACATTCGCCTTTAGAGCGCCAATCATTTTCTTGACACCAAACGACGATTAGGTATAGTATGATCCAGAAAGAATTCTCTTTCTCCATATCATCAGGAAAGGATGACCATCATGCATTGCACCCATTGTGGCGAGCTGCTTCCCGATTCCGCCAAATTCTGCACATCCTGCGGCCAACGCGTCCAAGCTCCTTTTGCAGCTTCCATCCAGGAAACGGCCGCCCAGGAGGAGACTGTGACTGGGACATCTGCGGAAGAACCCCCTTCCGCCGACGCTTCCATGGAGCATGAAGCCGCCTCCGCTCTGCCGTCTGTCAGCACCACGACCAATGGTTCGTCTTCTCAGACAAACCGCACCTATACCGTTTCCACCCCCAAGGTCAGCAACGATATGGCTGTCGCCGGATTCGTTTGTTCCCTGATACTCATCCCCATCTTCCCCATCGGCATCATCACGTCTCTTTTGGGGCTTATCCTGAGCCTTGTTGGCTTATCCAACTCCAGGGAATTACCGGAGCGCAAGGGACGGGGACTGGCCGTTGCGGGGACCATCATCAGCATCATTCGGATCATCCTGCGCATTGTCGCCCTCATTGCCCTGCTCGTCCTTATGGTCCGGGGCGCCGGATATGCGGGAAAGAATCTCATCGACCATTTTTCCGATATCCTGCCTTACACCAATTTCTGATTATATCCCATCAAAAAAGCCCTTCGGGGCTTTTTCTTTTTTCAACAGGTCTGTCTCTCAACAGCCTTTATGGGTTTTTTCGTCCTCTATCTTTTGGATCGTATCCCTTCGGATCTGTTCTCTAAGCTCCGTTAAATAGGGCGAGAATGCAGCCTGATCGGAGCCGTAGGTCACGTTCAGTTCGTACTCCCTGGGGATCCAGGTGGAGATAGGCGCTTCGTTATGCTGCAGGACCGCTTCCAACTTGTCGAGAGCCTTGTAGATCTTTGCTTCCTGCGTCTCCAGAGCTTCCATCTCAATATACAGATCATGCAGCTTAGACGAATAAGGCTTCGGCAGGGATTCCACCCACTGATCCAAAAGGTGTTTCTCCTGTCGCTCATCCGCGTCCGTTTTCAAAAAAGTGGGAATATCCCCGGTGAAACACTCCCCCAGATCATGAACGAGACACATTTCCATGACTTTGTTCATATCCGCCTGGGGGAACTCATCCTGGAGGAAGTAGGCCATCAGGGTGATGCGCCAGCTGTGCTCCGCCACGCTCTCCCGGCGACCGCCGGAAGAATAGCTGTGACGCACAGCATCCTTCAGCCGTTCCGCCAAATGCATCACTTCCAAAAACGACTTGACCTCCATGGCTGTCTCCCCTACATCCTGTCGAGGTAAGCCGCACCGATGGTACCCGCATCGTTCCCCAGAGTGGCTCGAAGGATGGGCGGCACGCCGATGATGCTTGATGCAAAAACGTATTGAGGCAAAAGGGTATTGAGCTTATCCATCAGGTAGGCCCGCTGGTTGGACAACCCTCCACCGATCAGCACCACGTCCGGGCGGAAGGCAGTGACCAAAGATCCGATGGCGTTGGCCAAAAACCGACAGTAATTTTCCACCACCTTTATGGCGGCTGGGTCCCCCTGTTTGGAGCATTCAAAAGCTGTACGCCCATCCACGAGCCCCGCTGCTTTCGCATAAGCGTGCATGGCTGAGGTAGGATCCGTCTCCATGGCGCGGCAGGTCTGCTTCACAAGAGACGTAACGGAACAATACGCTTCGATACATCCCTGCATGCCGCACCCACAGGTCTCACCGTCCATCCTCAGGACCATATGACCCAGCTCAGCGCCAAGGCCCTTACCGCCCACAAACAGCTTTCCATCTGAGACGACACCGCCGCCTACGCCGGTACCCAGCGTCAGCATGACCACGTTCTCACACCCTTTGGCAGCGCCTGCCAGAGTCTCCCCCACCACGGCGCAGTTGGCATCGTTGCCGACTTGTACAGGCACGGGCAGCAATTCTTGGATCTTCTGCAGGAAAGGCACGTCCTGCCAGCCATTCAGATTCGGGGCCGACACCACCACGCCCGTTCGCGGATTCAGGAGCCCTGGAATGCCGATCCCTATGGAAGCGAACTCCTCCACCAAAAGCCCTGCCTCCCGCGCCGCCAGTTCAGCGGCATGGACGATGTTTTGTACCACAGCCTGATACCCCGCGTCGCCGCAGGTGGGCACGCTCACCTTGTGCAGGATGGCATAAGATTCGTCCACCACCCCTGCTTTAATAAATGTTCCTCCTACGTCTACGCCCAAGCGAAGCATAGCATTCTACCTCCTTCTATCAGTTCCGATCTTCCAACGCTTCGATCACATTTGTGGCGCGAAGCATTCGTTCTTTTAGCAACGCAAAAGCTTTTGCCGCGGAAACGCCCAGCAGCCAGCTGCCCAGGCATGCGGCAGCAAAGGGCTCGATCCCTTGGCTCAGGAGCCCCGTGATGATCCCCGTCAATACGTCCCCGCTGCCGCCCTTGCCGAGGCCCGCGTTCCCTTCCGCCACGAGGCGCGTTCGCTGACCGTCAGAAACCACCGTGGTCGCTCCCTTCAACAACACCGTACATCCCCATCGGCGAGCGCAATTCTCAGCCAACGCCACGGGATCGTTCAGCACCTCGTGATGAGACAGCCCCGTAAGCCGACTCATCTCTCCTGGATGTGGGGTCAGAACAACTTTCTCATGGAGCAAAGAGAAGAGCTCGGGGTGCCGGGATAAGCCGTTCAATCCGTCCGCGTCCAGGACCAAGGGAATTCCAGATTCCAAGGACCTTTCTATCAGCAGAGAAATATCTCCATCCCCCATGCCGCAGCCAATGCCCACGGCCTGTTTGTCCGCCAGGGCTTGGATCGCAGGGATACAGCTTTCCGTGTTCCATTCCGGGCCCACAGGTATGCCAATAGCCTCCGGAAGCCCTGTAAGAGCCGATCGCACCACGTCGGGGCAAGCAACGAACAGGATGCCGCAGCCGGCCGCCATACACGCCCGAGCGCTCAGCAAAGCCGCGCCCACATACTTTGGCGAGCCCACGCATAGCAGGGCCCTGCCGGAGTCCCCTTTGTGGGCGGTCCGCTTCCGGGGTGGCAACAGGCGAACCGCATCCGTTTCCTCAAAACGCGCAAGGCCCTCCACCGTTTCTGTCACCCGCCCCACGGGATGTATCTCTCCGCAATGATCGAGTCCATCATGGAGAAAAAGGCCCGGCAGATATGATCCCGGTGCAACGGTGATTTTTGCCCGTACAGCAAAGTTCTCAACCCTACCGGTATCGGGTTCCACCCCTGCCGGGATGCCCACGCTCAGAACGGGGCAACCGGAGCAGATCATGGCTTTTATCCACGTCTCCCGTTTTGAAAGATCCGTCTCACCCTGAGAAGATGCGAACAGCAGATCAACGATCAGCGAGCCATTCAAATCCGGGAGTCCGTCCCTCTGCACCAAAGCGGCAGACGTTTCTTTTCCCGCCTCCGTCAACATCTGGGCAGAAAGAAGTGCGATCGACCGCATAGGTCTGTCGAAAAGAAAAGCTGCGCGCTCCAGCCCATGTTCTGCCATCAACTCCCCGGCTGCTTTCACGACAGCCGCCGCGACAGCACGCACCTCATCCGGGGAAAGATCCGTTATGATCCTTTCATATTCCCTTGTCGACAGGACGGTTCTCAATCCTCTTCCTCCGCCGCTCTTCGAATGGCGGCAAGGCTGGCTTCCGCAGAAAACCCTCGACTCATGAGACGGCGCAACACCCTTTCCCGGCGCACCGGCTCTTCCAAGGCGCTCATCTGCCGCCAATACTTTTGTGCTACCTCCCAAGCATTGTCCGTTTCCGTTTCCTCAGGCAATTCTGTAAGGGCAGCTTCGATCAGCTCCTCCGGCACATAATGACGTCTGAGGTCCATGTACAGCTTTTGCCGACTGACAGGCTTTGTGGCCAATCGGGAGCGAACAAATTCCCGGGCATATTCTGCATCGTTGAGAAGATTCAGCTCTTTGAGCCGTTCCACGGTGGTGAGTATGTCCCCCTCCCCATACTGAAGGTCGTCCAGCTTGTCTTCCACCTCCCGCACGGTGCGCATACGCTCCGTAAGGAAGCTCAGCGCCGCGTCCATGGGGCTTCTATCGGCAGGTTTGGAATGATGGTTTTTCCGTTTCATGGCAACAGCATACCATATATTCGACGACTTGAATAGTCAAACGTCACAAATTTGTAACTTTGTTGTAAAGCATGACAAAAAAGTATGGCATTCCCTCCGAAAACCGATAAAATGATAGCATGTGATAAGGAGGGCTCTCTATGAGCATATTGAACGGAAACCAGAAATATTGGATCCTTGGCGCCTGTGCTGGCGTTTTGGTCTTAGCCGGCGGACTGTGCGCCATTTTACTGAGCGGAAAGGAATCGACCCTTGCTCAACCCCTCCCGGAAAACACCGCGGTCATTGCGACGCCCTCTCAACCCGCAGCTTCCCTCACTCTGGCAAGCTTCGTCGTCGGAACGCCTGAAATCGATCAGGAAGCCGAAAAGCGTCGGCTGGAGATGGAGGCCGTCATCATCCGTGACACCATGCTGCCTGGAACGACTATCTACGGTGTGGACGTGGGCGGCATGACCCGCGAAGAGTCCCATGCTGCCGTAGCGCAAAAGTTGGCTGAAGCGCCCATCACGATCAATCTGTTCCTTTCCGACGGGGCCAATGTGTATCCCGCTTCCGGTCAAGACATACCCTCACCCGTCCCCACCTCCACTCCGATCCCCGATGAAGAGGAGGATTCCGACGCCGTAGATCCGGAGTTTTTGGCGGCGGAAGCTGCAGGAGCGCCTATCGAAGAAGATGAGGATGAACCGGGGGAAGCGAACCCTGTTGAAGCGGCGGAAGACGGACCTGTGAGCATTGAGCTTATAATCAATATCGACAAGGCCGTAAAATCCGCTTTTTCTCTCATGCGAGACGGATCCCTTCCCTATGACGAATTTATGCTTCAGGTGAAACAGATCTCCGGTGGGTATGATATCGCGCCTACGCCCGAATATGACTCCGAATCTGTGGATCGATACGTCACGTTCCTGGCTGAGCGTTTGGATACGCCTCCGGTCAATGCAGTCATCAGCATGGAAAACAACCAGTTGGTATATACGGATGAAGTTAAGGGCCATGGTATCGATAAAGCCGCCCTTACCGCATCTATCCTGAGCGCCGACCCCCTTTCCGGCGACACGATCCCTATACCCATGCAGGAACTGGAACCTGAAATCACCAGGAAGGACCTGGAGGGCAAATATGTCAAACGGGGCGAGGGCTGCAAAACCGGTTTTTCCAGCAGCACCAAGAATCGTAAATACAACATCCGCTTCGGCGCCGATAAAATCAACGGCACTATTCTGAAGCCGGGAGAAATTTTCTCGACCAACGCAGTCCTGGGCAAACGCACCCGCAAGAACGGATGGAAGTCTGCCGGCGCATACGAAGGCGGTGAAGTGGTTATGCAGGCCGGCGGCGGCGTGTGCCAGTTGTCTTCCACCCTGTTTAACGCCGTCCTGAAAGCTGACCTGGAGATCGTGGAGCGGCGCAACCACAGCATGCCCGTAAGCTATTTGGCGCGAGGCTTGGACGCTACCATCAATTCCGTCGGAAACATCATCGACTTCAAGTTCAAGAACAACACTTCCGGCGACATCATCATCCTTGCCTACACAGAAGGAAACACCCTGACCATGGAGATCTATGGGGTCCCCTTCGAGACGGATGAGTATGATGAAATCAAAGTCAGGACCAAGCAGATCAGCAGCACCTCCATCACCACGATCTATACAGATGATCCCAACAAACCCACGACGTATTCCAAAACCACGTATAAAGGACATAAGGGATATAAGATGCGGACGTACAGGGACTATTACAAGAACGGTGTGCTGGTGAAGTCGGAGGATCTCGGCCTTTCCATTTACACTATGTTCCCCCGGAAAGTCACAAGGGGCACCAAGGAGGTCGATTCCTCATCCGACTGATCCGGAGGCGGCCGATCCACCCATCTGTTCTTTCCTCTCTTCCTCAAGAAGAGGGGTTTTTTGTCAGAATCCGCTTCGCATTGTGAAAAACATGAAAACCCCTGTCAAAAAGGCGCTTATGGCAATTGACATTCCCGCCTCCGAAAGCGTATTCTTAGTAAGTAGATTTATATATCTTTATCTTGCATGGAAGGAGGAGCGATTGATGGAGCTTGAACAGATGGACAACGCTTTGAAAGCCAGCTGGCAGAGCGTGGCACAGAACATGAACATGGTGCGTCTGCTGCTGATCACCTATGGGCCCAGCGAAGCCACCCATGCCCTCCTTTCCCGCTCCGAGGCCATGATGCAGGCGCTGATGCAGGTTAAGGGATTGACCACGGACACCTACGCCCTGGGGTATCTGCGCCCGGGAAACGACATGACGGTGTGCCGGGTAGAGGTGAAGCCCGAGGCCATGCCCGAAGTGCTCATGCGGCTTACCGCCCTCAACGGGGTACTGCTCTCCCTCGTTGCAAGTCTCCTGACATCGGAAGCCAAGTAACGAAAAACAATCATCATTTTGGAGGTGCCTAATGGCGGCGCTTTGTGTGCGATGCAAAAAAAATCAAGCTGTCCTCTTCGTTTCTCGCATGGAAAACGGTGAAATGAAGAGCGAGGGCTATTGTCTCAAGTGTGCGAAAGAATTGGGCATGAAGCCCATAGACGACGTGCTCAATAATCTCGGTCTCAGAGAAGAGGACCTGGACGCCATCTGCGAACAGGCCAACGAACTGTTGGGCGGTGAGCTCATGAACGTAGACCAGAACAACGACAACATTGGCGAGACCGGCACGGACAACATCCTCCGGCGTCTCTATGGCAACCTGTTTCCCCACGCCCTGCAAAGGAGCGACAGCCCGTCCCGAGAGCAGAATGGGCCAGCCAATCCCAACCGGCAAACGCGCCACAATAACAAAGAACCGGAAAAGAAGTATCTGAACGCCTTCTGCATCGACCTGACGGCCAAGGCCAAGGCAGGTCAGCTGGACGGGCTCATCGGTCGGGAGACGGAGCTGCAGCGAACCATGCAGATACTCAACCGGCGTCTCAAAAACAACCCATGCCTGATCGGCGAACCGGGTGTAGGCAAGACCGCCATCGTGGAGGGCCTCGCCCAGCGAATCGCCCGGGGGAACGCGCCCTATAAGCTCCTCAACAAGGAGATCTGGCAGCTGGACATGACGGCTCTCGTGGCCGGCACCCAGTACCGAGGCCAGATGGAGGGGCGCATGAAGGGGCTTTTGGATGAGATCAAGGCCTTAGGCAACATCATCCTATTTATCGATGAGGTCCATTCCATCGTGGGCGCCGGCGACGCCGAGGGCGGCATGAACGCGGCCAACATCCTGAAGCCAGCGCTGAGCCGGGGAGACATCCAGGTCATCGGCGCCACCACCTTCACGGAGTACCGCAAGCACATCGAGAAGGACTCCGCCCTGGAGCGCCGCTTCCAGCCCGTGACCGTGGAGGAGCCCTCCATCGAGGATTCCATCGCTATCGCTTCCGGCGTGGCGCACTATTATGAATCCTATCACTCTGTCATCATCCCCAAGGCCATGGCTCGGCAGGCCGTGCTTCTGTCCGAGCGGTATATCACCGACCGGTATCTGCCTGACAAGGCCATCGACCTGTTGGACGAGGCGTCGGCTGATCTGAACCTCAACAGCCCAGTGTGTCGAGAAATGGAGAGCCTGAACGGTCAGCTCAACGCTCTCAAGGCGGAGGCGGCTCAGCTCCTGCTGGGCGACCTGTCTCCGGAGACGGAGGAGCGCCTCTCCGCCGTGAAGGAGAGCACGGACATGCTGGAAGCAAAGCGTAAGGCGTTGATCGACGCCGGTCTACCGGAGCTCACCGTGGACAACCTGGCCCGGATCATCGAGCTCTGGACCAAGATCCCCGCGGGCAAGATCAAGGAGCAGGAGTTCACCCGCCTCATCCACCTGGCGGACAGGCTCAAAGCCCGCATCATCGGCCAGGATCAGGCGGTGGACGCGGTCTGCTCCGCCATCCGTCGCCGTCGGGCGGGCATCTCC
>JAEEGL011410921.1_pt1 | contig 21549 bp, 18 predicted proteins | sample 9134231 | NCBI WGS metagenome assembly JAEEGL01 (sample SAMN16246548, study PRJNA631951) | gut metagenome | biome: gut microbiome; feature: rumen; material: fiber-attached | host: Bos | place: Iran: Karaj | collected 2018-10
AGAGGAGCTGTCCTTAATACGAGAGGACCGGGATGGACGGACCGCGGGTGTAACAGGTGCATCGCCAGATGCAGAAGGCTGGGTAGCCACGTCCGGAAGGGATAAACGCTGAAGGCATCTAAGCGTGAAGCCCCCCTCAAGATGAGATATCCCTGCGTATGCAGTAAGACCCCTTGGAGAGTACGAGGTTAGATAGGCACAAGGTGTAAGCATGGTAACATGTTCAGCTGATGTGTACTAATAGGTCGAGGGCTTATCCAAAAAAACTAGGAGAACTTGATGAGGCAGAAGGCCGAATCTAGTTCGAGTGTTGTTCTGGCGAGACTATGAAATAGTCGAGAGCAGAACCTCACCTGTATAGAAATTATCTGGAAATATTCAGTGTTCGGTTTTGAAAGTACAAGTTTTTTCTTTGCTTTTTGAACAAATAAAGAAAAATATAAAAAACTTATAAATGAATTCTTAAAAGACGGTCAAATGCCCGTCTTTTTCGTTTTTTTATATTTATTTTCAGAAAATTATGCTATACTAAACTAAGATATTCAATATAATATAAGTCGTAATAAAGTATTTTTCTTAATGAATTAATAATCACAATTCAATACAATATTACACGTGAGGTGAGAGAATGGAATCAAAAATCCTGCTTGAAAACGGAACCAACGAGTTAGAAGTCCTTGAGTTTAAGATTGATGACCATTGTTATGGTATCAATGTAGCTAAGATCAAGGAAATAATTGTATACCAGGAGGTGACGCCAGTTCCTAACGCTCATCCTAGTATTGAAGGCATATTTATGCCGCGTGATACTATGATCACTGCAATTGATCTTAGAAACTGTCTTCAGAGGGGCGCATCAAAGCCCGGCGGACTTTTCATTGTTACCAACTTCAACAAACTTGATATTGCTTTCCATGTTGATTCGGTTGTAGGTATTCACAGAGTATCATGGGCCGACATCATCAAGCCCAATGCTACAATTTCAAAGGCTGAGGAGAGTATTTCAACAGGTATTATAAAGTTTGAGAATCAGCTTATCATTATTCTCGACTTTGAGAAAATTGTTTCCGACATTAATCCCAATACGGGTCTTAATATGGATGCTCTTTCAGACATCGGATCACGTCCCAGAAACGAAGTTCCGATTGTTCTTGCAGAGGATTCACAGCTTCTTAATAAGCTTATTGTTGATTCGCTCAATAAAGCAGGTTACAACAACGTAAGACATTTCGAGAACGGTAAGCTTGCATATGATTACATTAAACAGTGTAAGGACAGAGGTGAGCTTGATCAGATCAAATGTATCATCACCGATATTGAGATGCCCATCATGGATGGCCACAGACTCACCAAGCTTGTAAAGGACGATGACGCAACCAAGAAGATTCCTCTTATTATTTTCTCATCACTTGTTAATGAGGAAATGAGAAGAAAAGGAGAATCACTTGGAGCCGACAGACAGCTTTCCAAGCCCGAGATCGGCAACCTTGTATCTGTAATCGACGAACTTGTTAATGCATCTGAAGCTGGTTAATAATATCTGACTTTATCTCCCTTTGGCTCAGTTATGAAAACACGTTTTCAGGACTGCCCAAAGGGAGTTTTTTATGTATAAATAAAATAAATCCTTGGAGTTTTAATAATGACCGGAAATTTAAAAGAGCTCATTGCAGATGCTGACAGACTGATAATAGGCATAGGCAGCGAGTGGAACTGGGTTAAGAATGCGATAAAAAAAGACGATAGATATAATGAAATATTGGATTATTGCAGTATAGAAGAAAACAGCTGGCTAAAGCCCATCGTTGAATACGAATATGCATATTACAACAACGATGAAAAGATAGAAGAGGCTTACAAAGGACTTCTTAAGCTTATTGGTGATAAAAAGTTCTTTTTGGTAAGTGATATTTGTCTTTGGGATGCACCGATGTTCGGCTTTGATGTTAAAAACTGCGTTTACCCTTGCGGAAATTACATGTATCTTCAAACAGACAGCGCTGACGGAGAACTTTTTGCAGCCGATAAAAATCCAGATTTTATGGAGACCGTAAACGCGATACATAGGATAATTACTGAAGATAACGGTTCTTTTGATAAGAATATTTTTTTTAAAAAAGCTTTTTTTGAAGGAAATGAGTTATATATTAACCAAAAACGTCCTGAATATAGTAAAATTAATTATAACGAAATAGCGTACAAAGATAGATGGAGTGATTATCTTACATTTCTTTCGCGTACACTCAATTTCAAATTGGTAATGCTGGAACTTGGTGTAGGACTTGAATACCCGACCGTAGTGAGGCTCCCGTTTGAAAATGTAGTATCGCTTAATAAGAAGGCTCATCTTATCAGAGTACATGAGAAGCTCTACCAGGCAACACCTGAAATAAAAGATAAAACGGATTCCGTGAAAATGAATTCCGTTGATTATATTTTGCAGGAGAGTAGATGACTATGAAGTCTAATGATGAGGAATATCTCGACAGCTTACTGAACTCAGCACAATCAAATAATAATAATCCTCAATCAGCCCTTAGCAGAATGGCTTCCAAAACCAAACAGAGTACCTCTGATCCTACGTCGAATGACGGATCAGGGGATATTGGTGCGCTTATAGATAATGCAAACGGAAATGCTGATATAAAGGAAATCGGTAATCTTCTCAATAAACTGGATGCGGACGAAATTATCGATGATAATATAGCGAACCTTTTGGATGATATTGCCAAGCCTTCGGATGATTCTCTTCCTTCATTTAAGGTTGGAGACGATCCTTCGGATGAGGATGTGCGAGATCCCGAGGAGATTGCGCTGGATGAAGCAATAGCCGATGCAGAGCGCATGGATGAGAGCATAAAAAACGGGACCTACGAAAATTTTGACATAGATTTTACTCAGGAAAAAGAAACTCCGCAGGAAGCGACCCCAACTCCGATTATAGATGAGTCTGAGGAAACCGATTCTTTGCTTGAGATGGCTCCGGAGATCACACTTCCGGATGACAGCGGAGTTGCTGTTGAAAAAGAATCCGATGCCGATCAGACACCTGAAGAAATCCTTACCGATCTTCTTGATGATATGCCGGGAAACAGCCTTACAGAGGCTACAGAAGCCGGAGCAGAGAGTCTTAGTGATATTCTCGATAAAGAGCAGGAACAGGAATTTGGAGAAGCTTCAGGCGCAAGCGATCCTATAGATAATACAGATGAGATTTCAGACCTTGGAGCGCTTATGGAGGCATTTACCGAGAAGCCCGCTCCCGAAGAGGGAGGGAATCAGGAAGGCGGTGTCACCCCGGGTATTGCGATCACTGAGGACGCCGAAGTCGTAACGCTTGATAATTCTCTTTTATCAGGTCTTGAAGCGATATCTGAGGATGATATCAATCTTGAAGATCTTGAAGCAAGTCTTGATGAACTGATCGAAACAGACACGGGAAGCGGATCTTCCTTAGATGGAGAGATTGCTGAGCTTGTAAGCGGAGATGCTCCGGAACCTACACAGAGTGTTGCACCTGAGTCCCCTTCAAGTGAATCAGGGTCTGAGGACAATATATCCATTCCGGATCTTGATGCGCTTATGAACAGCCTCGCCAACGATGAGGTTGAAGATATAGAAAATACCGCTCATCTTGATGAGGAACTGGGAGTAGCGGAAGACCCCGATACTGCCAAGAATGATATTTTGGGTGCTCTTACGGACGAAGGTTTTGATGATCTCGGAGCAGATCCCGGTCTTTCCGCATTGGCTGGCCTTTCCGAAGACGTAGGAGGTGCGACAGCCGATATAGGAATTGATACCCCTCATAGATCAAGCCGAGAAAAGAAGGAGGGCCTTCTTACCAAGCTATTAAAGACTCTTACGGAAGAAGATGAGGAAGTTTCCGCAGGAGGAGAGCTTGCGAGCCTTACCGATGAGAATCAGCAGGTTCTTAATGAACTTGGCGAGGAAGAGGGTAATCCCAAGAAAAAGAAAAAAGAAAAAAAGCCTAAGAAGGAAAAGCCTAAAAAGGAGAAAAAGCCTAAGAAGGAAAAACCTCCGAAGCCCAAGAAGGAGAAAAAGCCCAAGCCTCCTAAGGAACCGGGCGTTCCCGAAAAGGCTATGGCCCCCAAGAAAATTATTTTATCTGCGATATTTGCCGCAAGCCTCGGAATACTTGTATGTCTTCCCGCATTCTTACTTCCGGAGAGAATATCCTCACAGAGAGCACAGGGAGCGTATACGCACGGAGACTATGCCACAACATATAAACTTTGGTACGGAAAGAAGCAGACTGCCGAGCAGAGTACAATGTATGAACAGGCCAGAGTTATTGCGTGGGCAGAGAGATACCTCGACGGATATGAGAACTACATCGCGATGGACAAGAAAACCGAAGCTCTGGACATGCTTCTTATGGCGAAACGCAGTAAGGACGAATTATTGACGGAAGCACAGAAGTTTAATGTTGAAATTCAAGTTCAGAGCGTGTACGATAGTATAGAATCGTTGCTTTCAGAGAACTATGGTCTTTCCGAAGATGAGATTGCGGAGATCAATTCTATCAAAAAGGATAGAGATTATACTATCAAGCTTATGGAAATAGTCGGCTTTGACACGGAGTCATAAGCCACATGTGATTGCAGAAGGCATCGAAAGAATAATAAGGAGTTTGATGCCGAATGGTTGCAATAATAGACTATGATGCAGGTAATATAAAGAGCGTAGAGAAGGCTTTTCAGTATCTTGGTGCAGAGACTGTTGTTACAAGAGACCCCAAGGAAATATACAGAGCCGATCGCGTGGTACTTCCCGGTGTCGGTGCTTTTGCCGATGCCATGAAGAGAATAGATCAATACGGGATCAGAGAATCAATCCGTGAAGTGGTCGATAAAGAGATCCCGTTCTTAGGAATATGCCTGGGACTTCAGCTTTTGTTCGATTCCAGTGAGGAACTCGGAGGAGCTGACGGCCTGGGCATTTTGCGTGGAAAAATACAGCTTATTCCCGGAACCGACAAAGAGGGTAATGCCTACAAGGTTCCTCAGATTGGCTGGAACAGTCTTAAGTTTCCGAGAGAAGGTAAGCTTTTTAAGAACCTTCCGGAAGATCCTTATGTTTATTTTGTTCATTCCTATTATCTTAATGCGGCAGACAAGGGCATCGTTACGGCCACAACGGATTATTCCGTTACGATAGATGCTTCCGTTGAGAGCGGCAATGTATTTGCGTGTCAGTTCCATCCCGAGAAGAGCGCGGATGTCGGAATGCAGATACTTAAGAATTTTCTTGCTGTATAAATCTATTAAGGAGAAGATATGCTTACTAAGAGAATTATACCCTGCCTTGATGTTAATAACGGCAGAGTTGTAAAAGGAATAAATTTCGTTAATCTCAAGGACGCAGGCGATCCCGTATCAGTCGGAGAGGCGTATTCCAAAGCGGGCGCCGATGAGCTTGTTTTTCTTGATATCACGGCTTCCAATGAAAGACGTGCGACAGTTGCCGACATGGTAAGAGAAGTTGCCAAAAAAGTCTTCATTCCTTTCACGGTAGGAGGCGGTATCAGGACTGTCGACGATGTAAGAGCAATATTAAGAGAAGGTGCCGATAAGGTTTCAATGAACTCGGCAGCTATCGACAGACCCGAGCTTATCGCTGAGGCAGCCGATAAATTCGGAAGTCAGTGCGTGGTTGTTGCTATTGATGCCAAGAAAAGAGCTGACGGAAGCGGATGGAATATCTATAAGCACGGCGGCAGGATCGATGTGGGAATTGACGCTATAGAGTGGGCCAAGAAAGCGGTCGACCTCGGCGCGGGAGAGATTCTTTTAACCAGTATGGACTGTGACGGAACCAAGGCAGGTTATGATATAGAGCTTACAAGAAGAATAGCGGAGACAGTTGACGTACCCGTTATCGCTTCGGGCGGAGCGGGCACTTTGGAGCATTTCTACGATGCGCTTACGGAAGGTAAGGCAGATGCGGCGCTGGCAGCTTCTTTGTTCCATTACAAGGAGCTTGAGATTTCAGAAGTTAAAAACTATCTTAAAGGAAAGGGAGTTCCTGTCAGACCTTGCTGACGGGAAGTAGACAAAACGAATGTCGATGATCACTGGAATGTGGCTTGATGCTCTTTCCGATGAGTTTAAGAAGCCATATTACAAGCAGCTTTATAGCTTTATAAAAGACGAATACAGTAAAAGCGTGATATATCCGCCTTCAGAGGATATTTTTAATGCGCTTCATCTTACTCCGCTTGATAAGGTCAAGGTTCTTGTTTTGGGACAGGACCCTTATCACGAGCCCGGTCAGGCTCACGGATTATCTTTTTCCGTACTGCCCGGTAAGGCTGACACACCGCCGTCACTTGTAAATATCTACAAGGAGCTTTCCGATGACCTTGGATGCTATGTTCCCAATAACGGATATCTCAAGAAATGGGCGGATCAGGGAGTACTTCTTTTGAATACGGTTCTTACCGTCAGAGCACACCAGGCCAATTCTCATAAGGGAAGAGGTTGGGAGCAGTTCACCGACGCCATTATAAAGGCCGTAAACGAGCAGGACAGACCTATAGTTTATATGCTGTGGGGTAAGCCCGCTCAGATGAAAAAATCGATGCTAAACAATCCCAAACACCTTATTTTGGAGGCGCCTCATCCCAGCCCGTTATCGGCTTACAGAGGGTTCTTTGGATGCAAGCATTTCAGTAAGTGCAATGAATTTTTGGCAAATAACGGTTTATCGCCGATTGATTGGCAAATAGAGAATATTTAATACAGGGAGGATATTATGAAAAAACCATTTGTAACAAAGGAAAAAGTAGAAGAGATCGCAAAGAAGATCCCTACACCCTTTCATCTTTATGATGAGAAAGGCATTGTAGAGAATGCCAAGGCGGTTTATGAAGCTTTTTCATGGAATAAAGGATTTAAGGAGTATTTTGCGGTTAAGGCTAATCCCAACCCCGTATTACTTGATCTTTTAAGGCAGGAAGGATGTGGATTTGACTGCTCATCCAAGACTGAGCTTTTGCTTAGCGGCGCAGTAGGAGCGCAGGGGCATGAGATCATGTTCTCATCAAACGATACACCCGCAGAGGAATTTGTTCTTGCAGATAAGCTTGGCGCCATCATCAATCTTGATGATTTCACACACATTGATTTCCTTGAGAAGTCAATCGGTAAGATTCCCGAGACTATCTCATGCAGATATAATCCCGGCGGAGTTTTCCAGATGAGTAACGGTATCATGGATAACCCGGGAGATGCCAAGTACGGACTTACAACTGAGCAGATCTATGAGGCATTTAAGATCCTTAAGGAGAAAGGTGCCAAGAGATTCGGTATTCACGCTTTCCTTGCAAGTAACACTGTAACCAACGAGTATTATCCCAAGCTTGCGGGACAGCTCTTTGAGCTCGCTGTAGATCTTCAGAAGAAGACAGGAGCCAAGATCGCATTCATCAACCTTTCAGGTGGCGTAGGAATCCCTTATCAGCCCGATCAGGAAGGCAATGATATCTATGCTATCGGACAGGGTGTAAAAGAGCAGTATGATAAGATTCTTGTTCCCGCAGGAATGGACGATGTTGCGATCTATACAGAAATGGGAAGATTCATGATGGGACCGTATGGTGCACTTGTGACCAAGGCTATTCATGAGAAGCACACATACAAGGAGTATATCGGTGTTGACGCATGTGCGGTTAACCTTATGAGACCTGCCATGTACGGCGCTTACCATCATATCACGGTTCTCGGAAAAGAGAATGAGCCCTGCGATCAGGTTTATGATGTAACAGGTTCACTTTGTGAGAACAATGATAAGTTCGCTATAGACAGAAAGCTTCCCAAGATTGAAAAAGGAGATTATCTCTTTATTCACGATACCGGAGCTCACGGTTATTCAATGGGTTATAATTATAACGGTAAGCTTAAGAGCGCGGAGGTTCTTCTTAAAGAGGACGGAAGCTTCAAGCTTATCAGAAGAGCAGAGAAACCCATGGATTATTTTGCTACATTTGATTGCCTCAACGTATATCCTAAAATTTGCAAGATTGTTGAAGAGAACTGAAATATATGAATGAACAGATTGAAGAATTTGTAGATTACCTTACAGGTGTAAAAAAGACTTCAACCAATACGATTATTTCATATAGGCGTGATCTGGAGAGGATGGCCGGATATATGAAGAAACGCGGGATTACCTCCGTTTCCGATATCACCGGCGATCGTCTCATGGATTATGCTGCAAGCCTTCGGGAAGAGAATTTTGCGCCGTCATCGATCATAAGGCACAACACTTCTATGAAGGCTTTTTTTAGGTACATGGTAGAGAACGGCAATATTTCCGATGACCCTGCCATAGTCTTAAAAAGCCCCAAAGCCATGGCATCCAAGCCAAGGATTCTTTCAGAGACCGAGGTTCAGGCTCTTTTGTCTCAGAAATTCCCGGAAAATGCCAAGGGCGTAAGAGATAAGGCAATCCTTGAGCTTTTATATGCAACAGGGCTTAAGGCCGGAGAACTGGTTTCACTTGAGCTTTCAAACATCGATCTGAGTATAGGATGTCTTAGACTTAATAAGGGAAAAGAGAATAAGTCCGAGAGGATCATTCCCTTCGGAAAGATGGCAAAAGATGCGATGATGCATTATCTTCTGGATGCAAGAACGCAGCTTTGTGAAGGCGAAGATATAGAAAAGGAAAAGACGGTATTTCTTAACTGCGACGGTAATCCAATGAGCCGTCAAGGGCTCTGGAAGCTTATCAAAACTTACGTCAAAAAAGCCGGCGTAAGCTCTGATATAACTCCGTACACCTTACGTCATTCTTTCGCCGCTCATCTGGTCGATAACGGCGCAGATATTTCATCTATTCAGGATATGCTGGGATTTAATGACAGTAATACGCTAAGCAGATATATAGAAAAAGAGGATAGAAGTAAAGATCCTTATGAATGGGCAAGATTAAGATAAAAAAGGGCGGTGAATAATTCACCGCCTTTACTTATATCATACAGTCTCTGCCATCTCGAGAAGAAGTTTTTCTGTGTCGGCCCAGCCAAGGCAAGGATCCGTAATGGACTTACCGTATACGCCTTCGCCGATCTTCTGGCAACCTTCCTCAATGTAGCTCTCGATCATAACACCCTTAACAAGCTTCTTGATCTCTGGATTGTGATTTCTTGAGTGAAGAACCTCTTTCACAATACGGATCTGCTCCTTGAACTGCTTGTTGGAGTTGTTGTGGTTTGCATCAATGATGGCTGCGGGATTTACAATGTTGCGCTCCTCATAAAGAGAAAGAAGCAAACTGAGATCCTCGTAGTGATAGTTCGGAATTGACTGACCATGCTTGTTGCTGGATCCTCTAAGTACGCAGTGCGCAAGAGGGTTACCGTTGGTCCTAACCTCATAGCCTCTGTATACGAAAGAGTGAGACTGCTGAGCAGCGTATACTGAGTTAAGCATAACGCTGAAGGTTCCGCTTGTAGGATTCTTCATTCCTGCGGGAACGTCAAAACCACTGGCTGTCATACGATGTTCCTGATCCTCAACTGAACGTGCACCTATAGCAACGTAGGAGAGAATATCAGCCATGTAGCCCCAGTTCTCGGGATAGAGCATCTCATCCGCAGCGGTAAGACCTGATTCTTCGATAGCTCTTATCTGCATGTGTCTCATGGCAATGAGACCTGCGCGGAAATCTGTCTTTCCTTCGGGATCCGGCTGAGAAGTGATTCCCTTGTAGCCGTCACCTGTTGTACGAGGCTTGTTGGTATATATTCTGGGAATAAGGATAAGTCTGTCCTTAACCTTGTCGTTTATTTTGCCGAGTCTTGAAACATAATCGCAAACGGCATCCTCATTGTCTGCAGAGCAAGGGCCTACAACAACAAGAAATTTATCGCTTTTTCCCGTAAACACGTCTGAGATCATTGCATCTCTTTCTTTTTTAAGAACTGCAAGCTGATCGGGTAAAGGAATCTCATCCCTTATCTCATCGGGTGTGGGAAGCTTTTGTATATATTCAAAAGACATTAATAAAGTACCTCCGTATAAAACATTCGATTTACACTATAACACTTTAAACTGTAAAAGTAAACTAATTTTTATAAACTTTGTTATTCCTTGCATTTTTCACAGATATAGTGATATTCTTTATCGTTTAGTCCGTATAAATATGCAATCTTATGATCTATGTTGTCAGCAATAGAAGTGCTTACGGAGGACTTATTGCTATCCGATCGTGCATCTTTTATTGAACTTATAAGCTCTTTGGCAAGCTCTGTGATCTCTTCAATAGTTTTTGCATCGCATACGGGGATCGGAAGAGCCTCGATAGCAGAGCGAAGTACTTTCATATTCTTAAAAGAGTTTTTGTAATAATAGCTTATTACAGGCGAATTAAGTACGCAGAGTATGTATAGCGCAGTGTATTTTGGCACCTTCGGTATCATGATATTTGCACTGTTTAAAGAAAGTAATCCGGTGTCGTCGTAAGCAAATACGGGTCTGCTGCTGATGAAACGGTACAGAAGTTTTTCTTTTGCCCTGTAATAACACTCGTCCGCGCATTGCTGGAATTCATCCGGGTTATATACAATGTACGATGCCGGGGCGGAAACCACGTAAGAGCTTATATTACTTCCTTTTGCTATTGGTTCGAACCCCTTTGAGCAAACATCCGACAACAGCTTTTTATTGTTTCCCGTTACAATCCCGAGTGCAAAATCTGCCTTATCTTTTAACGTAAAGTGTTTTGAACTCTCTATTTTCTTTATCAGCTCGTAGTCTTTACTTCCGCATAAAATATGAAAAGAGTTTTCTGATAATCTGTCTGATGTAGCTTTGAAATCATCGATCTTGGATAGTCCTGCTTTTCTTTTGTAAAAAGAAATATTTATATCTTCATGATTAGCGACTGCGGAGGCTTTACCGGCGGCACCTTTTTTGACAGTCAAAATAATGCACGGACACTGAACCTTGTCGAAAATATCTCCAAGGTAAGAAATGCCTGTGACACAGCCTTTTGACAGGATCTCTTTTCTTATAGAAAGATACATATCAGATCCGAGAAGTGTCTCGGGAAGAAGATATGTAAGCGTACCATTATCTTTTAATACAGACAGGCCCTTTTCTATAAAAAGAGAAAATGATTCGGGCCTTGCGTTTGACGAAAGAAAAGAAAAAAATCTTTTTAATCTCTTTATGTCGGACGAGCTAAAAGAGTAGCCCCACGGCGGATTACCGAGGATTACATCAAAACCGCTTTTGGGAGAAAACGGCTTGTCGCCGGCTCTTTTGCCTGCAGTTTCAGATGTAAGGAAGTCCATTTCCTTAATGTTATTCATAAGAATATTCGCGCTTTCCTTGGACTTAAGGCCGTATTTGAGCGCGAGATTTATCCTTGCTATGCATACGGAAATCTTATCGATGTCGCAGCCATAGATATTTTCTATAGGTATGTTTTTGGGAAGCCTTATAAGAAAATTTCCGCTTCCGCAGGCGGGATCGAGAATCTTGGCGTTATTGGGAGATATCTCTTTTAACTTTGAAAGACAGGTGTCGACCGCGTAAAAAGGAGTATAATATGCCCCTTTTGATTTTTTGTCACGGAGTCTTCGAAGCGAGATGTAGAGCATTCCCAGAGTATCTTCGCCCTCTATATATGATAGAGGATATTCTTTTAACACAGAACCAAGGTTCAAGATCTTTTTTAGGTGATCAGTTACAGCACTTTCAAAGTCCGCGTCTGTAGCGTGGTCATCTCTTTTGATTGGGAGAAGATCATAGATCAGCTGTTTGTAATAATCCGACCTTACGCCGTTACGATTAAGCATAGTAAGGGCATAGAAGGTAATAAGGTCGGCGATATCGATGCCTCGTTCGCTATGCATAATATAAGAGATAAGCTTCTTGATATGTTTGTAATTAGGGGATTTCTTGTCTATATAGGACTTTGGGATAAAGTTCTTTTCGGATAAGCTCTTGTTTCTCCTACTTTGTAAAAGAGAAGATGATTCAAGGGCTTTCTTGGCTTTTTGGACATCAGACAAAGAGAGAATATATCTTTCTCCCTCTTTTTTACCGGACAGTTTTCCAAGTTTGATCCAATTGGCAATCGTTGCCCTGGATATTCCCAGCATTTCTGCGGCTTCTTTTGAAGTTATGTTTATGTCTTCGCCTTGTTTGCCCATAGAATAATTATCATGGTTTTGAATTCTTTTTTCAAGAAGAAAGGTTTATTATGGTATAATGCCATTGTTTATTGATAATATGGTTATAAAAGGAAAAGGTTAGAGATATGATGAAAAAGAATTTATTAAAAAAAGTAAGTGCCACTGTTTTGGCCGGTATGATGTTGTGCTCGATTGCAGGATGCGGGGAAGAGGTCGATGCGGAGAGTTCGGATGATTCTTATATCAGTAAGGCTTTATCTGCGGCCGGAAATGTGCCTATGGATGTGCAGGAATCTCTTGTTGATGATTTTGACGGAGACGGAGATAAAGAGGCTTTTGTTTTTCTTGGCGGAGAAGTTGAAGATATTCTCGGAAGCAACGGAAGTTTATGGTTTGTAAGCGATGTTTCATGCGAGCAGGTTTTGGAACAAAAGAATATAGCCGTGAATGAAAATGGATCTGTATTTGAGCCATTGACGGTTGAAAATATGAAATTTGTTAAGCTGACGGAAGCTTATATATCAGAAGCATATTCGAAAATATTCTATGTGAAAGACGGAAAATGCGAAAAATCTCGTATATCCGGAACCGGTTACGTATATACCGACGAAAAGATTGATGGTTTTTCGGTTTCTCACCCTGCCTATGATATGTGTGTTGAATATGAGATCGGGGCAGATGAGAGTGAGAAGATGATTACGGGACATACATGGAAGAATTACTACGCTTACTTTGATAAAGATAAGCAGGATTTTTGCTACTATGATGCCCATACCATTACCGAGGAAGAGCTTGCTTCAATATGCGGCATGGATCTTGCCACAGAGATACGAAATGAAGGTTTCCAAGTAGACGATATCTACAGAGTTGATAACGGAGTAGTGATCGTAAACTACAGTAAAAAAACACAAGACGGTAATACTGTTTCAATAGAATATCATAATGCCTCATTTTATGAGAAGACCAAACAGTTTCTTGACTTTGGCACAGATGGTGACAAGCAGTGGCAGAAGTCGGATCAGGGCGGAATCTATTCATTTTAATATAAGGAGCTAAGTATGGACAGAACGAAAACGATAGTAAGAACCGGAATAATAGGAATTGTAGCAAATCTCATATTATCGGCATTTAAGGCATTTGTGGGAATATTTTCCAATTCCGTTGCTATCACGATGGATGCGGTAAATAACTTAAGCGATGCGATGTCATCGATCATTACGATAATAGGAGCGAAGCTCTCGGCAAAAGAGCCCGATAAGAAGCATCCTTTCGGATACGGCAGAATAGAGTACATGTCAGCTGTTGTTATCGGTGTTATCATTCTCTACGCCGGAATTACATCGCTTATCGAGTCCGTTAAAAAGATAATTCATCCCGAAGTACCCGATTACGGCGTTCCTGCGCTTATAATAGTTGCGACGGCTATAGTGGTTAAGATCGCACTCGGCTTATTTACCAAGAAGACCGGTGAGAAAGTTGATTCGGATTCACTCGTTGCATCGGGTAAGGATGCACTTAATGATTCGATCATATCAACCGCAACACTTGCCGCAGCAATAATCTTTATCACTACAGGACTTAGTATTGAGGCTTACATCGGTGTGATCATTGCTTTCATCATTATTAAGACAGGCTACGAGACACTTAAGGATACGATCAGTGAACTGCTTGGTGAGAGAATAACTCATGAGATGTCAAAAGAGATCAAGCATGTGATCAGAAGTGTTGACGGTGTAAAAGGAGTGTATGATCTTGTTGTACATAACTACGGTTCCGAAAGCCTTATGGGCTCGGCGCATATCGAAGTTGATGATACCATGAACGCGGTTCAGATCGACCGTATAGAGCGCGAGATCGCTAAGAAAGTCTTCATTGAAAAAGGTATCAGCATGACGGGACTATCTATTTATTCATCAAATACCAATGATGAAGCGGCAAAGGAAGCTCACTTAAAGATACGTGAGCTGATCAAGGATTATCCCGATGTGCTTTCTACACACGGTTTTTATATGAACTCTGAGACAAAAGAAATCCGTTTTGATCTTGTACTTAACATCGAAGCCAAAAATAAATTTGAAACATATACAGCTGTTCTTAAGAGAGCAAGAGAGCTGTATCCTGACTATGATGTTGATATCCAGATTGATTACAATTTCTCGGACTGATCATATATACACTCATATCTACACAAATAAAAAACATGGCTTGGAATTATCTCTAAGCCATGCTTATTATTTTGATCAAATAATCTTATGCTTCCGAAACCAGAAGATTTCTAAATTCCGTCGATGCAAGGGGCTTTGAGAAATAGAAGCCCTGGATCTCATCGCATCCAGCGTTCTTAAGAAGGAAATACTGCTTGGAGTTCTCGACACCTTCGGCGATTACCGTGAGGTTGAGAAGCTTGGCAATCTCAAGAATGCATCCGAGTAAGTTCTTACCCTTGTTGTTCTCTGTGATATCTTTGATAAATCCAATATCGAGTTTAAGTGCATCGAGTGGAAGATTGGTTAACATGTTGATTGATGAATAGCCCTTACCGAAGTCATCCATCTCAACCATAAAGCCTTCTCTCTGAAGCTCTTTTACAACAGAAACAATCTGTTCAACATTATCTGTATAAGCGGTCTCAGTGATCTCAAGATGAAGATCGCCGGTCTCAATATCGTAATCCTTAATGAGCTGCTTGAGGTAATCTATAATGTCGGGATCGAAGATATCAACTCGTGAAACGTTGACGGATACAGGAATTGAATATCCAAGTTCGTCCTTCCATCTGCGGATCTGTGCCGCAGCCTCGCGCCATACATATCTGTCGAGCTGTCTGATAAGACCGTTCTCTTCAAATAAAGGAATGAAGAAATCAGGCTTAACAAGACCGAATTCCGGATGCTTCCAACGGATCAAAACCTCAGCGCTCGTAAGCTTGGGAAGATTACCGTGCACGTTGTACTTAGGCTGAAAAGCAAGAGAGAACTGATTCTCAGCAAAAGCAGAGCCAATGCTGTCCAGCAGCCTTGCCTCAAACATTTCTTTTTCATGCATCTTGGAATCGTAGATCTCGTAACAGGTAGCGTGCCCCTTAGTGATGGAATTGCAAGCCTGCATTGCTCTGTCAAAGCGCTGCTCAATGGTTGCATCCTTGAAGAGATCGGGGTATATACCGATCCTGACGCGAATGTCAGGGGTCTTCATCATATGTGCAAGTTTATCAGATACCTGATGTATCAAAAATTCGTAGCTCTTCTGATGCTTGATGTACATGTAGAATTTATCAGCATCATATCTGCAGGCGATGCCCCCGTGTTCCTTGGCAGTCTCGGATACGCAATCCGCTATTGCACAAAGGACTTTATCTCCAAACTTTCTTCCGTATAACTCATTGATAAGGTGGAATTTATTGTAATTAAGAACTATAGCATCAACGCCCTCGAGAGGGTGCTTCCTATCAAAGTCTTTAGCTAGTAAGAAAAATTGTTCCTTGGAACATAAACCGGTCAAAGGGTCTACAGCCGGAGCTTTAATGATATCGTGATAAGTATTCAAACCGAGGCTAACTGAATCTGAGGATCGTGAAGATGCGTTCATAGAGTTATTCTCCTCGCTTCCTTCCCTATTATGTAATGCATTTAAGCTAGCTTCATTATACATTTAAATATCCCAAAAAACATAAAGTTCGCAAAAAAATCACAAAATAATCATATTTAGCCACAGAATGAGCTATAATCATTAGTAACAACTAATATTTTTACAGGAAAATAGGCATGAAAAAGAAACCATACGGCGGAATTCTCAGTATTCAGCACTATCTTATGGAGCAGTACGGTAAGATGGGGACCATGATAAAAAGAGGTCGTCCTCTTTCCATCAACACTGATTCCATGGAAACAATAAGCGGAAGACGCACCAGAAACTGCTCTGTAGTGGCGGTTACGAGAGTGATTGATTATTACAGACAAAAAAATGAGATTCAGAGTATTCCGAGTGAAATAAATATTATTTACAAAAAGGTAGAAGAGATAGCGGAAAGCTATGGCTACAGCGACAAACACGGAACAGTACCTTTTTTTATCTCGGGAATATCAAGAGAAGCTTTTAAAGAATACGGAATCAAGGCTAAGTGCAAAGGTCACTACATCTTCAGCTTTGACAGACACATCAAAAAAGAAATAGACAGCGGAAGACCGGTCATCATGAATATAGCAAGGGGCTTTTACAAGGATCACACGATCGTAGTCGCAGGCTACAGCATCTGGAAGGTTAACGGAAAAGAGTACCCCATGCTTCAAGTTGTAGACGGCTGGAAGAGCGGTTTTCACTATCTCGATTATGAAGCATTTGCAAAAGATATAACGCAGTCAATATTCGGTTCATTTAATACAACTTATTTAAAATAAGCAAAAATAGCAGCGTGAGGGATAAGGACTTGAAGAAAAAGACGGTTTTAGCGTTAGGATTATCTGCAATTCTCATCGCAGCAGTTGCCTTGGGAATTTCTACACATATGCATAGAGAGCAAAAACCCGCCAATCCCGCGAGACGAGACGGAGAGGTAACGGTTGTCGATGTTCCGGAAGACGACCAGCTGGCACTTGTTTCGGGCGAAAAGGACCCGGTGGCCGGCGGTTCATTTTCGGAAGGAGAGCAGGGGAATGCGGGTAAAGGTTCAAGCTCTGAAAATCAATCGGCAAAAGAGATCGTGGACCAATTGAATGCTGATGATATATGTGTCATAAACGAGGCTGTTACGGTTTCAGATGCCGGAAAAGAAGCCTTTTTTGCAAATGATGAATTTAAGGACGTAACTCCGATCGATTCGGAATATCTTTTATCTACACCTCTTCCAAGTAAATACGATGCGCGAAACGATGGCGGTAAGTGCTATGTGACTGCGCCGGAAGACCAGGGCTATTCATATTTGTGCTGGGCGTATGCGGCGATAGGAGCTATCGAGAGTGATATTTTAAAGAACCACGAAGATATCTCATATAAGAATCTTAATCTTTCGGAAAAGCATCTTGCGTATTACAACGTGCATAAAACAACGGGTTCTGTTGGCGGGTATCTGGATGACGATTACAGAGTGCTTGTAAATCCCGATAACGAAGAAAACGCCTGGATATTTGATTATGACACAGGTTACGTCGCTGTCGGTGGGGTTACTGATTATTGCATAAGTCTTCTTACCGCGTGGAAAGGCCCTGTTTACGAGAAAGGCAACAACGCATTTAAGAGTATTTACGGCAGCGAGTATTTGTTTAAGGACAACAAGGATAAGCCTTCCGGAGCCTATGACGCCGATTTTCACGTGCAGGACGTAAGTCAGGTGAGAGGCGACATTTCAAACAACGAGCTTATAAAAAGAATGATCCTTAAGCACGGAGCTGTTACCGCGGGCGTCAACTCAGCTGAGAAGTTTTGGAAAAACAGTCACAGATCGCTCTATTCATTTTTTGAAGGTGAGAAGATTCCGACCGCCGATCACGAGATCTCGATAATCGGATGGGATGATGATTACAGTGCCGCCAATTTCAGCTCAAGACCTTTCGGAAACGGAGCTTGGCTTTGCAAGAACAGCTGGGGAGATACAGCGGGAGACAAGGGCTTCTTTTATCTTTCGTATTATGACGACACGTTGTCTATAGACAGTATTTCCGCATATTCCGTTGCGGCAAAGAGTGACAGTGATTTTTATGACAACAATTATCAGGTGGCGGGCTTTCTTACCAACTTGGAGAGCACTCTTGATGATTCACTAAATACCGTTTTTGCATATAAAAATACCGCTAAGCCATACGCAGTAATGTATGAAGTGCAGGCTGATGAAACCCTGAAGGCTTTCGGATTTATGAGTCTTGATTGCTACGGGCAGTATGAGGCAGAAATCTATAAGAATGCTGAAGCAACGGACGGTAAGATCGATCTGAATAAGTTAAAAGAGCCTGTGTATGCACAGAAGATTTCGGCTGTAAGTGCAGGTTTTCATACATTTCCGATTGATGCGGGACAGGACACGGATGGCGATAAGAACTCCGGTATCGGCGGCATAGAGCTTAAAAAAGGAGATACCTTCCTTGTAGTCATAAAGCCTGTGCGTGAACAGCAGCTTGTCTTTGAAGCTGCGGCCGACAATATAAGTCCCAAGAATTATGATGAGTGGAAGAACCTTACGGGAAGCTTTGAAAACAATTATTCTGCGAGCGGAAACAGCTACTATCTGTCTGATGACGAGGCATTTCTGGAAAGTCAGAGTGACAAGGACTTTTTTATAAAAGCATATACGATTTTTGGAGAACAAACGTTTGAAAACGCCGATGAAATGTGATATATTGTGTGTAGAAAAATAGAAAGGCACAATATATATGGCAAAGAACGATAACGAATTAGATCAGATAAGTACAACAGATAAATTAAAGGCATTCAAGGCACTTAAGGATGCAGGGCTTCGCGTAGAGATGAGCGGAAGCGGCGTTCCCACGGTTATTTGCGAAAGCGCAGAGCAGATCGCAAAAGATACCAAGAACGTACGTAAGATCCTCAAAGAGATCAGATATAACGGAAGCTTTGGAGTAAGAGCCCCCAGAAAGACGGATTCCATCGTAACGGAAGAAACCGTTGAGAGCGTACAGATGACAGCGTGAGCCTCAGCAAGTGCTCTGATAATAAAGAGACGCAAGCCACACTAAACTCGTAAGAACCTCGTTAAGTGTAGTTGCGTTGTTCGCACTAGCTTCGAAAAAACCTCAGCAAGTGCTCTACAAAAAAAACGCACCTATCGGTTAGGTGCGGAATTTTGGGAGGAGGGGTCGACCGGTGGGGAGCCAATCGACCCGGTATGAAAAAAGTTTTGTTGGGGGAGTCAGAAGTTTTCACTTCTGATAGTATTATATTAAGTAATAGATTTGTACAAAGTATGGACAAATTATAAATTAAGCATAAAGTAAATCGAAATAATAAATAACTTACAAACGAAATATAGTATAATTTTATCAGAATAACAAACTAAAAAATGTTTGCGAGGATTAGGTATGGACAGTAATGTGGCTAGAAACGCGGGGTTGATTCTTAGCCCACTTACAACTGGAGATTGTGCTGCAGCTGCTGCAAGAGCGGCTGCGGCTTGTTTGCTTTTCAGAATCGACTACGAGTTTGTAACGATCAAACATCAGGGCGGTAATTCACGAACCATTTCCGTTTACAAGGTAGAAGATGACTGTGATGAGAATCACGCTCATTTCTATGCCATCATGGAGGGCGGAGCAGCTCCGGATATAAGAGAACGCGCCGAGATTCATGTTGATGTTGCCAAGATAACGGATTTTCGTAAAGTCGATGACAGTGTACATGTTGATACAAGATACGGCAATCTTTTCATTAAGGGCGGAGAAGGCATAGGTATTGCTTTTGACGGGGTTCCGGGAATTAAAAGAGGCGAAGCGCTTATTGAAAAAGAAGCAAGGAATATGATCTTTGAGTCGGTTGCCAATGTATGTGAAACTGCGGATGGAGCTCAGCTTCTTCTTATCACCGTAAGTTGTCCCGAGGGAATGATGATAGCTGCCAAGCAGACAGTCGGACAGAGCGCTTTTGCGGGCGGAATTACCATTATGGGTGAATGCGGAACGGTATCTCAGGTTCACCAAAGAGATATCGTGGGCTCCATTGAGAATCAGATAGAGAAACAGATGGCGATGGGAGTTAACAACCTGATCATTTCTCCCGGTAATTATTGCGCCGACGACGTTTACAGAAACCTTCATGTGTCTCTTAATACATCCATATATTGCTTTAATTTCCCCGGCTTTGCGATTGACGCTGCCGTTAATGCGGGAATAGAGAGCATTCTTCTTGTAGGAAACGCGGGTAAGCTTGTTAAGCTTGCTGCGGGAATTATGAATACCAATTCCTATGCATCCGACGGAAGAAGAGAGATATTTGCGGCTCATACAGCAATCGTCGGTGGTACATCAAGTCAGGTCAGAACCGTTATGGCGTGCGTTACCGTTGATGAGATCTTATCTCTTCTTGATACATGGGGACTTCGAGAAAGAGTTATGGCAAGTATCATGAACGAGATTGACAGAGCTGTCGAAAATAGGTGCCATGGCAAGCTGAAGTTCGGTGTAGCGCTGTTTTCTGAGGCGTTTGGACTTCTCGGCACGACCAAGAATACCAGAAATGTGATAATCAAAGTTTCTCAAGATCAATACGCATTGTCACTCAAGTTAAAATAAGGTATTCTATATATACATTTTTAAACTAGATTATTTAGGAGATTCATCAAGATGAGTAAGATTATTTTGACCGGAGATCGCCCTACAGGTAAGCTCCATGTAGGACATTACGTAGGCTCTTTAAGGAGAAGAGTGGAGCTTCAGAATTCCGGCGAGTTCGATAAGATTTTTATTATGATCGCCGATGCACAGGCTCTTACAGATAATGCAGACAACCCGGAGAAGGTTCGTCAGAATATCATTGAGGTAGCGCTGGATTATCTTGCGGCAGGTCTTGATCCCGCCAAGTCTACACTCTTTATTCAATCACAGATTCCTGAACTGACAGAGCTGTCATTCTACTACATGAATCTCGTTACTGTTTCAAGACTTCAGAGAAATCCTACAGTTAAGACCGAACTTCAGATGAGAAACTTCGGAACAAGTATCCCTGTCGGATTCTTTACATATCCTATCAGCCAGGCTGCAGATATCACTGCTTTTAAGGCTACGACCGTTCCTGTCGGAGAAGACCAGGAGCCCATGCTTGAGCAGTGCAAAGAGATCGTAAGAAAATTTAATTCTGTATACGGTGAAGCACTTGTAGAACCACAGATCCTGCTTCCCGATAATGCTGCATGCTTACGTCTCCCCGGTATTGACGGCAAGGCCAAGATGAGTAAGTCACTCGGCAACTGCATCTATTTGTCCGAGGAGCCCGATTCCATCAAGAAGAAGGTTATGAGCATGTTCACAGATCCCAATCATTTGAGAGTAGAGGATCCCGGTGAAGTGGAGGGCAATCCTGTATTCATCTATCTTGACGCGTTTGCAAGGGATGAGCATTTTGCTGAATTTGCTCCCGAATATACATGTCTTCAGGAGATGAAGGATCATTACAAGAGAGGCGGCCTTGGAGACGTTAAGGTCAAGAAGTTCCTCAACAGTGTACTTCAGGCTGAGCTTGAACCCATCAGAACCAGAAGAAAGGAATTCCAGAAGGATATTCCTTATGTATACGAAGTCCTCAGAAAGGGCAGCGAAGTAGCCAAGGAAGTTGCTGCGCAGACTCTTTCCGATGTTAAGAATGCAATGAAGATCAATTATTTCGACGATAAAGAACTTATAGCTATGCAATCCGCAAAGTATGAGGAGATGTCAGAATAA
>JAEEGL013804513.1_pt1 | contig 21549 bp, 16 predicted proteins | sample 9134231 | NCBI WGS metagenome assembly JAEEGL01 (sample SAMN16246548, study PRJNA631951) | gut metagenome | biome: gut microbiome; feature: rumen; material: fiber-attached | host: Bos | place: Iran: Karaj | collected 2018-10
CAGCCAAGGGCCTCCGGAAGCGTGCGCCGCCTTTCCCCTGAAGGTAAACAGCACATTCATACTGGCAAGTCCGGGCGACAGGGCGACCCTGTTCAGCGACGAAGGATGCCAGTTCAACACGGCATCGAGGCCGTCGAACACGCCGTCACGCACCATGTAGTTCTTGCCGCCGCCCCCTTCCTCGGCAGGGCAGCCAAAGAGTTTCACCGTGCCCGTATGGCCCTGGGCCAGCCATTTGGAAATGGCCACGGCACCAGCCACGGAGCCGGCTCCGAACATGTTGTGCCCGCAGCCGTGGCCCGGACCGCCCTCAACGATGGGCTTCTTGAATCCGACGGTATCCTGCGACAGGCCGGGCAGGGCGTCGTATTCCGCGAGCACCCCGATTACGGGCTTTCCGCTTCCAAAGGTGGCGACAAACGCTGTGGGAATGTCCGCCACGCCCTTTTCTACCGTAAAACCGTTCTCCTCCAAGTGCGCAATCAGCAGGGCGGAACTCTTGTATTCCTGATACCCCACTTCCGCATAGCTGTGGATAGCCTTCTGAATGCGGTCATAGGTCTTGAAATGGGTATCGAGATACTCAATTCCAACCGTGTCCGCCGGATCGGCTTTCTTCTTCCCCACGGCCGAGGCGTCGGGGCAGAAGAGGATGCCGGCCATCAGCAATGCCGGCAACAGGATACGGGAAACCTTCAGATCCATCTTGATTAAACGTTATTAATCCAGATTGGCGGCCCGCACGGAGAACACCAGCAGGCGCGCCCCAAGGCTGCTCTTGAAACTGATGCGCAGAGCCTTCACGGTCTTCCCGGGTTCGGGATTGTCAAGCGCGTAATCCCAGGCCGTGGCATCGCGACCGTCCCAGGTCTTGAAGCTCACGCCCTGCGAAGGATAAGTAAAGAAGTAGCCGTAGTGGCGGAACACGCTCGAACGCAGGGGGGCGCCGAAGCACCAGCGATACGGGCCCACGTGGTAGGCGTACCAGATGGGTTCGCTCTTGGAGGTGCCATCTTCGTATTCCAGGGTATAGCGGCCCAGTTCCGCGGCCACGAAGGCCCGTTTCAGGATGCCCTCCACGGCGGGCGCGTCGGTGGCGTGCACGATGTGGAAGCGGTCGGCCTTCACGCCGAGCGGAATCACCGCATCGGAACCCTCCCCTGCGGCAGCAGCGCTGCGGAAACGGTTCGTGATGTCGTAGGGCACGTCGGCGCCCGAGGGGGTAAACTCCTGCACCGGGGTCTCACGCAGGCGCCTGTCATAGTGCAGGTCTTCCCGCATGCCGGGCAGCAGCGGAAGGACCAGTTCGTTGAAGGTACGGCGCAGGTCATCGCGGTAGCAGCGGTTCCAGAGCATCTGGGCGCAGTAGGCGAAGTCGTACATCTTGCCCTGCGAGCCGTAGATCTCTTCGGTATTGTGGCTCCAGACCGAATTCTGACCGCCCAGGAAACCGGGATTCTCGCGCTTCTTGGCGTAGTCCTGGAAGTGGCTGGAATAGAAGTTCCCGATCATATAGCGGAAGCCGTGGTCTACCAGCGGCTGCTCGGAATCGCCTTCCTCGGCCAGGTGGAAGTACCAGGTGAAAGGCAGGCAGATGATATCCTTGGGAATCTTGTCGATGGCCGCCGTGGAAGCGTAGCGCTTCTCGGTGATCATATCGGACCACATCATGACGCCGTAACCCTTCTTGGCAAGGTAGTCGTGCATGGTGGTCACCTCACGGGCATAGACATTGGCCCCGCCCTCGGCCTTGCAGAGCGGGCAGCGGCCCAGTTCGTAGATTTCGTCGTGGCCTATGTTCACATAGCCGTCGGGCTTCACCGCCGCGATTACCTCGTCCCAGAGGTCGAAGAAGAGCGGGAAGTAGTCGGGATGGTTGGGGCAGGCCGTATGGAAGCCCTCCGCATGGCTCCTCTGGTCGGCCTCGAGCAGGTTCGCCTTCTCGATCTTCACCTCTGCCTGCTCCCCGATCTCGGGATGGGCCTTGGTAACGAAACGGACATGCCCGAACGACTGCAGCAGCGGAATCACATCCAGGCCGTAGCGGCGCATGTAGTCACAGAGTTCACGCACCTCCTCCTGGCTGATCACCTGTGCCGGCTTCGAGCAGTTGGCCTTGTTGATTTCGGGATGGCGCTTGAACTCCATGGTACCCTGGATCTCCAGGAACACGGTGTTGTAGCCCAGCGGCATCCAGACATAGCGGACCATCCGGCGCACGAAGTCCATGTGCTCCCTTTTGGGAAGGATGATGCGGATGCCCCTGAAGGGGTAGGCCGGCTCGTCCTTGATGCTGGCGCAGCGGATGCGCCCCTTTCCGTCACAGAGCTGCAGCAGTTTCTCGGACGCGTAGAGGAGGGCCCGGGACGATCCGCCGCGGACCTGGGCGGCCGAGGGGCTGACATCGATGGTGAAGGCCTCCTTCGCAAGGGCCTTGTCGAGTTTGAACGAGATGTTTCCCTTGCGCGCAAGTTTCTTCCCGAAACGGCCGGCATACTTCTCCGTGAAATTGTCGGCGGCGCACTCGTTCTTGGGCGCGGTCAGTCCTGTCGGCGACTCAAGGAAGCCTTCTCCGTAGCTGAGCTGCTGCGGAAGGGGGAACAGGGCCTGGTCGAGCCCGGTGGCACCGTAGAAATGCAGGCCGGTAAGCTTGTAGTTCTTGTATTCCACCTTGATGGTCTGGAGTGATGGGGTGTCCACATAGCCGACCGCCTTGCGGAACCGAAGGGTGATGCGGTCGCCGTGGATGGCGGGCACCAGGGAATTCACGCCGCGCACCAGGGGCGTTTCGGGCGTGACGGCCTGTCCGCCGACGAACAGCTGGAGGGTCGCTCCCTCGCAGAAACCGGCCATCTCCACGTCAATATGGTCGAGAAAGCACTCCTGCGCGAACGAGACCACCAGGTCTACGCCGCCCTCATAAATCTTGGTCACCTCGAAGGTGTAGGGCTTGCCCCATTGGAAGGTGGATTCCGGGGCCCGGTCTGTGCCGGACAAGAGGGTCTGCACTTGGAAAGACACGCCGCTATCCGGCGCGGTCAGTTCTCCGATAAAGGGTTCACCCTTGGCAAAGGCGCTTCCGCACAGCACCAGCGTGGCGGCAAGCAGGACAATCATCTTTTTCATGGTTCAAATATACTAAAAATGCATTATCTTTGAGTCGCGAACACTTTTTTAAGTATGAGAAAACACTGGCTGGATAACCTGCGCTGGGTGACCGTACTCCTGGTGCTGTTCTATCACGTCATCTATTTCTACAACAACAAAGGCGTCTTCGGCGGAATAGGCGGTTTCGGTGACGGGCCGCAGTACCAGGACGTGGTGATGTACATCCTCTATCCCTGGTTCATGCCGCTGCTTTTCCTGCTGGCGGGCATCAGCGCCCGTTATGCTCTGGAGCGCCATTCCGCCGGGGAATGGTTCGGCGCCCGCACGCGCAAGCTGCTCGTTCCCGCAACCATCGGCCTCTTTGTCTTCCACTGGATGACGGGCTATTTCAACACGGCCGTGGCCGCCCGGGACGGTGCGCTCGACGGCGTGACGGGCGTGGGCCGCTACATCATGTGGGCCGTGAGCGGAACGGGGCCCCTCTGGTTCATCCAGGACCTCTGGCTTTTCTCGCTGCTGCTTCTGCTCATCCGCAAACTGGATGCTAAAAACCGCTTCCATGAGTGGTGCGGCTCGCTCGGCACCTTCTGGATCATCCTGCTGGGACTGGTCTATTTCCTGGCCGGACAGCTGGTCATCCGCAACCCCAGGCCCGAATCGGCCGACGGGCTCTACAACCTCTACAAACCGCTCTTCTATCTGGTCCCGTTCCTCATGGGCTACTTCGTGTTCGCCCACGAAGCGGTGCAGGAGCGGCTCGGCAAGGTCTGGGCGCCGCTGCTCGGCTGCGCCGCGGTGGCGGGAGCGGTGCTCGTGGGTACCGGCTTCGGACAGGACAACACCAGCGGAACCTTCCTGAGCAGCCCCCTCAACTGCCTCTACGGATGGCTCGCCTGCCTGGCCATGATGGCCTGGTTCAAGGCCAGGTTCGACAGGACCTCCCCCTTCGCGGGCTACATGACCCGCTCCAGTTTCGGTTTCTACATCCTGCACTACCTGGTGGTGGCGAGCCTGGGCTATATGATGAAGACGTACACCCAGCTGCCTCCCGTGGCCATGTACCTCATCCTCACGGTGGCGGTCTTCGGCATCACGCCGCTGCTCTATGAAATCATCCGCCGCATCCCCGTCATTCGCTGGTGCGTGCTGGGCATCCGTTCCAGGAAACAATAAACGATAACAAATATGAAAAAAGCACTGTTCCTTCTTGCCGCCCTGGCCCTGTGCCTTGGCGCCGCAGCCCAGACAAAGAGCTGGAAACGGGTCGAGGCCTCCTCGCTCAACCTCTGCGGAAAAGCCTTCAATACCCCCAACCCCTACCACCGTATAGACACGGTCCGCTACAAAGGCTTCACGCCCCGCGAGAACGCCCAGTGCCGCGTGCCGGCCGGCCTCACCGTCCTCTTCAAGACCAACGCCCGCGAAATCGGGACCAGCCTCGAATTCGGCTTCGCGAGCCGCGACGCCTACCGCTCCTACCGGGGGTTTGACCTCTATATCAAAAAGGACGGGAAGTGGCTGTGGGCCGGTTCCTCCACCTTCGACAGGGATCACAAGAATAAGGACGAGGTGGTGACCATCGTGCGGAGCATGGAGCCCGGAGAGAAGGAGTGCCTGCTCTACCTCCCGTTGTATTCCGAACTCAAGTCCTGCCAGGTCTGCGTGCCGGAGGGCAGCACCCTGGAGCCGCTGGAGTCTCCCTTCCGGCACAAGATCGTCTTCCACGGAAGCAGTTTCACCCACGGCGTCAGCTGCACCCGGAACGGAATGAGCTACCCCATGCAATTCATGCGCAAGACGGGTCTGCAGGTAATCCCGCTCGGTTTCAGTGGCAACTGCAAGATGCAGCCCTACTTCGCCGCCGTGCTGGAAGACATCGAGGCCGATGCCTATGTCTTCGACCCCTTCTCCAACCCCAACATCGCCCTCATCAGGAAGCGGCTCCTCCCCTTCATCGACCGGATGGTGAAGGCACACCCGGGCAAACCCATCATCGTGCAACGCACCATCTACTGGGAGAAGGAGAACTTCGACACCTCCGCCCAGACCGAGTTCCGCGGACGCAGGGCCCTTTCGGACAGTCTGATGGCCATTGCCTGCAAGAAGTATAAGGACGTCTATTACATCAAGCCCGACGCCGCCCTGCACAACGGGGAATCGTCCACCGCCGACGGGGTACACCCCAACGACAACGGCTACTCCCTCTGGGAAGCGTCCATCGAGAAGCCCATCCTGAAGATTCTGGGCAAATACGGTATCAAGCGGGCCTGGTAGGGGCTTTTGGAGATATGAAACATTTTTCCCTCATCCTTGCGCTCTGCGCCCTGTCTGCAGCCTGCTCGCAGCGCAGTGAATTCAAGATCAAATCCCTTCCCGGCGAACTCTGGTGGGGCGCGGTGGCCAGCAAGGGATACGTCCAGCCCTTCACCTCGTTCTGCGCGGCAGACAATCTCTATCTGGACGATTCGGTGTCCGCCGCCCATTTGAACGACCGGAGGCTCTTCGACCTCGCCGAAATGAGCGCCAAGGGCGTGACGGCACCGCTCCTTCTGTCGAACAAGGGACGTTATGTCTGGAACGACCGGCCCTTCGCCTTCCGGTTCCGCGACGGGGTGCTGTATGTAGACGACCGGAACATCAAAGCGGTCCAGGCGGGAGAGACCCTGCGCGATGCCTACCTGGCCGCCAGCAAGGCGCATTTCGCCTTCGACGGAAGGGAACCCGCCGAGCTCATGTTCACCAAGCCGCAGTTCAACAACTGGATTGAGTCGGCCATCTTCGGCATCAACCAGCAAAACGCCGAGGACTATGTGGATGCCCTCGCCCGGAGCGGCTTCCCCTGCGGGGTGGTGATGATTGACGGAGGCTGGCAGCGCTACCACGGCCTGCGCGATTTCAATCTTGATACCTTCCCCGATGCAGTTCGGCTCTTCGACAAGATTCACGGCTACGGCTACAAGAGCATGCTCTGGTGCGCCTATTTCCTGAGCGCCGACAGCCGGCCCGAATACGTGAATTACAAGCCTACGGCACAGAATCTGCTCATCCACAGCAAGGATAATCCCAAGGAAGCCGGACTCGTCTGGTGGTGGAACGGCATCAGTACCACGCTCGACCTGACGGCACCCGACATCCGCAGGAAGTTCTCCGATGAACTCAAGGCCTGTGCGGAGCGTTTCCACATTGACGGTTTCAAATTCGACGGCGGCAACCCCGAGTACTTCCGCGGAAAGGCGTTGTTCAGCGAGCCCTGGATGGTGTCGGCCGACTTCACCCATGCCTACAACCTGCTGGCTCAGGATTTTCCCTACAATGAGTTCCGGATCGGTTACAACGGCGGCGGGGAACCGGTGGTGCTGCGCAACCACGACGTGGGCCACAGTTGGCGGGAGGTCCGTGAAACCCTTCCCAACCTGATGCTGGCAGGTCTCTGCGGCTATCCCTATGTATTCGCCGATATGGTCGGCGGCGGGCTGAACAGCAGTTTCGAGCCCGGTAAGAGCTTTTCGCACAAACTCTTCATCCGTTCCTGCCAGATGCAGGCCCTCATGCCCATGATGCAGTTCAGCGCCGCCCCCTGGCGGGTGCTGACGCCCGAGGAATGCGAGATCTGCAAGCGTTTCGCGGATTTACACGTGGCGTTCGGCCCTTATATTATGGAGCAGGTGCACCACGCGTCGACGACGGGCGAGCCCATCATGCGTAGTATGGAATACGAATTTCCGGGTTGCGGCTACGAGCGGGTGTATTACCAGTTCATGCTGGGGCCCCGTTATCTGGTGGCTCCCGTGCTCGATGAGGACGATTCCAAGACGGTCTTCCTGCCGGAAGGCAAGTGGCGCGACGACCTGGGTGCCGTGCACCAAGGCCCCCTTGTCCTTGAACTCAAGGACGTACCGCTGGAACGGCTGCCCTATTACGAAAGGCTCGACTAACCCCTAGCCGATCATATCTTTACACCCATGAACAAAACCATCTGCTTCCTGCTTACCTGCGGCACCGCCCTTGCGCTTTGCGCCCCCCTTGCCGCACAGGCCGGCCCGGATGTCGTCATCCCGGCCGTATCGTCCTATACCCTCGCTCCCGGAACCTTCTCCCTTGACAAGGTCTCCCGCGACAACCCCTCAATCTCGTTCCGCATCGGCGACCGCCGCTTCCGCGACACTACACCCGGATCCTACTCACTGAGTATCAAGCCAAAAGGTATTACGGTGCGGGCCGCCGACGAACGGGGCGCCTTCTATGCCCTCCAGACGCTCCGCCAGATGCACGATGCCGGCAAGGGCATACTTGCCTGCTGCGAAATCAGCGACCGGCCGCGGTATCCGCACCGGGGCCTCATGTTCGACGTCGTACGCCATTTCAGGAGCAAGGAGGCCGTCCTGCGCCAGCTGGACGCCATGGCCCTGGTGAAGATGAACCGCATGCATTTCCATCTCACCGACAACGAGGCTTTCCGTATCTGCCTGGACTGCTGTCCGGACGTGGCGCGGAAGACCGCCTTCGGCGATGCCCGCTTCTTCCACGACATCCTTTCCAGGACCTACAAATACAAGCCAGCCAAAGAGCCGGAAGGTTATGTCACTGGAACTTACTACGACGACGGCAAGGTCTGCGGCGGCTATTACTCCAAGGATGATATCCGCGAAATCATCGCCTATGCCGCCGAACGGCACATCGAGATCATCCCGGAAATCGAAATGCCTGGCCACAACCGCGCCCTGCTGACCGCCCGTCCCGAACTGTACTGCACAGGGGACAGCCATCCGCACGACAATGTCATCTGCGTGACCCATGAGAACAGTTTCGTCTTCTTCCAGGCCGTACTGAAGGAAGTGGCGGAACTTTTCCCCTCCGAGTACATCCACATTGGCGGCGATGAAGCCAGAAAAGGCAACTGGACCGAGTGCGACCGCTGCCGCGAAGTCATGGCACGCGAAGGGCTGACCAGCCCGGACCAGCTCCAGAGCCGTTTCATCCGCCGCATCGAGAAGTACCTCAACGCCTTGGGAAAGAAACTCATCGGCTGGGACGAAATCCTGGAAGGCGGCCTGTCGGACAACGCCACCGTCATGTCCTGGCGCGGCAGCGAAGGGGGCGCAAAGTCTGTCGCCATGGGGCACGATGTCATCATGACGCCCAGTCCCTATTTCTATTTCGACTTTTGCCAGGATGCCCCCTACAAGGAACCGTATGCCTTCAACGCCTGCATACCGCTTCGGCGCGTCTACTCCTACGACCCCGAAAAGGACATCTCGCTCGTGCTCGGCAATGCCTACTCCCCTTCGCTCGCGAAGCACATCCTTGGCGTTCAGGGCAATCTGTGGACCGAATGCGTCATTACGGACCGGCATTTCGAGTATATGCTCTGGCCACGCGCCTTCGCCGTGGCAGAAATCGGCTGGAGCGAGACCCCCAAGGATTATGAGCGCTTCCGCAGGAACTGCGAACGGCTCTGCGGCACACTGGACGAACTGGGAATCAACCACTTCGACCTGTCCACGGAGGTCGGCGAACGGGAAGCTTCCCTTCAGGAAATCCCCCGTCTGACGCAGCACGCAAAAATCTCATGCCGCGTTGGCGACGGACGCAGGCGGGCCCATGTCCCCCAACTCACGGACGGTCATCTCGGCGGCTGGAGCACCCGCGACACAACCCAATGGGTGCCCCTTTTGGAAGGTCCCCAGCACCTGGAAATGGATCTCGGAGAAGTCAAGCCGCTTCATTACATCGGCTTGGAAATGGCAGAATATCCCCTGCGCAGGCGTTATCTGCCTGAAAAGATAGAGATGGGCATTTCCCGCGACGGAGTGAATTTCACTCCGGTCAAGGTGGACGTACCCCGTTTCCCCCAAGGGAGGAAAGACTTCCAGATTGTCACGGTGGGGACCACCGTTTCCGAAGAAGCGCGCTATATCCGCATCGACATGGACCTCATCCTGCTCGGCATCTTCCTGAGCGAGGTGATCGTCAACTGATGGGGATCATCACTTCCACTCTTACTTTTTTCCTATCTTTGTGAGGTATGAATCTGAAAGGGCTGCTGTTCCTGGCCACAGGGACCATAATCTTGATTGCTTCCTGCCGCACTATTCACCGCGGAGAGCAACCCTGGAGTGACCTGCTTGCCGAGAGCGACCGTTTGGCTGCCATGCAGGAATATGAGCCTGCCACGGAATATGCCCTCAAGGCTTTATCTGCAAAAGATTTGACGGACGGGGGCAAGTCCTTGTCGCTCAGTCGTCTGGCCGCTCTCGATATCGTAACCTGGCGCGATTCCCAAGGCTGGGAGCACGCCACCCTGGCGGAGCGACTGGCCCGCGCCGAAGGGACCGACAGCCTGATTGCAATCGCCTTGCTCCAGAAGGGGCGCCTGCAGTTGTGCGGGGCCATCACCCAGGGCGAAGCCCAGGACGCCGAAGCCCTTGAAACCCTGCGGGAGGCGCTTGAATTTGCCTCCGGCAGTCCGAATCTTCAGGCCGACATCCTCCTTCAGCTGAGTCAGGCATACATCGGCCTCAACCGCTTCAAAACCCCCATAGACCGGGAGATATACGAGAAGGCGGGCAACTCCATAAACCAGGCGGTTGCCTTGTCCACGGCTCCCTCATTCCCCTCCAGGGCCCTGCCATACTGGATGCGCTGGTACCGCCAGGGCGGAAACTGGCAGGACGGCATAGAGTGCTGCCACAAGGTGCTCGAAGGCCTGGGCAAGGAAGATTATCTCATGCAGAGCCAGTGCTGGAATAATCTGGTGATGCTCTATGCCCAGAGCGGGGATGTGGAGAACGCCGCATCTGCCCATCAGCAATATGTGTATGCGATGGAGTACTATATGCAGCAGAAAGCCGATACCCGCCTGCAGGATATGGAAACCCGCTATGAGACCTCCCTCAAGGAAGCCCGCCTTTCCCGGATGAGGCTGTGGGTGACGATTCTCATCATTCTGGCCGTCGCCCTGATCGGCATCATTGCCTTGGCCCAGGTCTATATCCGCAAGATAGTTGCCTCCGACCGAGGCAAGGAGCAGCTTCTGAGGCTGATTTCAAAGGATCTCGCAAGTCCCCGGCCGGCCGATTCTGCCGCGCCGGACTCCGCCACGATCCGCGCCCGCTGCCATGAACTCCTCGGAGAGGATGAAGGCAGTATGGCCGATGAGATTGCCTCATACATCACCAACCTTGAGGAGGAACGCTCCCGTCGTGTGAAGGAACTTGGCCTCACTGCGCGGGAGATAGAGGTAATACGCCTGAGCGCCGAGGGCCTTTCCGTCGCCGGCATCGCGGAGCGCCTCCACGTGAGCATATACACGATCAAGAACCACAAGCAGAATATATATATCAAGATGGATGTGCGCAGCAATGCTGAGATGCTGCGCCTTGCAAACGAGCTTGGGATGGTATAAAAATAGTGCTTTTGTACTATAACACCAAAGCGCTTTTTGCCGATATTCGTGGCTGGAAACAACTATAACCGACAATATGACCAAGAAAATTTTTACTGCCCTTGCGGCCCTGGCTTTGCTGGGCTCCTGCGATTCCGAAGTTAACGAGGTGCCGGCAACCTCCATCACATTTGATGAGCCGGCCGCCACCATGAAGGTGGGAGAGACCAAGACCCTTACCGTAACGGTAGAGCCGGAAAACACTACGGACAAGGTGGAATGGGAATCCCTTATGCCGGAAAACGCTACCGTTGAAAACGGTGTGGTTACGGCAAAGCAAGAAGGATGGGCTTCCATCGTGGCCAAGGCCGGAGATGTTCAGGCTACCTGCCGTATCTCTATCACGGCTGCTGACGGCGAGGAAAGCTTGGTCATTGAACCTGCTCCTGTCACTCTTAACATAGATGAGGAGGTAGTACTGACGGCGGTCATGAAGCCTTCCGGAACCAAAGTAAAAGTTGAATGGAAATGGGACAATCATGAAGCGCTTGCGCTGGGTGCCATTTCCGATTCCCAGGCAAAGATTCAGGGCCAGGCAGCAGGCAAGGCCACGGTCACGGCATATGCTTCCGATGGCAAGACAGCCATCTGCGAGGTTACTGTGAACGGCGGTACGGAGACGGTACCGGTTACGTCAATAACGCTTAACAAGACGCAGCTTGAGATGACCGTGGGCCAGACGGAAACGCTTGTGGCCACGGTTCTGCCCGAAAACGCCACTTATAAGGATGCCTTGAATTGGAGTGTCAAGGATAACAGAATCGTAAGAGTGAACGAAAACGGTGAGCTTACTGCAGTAGCCACAGGCACAACCACGGTTACTGTAATCAGTATTATGCATCCGCAAGTAATGGCATCGTGCGAGGTGACGGTCAAAGCCGGAGGAGGCTCTTCCAATCTGAGAAGTGTGTCGGTAGATCCTGCTTCGGTGACACTTGTCTTGAATGAAGAGAAAGCGCTCTCGCTGATTCTGGATCCTTCCGATGCCGAAGTTACTATCTATTGGGAGTCTACAAACTCCAGCATTGCCAAAGTGCAGATGACTTCCAAGACCACCGCCAAGGTCCAGGGCCTTGCGGCAGGCGAGGCCACGCTTACGGCCCACGCCGGCAACCTGACAGCCACCTGTGCGGTTACGGTTCAGTCCGGCAGCGCCGTACCGGTAGAGTCGGTCACGCTCAACAAGCACGAGCTTGAACTGAGTGTTGGCCAGCAGTTCCAGCTTGTCGCCACGGTCCTGCCGGATAATGCCACCGAGAAAGGCGTTGTCTGGAGCAGTAATGTCAAGTCCGATATGCTGCATATCGATACAAACGGAAAGGTGACGGCCCTGCAGGCCTGCGAGGCCACCGTCACGGTCCGGTGCAAGGACAATGCCTATAAATACGACACCTGCAAGATTACCGTTACCGGCGGCTCTTCCGGTACCGATGAAGAAGTCGTAGATCTTGGACTGTCTGTGAAATGGCGCTCGATGAACGTTGGAGCCTCCAAACCCGAGGATTACGGTCATTACTTCGCCTGGGCGGAAACCTCACCCAAATCGAGCTACCTCTCGTCCAACTACAAGTATCCGGCAACCAATTATTCCGACGGAATCACGATTTATGCCAAATACGACAGCACTACCGGCGGCGATAAGAAGTCTACTCTGGAGGCTGAAGATGACGCCGCAACCGCAAATCTCGGCAATGGTTGGCGCACGCCTACGTTCAAAGAGTTTAAGGAGTTACGTGAGAATTGCACCTGGACGTGGGTAACCCTCAACGGAGTCAATGGTATGCAGGTGAAAGGGCCAAACGGCAAGAGCATATTCCTCCCTGCAGGAGGGTGGTACGACAAGAACGGTCTGAATAGTAAGGGTTCTTACGGAAGCTATTGGACCGCTACCGGAGACGGAGGAACGGCAAACGCCGTGGACTTCATTAAAAATGACAAGGACAAGGCCCTCCTTCCTCGCTGCGACGGCAGGTCTGTCCGTCCCGTCAAGGACTGATCGGGGGCGTCAGATCAGACCGCACTCCTTGGCGCGGGAGATGAGTTCCGGCGTATTGGAGACCTCAAACCTGGCAAGCAAGCGCTTACGGTACCAGCGGATGGTCTCGTCACTGAGGTGCAAGGCCTCGGCAATCTGACTCGTGGTGTACCCGTTGGAGAGGAGCCGGAGCACATCCTGCTCCCGCTCCTTGAGCCTCGGGGCCTCCTCAGAAGACGTCTGGACGGCGGGCCCGGGCTCCGCAGGCTGGGTGCGGTGCCGCCGCCGGGCCAGCAGGAATACGACGAAGAGTAAAAGGGAAAAGGCTCCCGCGAGCCAGGCCAGCTGCCTTTTCTGCCGGGAAAGGACCAGCCCCATAAATTCCAGATTCTCGGTCCGGAAGTTGGGCATATCGTCGGGGTGCGCGGCGTAGTAGGCCTCGGCCTTGCGCAGGTACGGAAGGGCTTTCCAGGTCTGGCCCTTTTCCATGTAGAGCCGTCCGAAACCCTTGTACACATCTACGATCATCAGCGAATCCCTGGATTGCTCAGCGTAGGAAAGGGCCTTTTCATAGGCCTGGGCGGCCTTATTCAGCGCTCCGGCATCGACCCAGGTCTCTCCGATGTTGTAGTAGAGGATGGAGTTGCTCTCGTTCCAGCCGTATTGGTCGAAGATGGCGCCCGCCTTGGCGTACCAGTCCATGGCGGTGTCGAGCGAGTCCATCATATTATAAAGGTTGCCGATGGCCCCGTAGAGGGCGGAGCGGTTGTCGTCGATCTCCCGGGCAGGGTATCCCTCCGGATTGGTTGGCGATACGGCGCCCGACGCCATGCTGTCCAGACAGGCAAGGGCTTCGTTGTAATAGACCAAAGCGCTGTCGAACTGGTCCTTGGCATAGAAATGCTGCCCGATATAACGGGCGGCATCGGCCGAAGCCGAATACCACCGCTCCCGGCGGCTGATGGCCAGGGCCTTCCGTGCGTAGAACTCGGATTTTATGCCGTTGAGCACATTGTATCCGAGCATAAGGTTCCTGTAGGCCCGGTTCAGCCGCACCAGTTCTCCGACCGATGCATGGTCGATCTTGTCCGGCGTCCAATCGGCCACGGCCCTTTCCAGGGAATCGAGGTTATGGCCCCGATGATCGTTGTACGCTTCCACCGGCAGGAAAGTGATGGCGAGAAAGATAGCTATGACAATCCGAAAACGCATGGCGCAAAAATAGTCAAAATTCGTCCAGCCCATATCATTTCCACCCTTTTGGGTGGGTATTTCTACCCAAAGGGGTGGTGTTTTAGGGAGAAAAACACACGAAATTTGTGCCTATGGAAGCTACCATTTTTCTCACGGACAGGGAGCGCCTGATTCTTCGGCGGATTGCCGACGGGCGGACCACACCCCTGATCGCCACCGAGCTGAACCTGAGTCCAGAGACCATCAAGTGGCACCGCAAACGCCTCCTCGCCAAATTCTCGGCCGCCACCTCTGCGGAAATGGTGTGCAAGGCTGCGGAGATGAAAATCCTTTGACCAAAAACAATTCCAATACAATGAAAAAGTTAGTGCTTATCGTCTCTGCCCTCATCCTGGCCTCGGGAATGGCCAGCGGGCAGAATCTGCTCAAGAATCTGGGCGAAAGGGCCAAGAAGGCCGTTGAAGAGAAGGTGGGAGACAAGGTGGAACAGGCCGTCGGCAACGCCGTAGACAAGGTCACGACCCCCAAGGGGAAGAAGGACAAGCCCAAGGAAGAGGAGGCCGCCCCCGCCAAACCCGCCGCCGCTGCGGCGGGCACCTGGACCTGCGAGGAATGCGGCAAGACCGGCAATACCGGCGACAAGTGCTCCGACTGCGGCGCCGCCAGACCCGGCAGCGCAGCCAAGGCAGCGCCCCAGGCATCCCGCGCCCAGGAGACGAAACCCGTGAAACAGGTTCAGGCCGCCTACGCCAAGAGCGATTTCGTACCGGGCGACGAGGTGTTCTTCGACGACGACTTCGCCAACGAAAAGTTGGGAGAATTCCCCTCCCGCTGGGACCTGCTGGACGGCTATGCCGAGGTGGGCTCCATCGAGGGCCGCAAGGTGATCGCCTTCACCGACGCCGGAAACGGAACGGTGATTCCGCTCATGAAGGAGAAACGCTCGTTCCTGCCCGACGTATTCACGCTGGAGTATGACGTCTACCTCAGCGATCCGAACGGAGACAGTTCCGACGAAGGAGCCAACTATCTTCACCTTGTTTTCGTCAACGAAGAACTGATTGGCTGGAACGAGCACGAATGCGGCAGCGTCGACTTCTATTACCGCTCCGACGGATCGTCCACCATCTACTGGGGTATGCAGAAACCCGACGCCTCGTCTGAAATCAGAGGAAGCAAGGAAATTGGCCTGAACCCCGGGACGTCCGACTACAACAACAAGGACAACCCCCTCAAACCCGGCGCGTGGAACCACTTCGCCTTCTCGTTCAACAAACGGGCTTTCAAGGGCTATATCAACGGTATGAGGATTATCAACATCCCCATCGCCATGGCACCCAGGGGCTTCTGGTTCAAGCACGAAGGTACCTATAAATACAGCTGCGTTTCCAACGTGCGCATCGCCAAGGGCGCGGTGCCGCTCTACGACCGCCTGATGAACACCGGCAAGATCGTCACCTACGCCATCACCTTCGAAGTGGGCAAGGCCGAGCTCAAACCCGAATCGATGGTAGAAATTAACCGTATTGCCAAACTGATGCAGGAGAACCCGGGCCTCGAATTCGAGGTTCAGGGCCATTGCGACGCGACCGGCTCCGATGCGGTCAACGATCCGCTGAGCCAGAAGCGCGCCGAGGCCATCGTCGCCGCCCTGGTGGAACAGGGTATCGCCAGCGCACGCCTCCGCGCCGTGGGCAAGGGCTCCCACGTCCCCATCGCCTCCAACAGCACCGATGAAGGCCGCGCCAAAAACCGCAGGGTAGAATTTGTAAAGAAGTAATAAGTTATGAAAAGAATCCTTGTCGCCGTGGCGGCGCTCGCGCTCATGGGCGCCTCTGCGCAGGCCCAGAGCAGTCTTTTGAACAAGCTCAAGGAAAAGGCCGAGCAGGCGGTGGAAAACGCAGCCGGCAGCGCCATCAACTCGAAACTCCAGGGCATCCTTCCCGAAGAGACCAAGGAAACGGCCAAAGCCGTGAACGATGACAAAAACAGCGTGGGTGTCGTGTCGGGCGAGCAGGCCCTTCCGCCCCGCCGCGCCAGCACCTTCGGCTGGGACGGCCCCGTGACGCCGTCGTCCGCCAAGTTCCCCATCCCGCTTATGAACGAGTTCCCGCCGGTCCCATCCGCCGCCAGGCTCGCCCATCCCGTCGAAGCCGAACAGATTGCCTATTACAAAGCCATCAAGGCCGTGACGCTGCGGGCCGAGGAACTGAACACCAGCACCACCTGCGAGGACGAGGAAACCCGTTTGTGGCGCAACAAAAGTAATAAGATCCTGCGCGAGTCGTTCGGCCTCACCGACGCGGAGATCGCTATGCTCCAGCGGGACGACCTGTCCGAAGCCGAGCAGAAGCGCCTGGGCGAGAAGATCGCGAAAGGGACGCTGGGCGACCTGGACGTGAGTCAGTTGGAGAAGACTGCGGCCCAGTACGAGGGCAAGTCCGAAAACGAGATCGTTGCCCAGTCGATGCAGAATTCCATGAACGCCATCTTCGCCGTCTACGACCGCAACGCCTCCGACATCCGCAAGTATATGGGCGTGTCGGCCGAAGAACTTAAGAGCGCGACGCGTTCCCAGATGAATTCGGCCAATCCGGAGAAGGAGTCGCCGGAAATGAAGGCCATCAACGCCCGGGCCAAGGCTTACCAGAAAGAGCAGGCCGCCAAGGATCCTTCTTTCCAGAAAGCCGCGAACGCCTTTGAGAAGCGCATGCAGCAGGAGACGATGCAGGCCACCATGAATGCCAGCGGACTCGGCAACATGGGCGGGATGCTGAGCTCGATCAATGAGATTCAGAAGAAGGTTTCGCCCATCGTAGAAATGGAGCAGAAACTTTCCAAGTATTACACCGACGCGCAGGACCTGCTGATGATTCCCGACCCTGCCGTGGACGCGAAATTCTCGGCCGCCGACCGAAAGAAGGTTCTGGCCCTCAAAGACCAGATTTACGCCACCTCCGACGCCAAGGTGTACAATCCGCTATACCTTCAGGCGCTCGAGCTCATCAAGTCGTACCGCGAGCGTGCCGCCGCCGTCTGGGCGGCCGACGTGCAGAAGCGCTTCAATGCGATGAAGGAGAATATGGGCGCGCTCATCAAACTCAACCGGCAGGCCGTGCAGGATGAACTCCTTCCGCAATGCGCCCTGTACCGGATGCCGCTCAACGCCGTCATCTCGGCCGGCGACATCCTGGCGGAAGCCTACAGCGAATTCCCGTCCGACTATCCGCCTATGTACAAGGAGGAGATCGTGCGCGAAGCTTCGCTCTCCGCGGTACCGGGCGAAAGAGTAACCTCCTGGTTCCCGGAATTCTCCGTCTTCAGCGCCGGTCAGTTCACCGATATCGTTGCGGGCAAGTATATCTTTGCCTCCAACTCGGCCGGTGAGGTGTATCAGTTCTCCGGCGGAAGCTGGACCCGGCTCTCCGACCAGCGCCTGCGCGAGCTGAACAATCTGAGGAAGACGGCGACGCCCGCCAGCAAGACCTGGACCTCCCAGGATGGCAAGCGGGAGGTGTCGTTCAACGCCGAGAGCGGCCTCATCACCCTACCCGAGGGCGATGTCATCATGCCCGACGCCTGGAAGGCCGACGTCGCCTCCATCCAGTGGGTGCGCATCCAGAACAACGAGAACGGAGACAAAGCGCAGGTGGTCCTGTGTACCTACAAACTGTAATACTGTCTTTGATGCTGGCGGCGGTGTCCCCTTCCGGGGCCGCTGCACGCCCTTCCGGACCGGATTTGAAGGAGTGCCACGAGACCTGGCGCTCCTTCGACGTCGATCCGTCCCTGGCCGAAGCCGTCGTCTATCCCGAGACGCAACGCTATGCGCGCCTCCGCGACTTGATGGAGACCACCGCCGTGTACGGGACCTACATCGCAACGGGGCAGGGCGCCGACTATTCCATCGGGGTGTTCCAGATGAAGCCCTCCTTTGCCGAGAAGCTGGAGCAAGCCTGGATGCGGAGCGGCCTTGCCCGCCGCTACGGGCTCTGGTTCGACACGGCCGACAACGCCACCGCCCGGCGGGTGCGGATCGCCCGGCTGAAGAAAGACGAGTGGCAGGCCATCTACCTGGGGGTCTTCCTCCGCCTGCTCTATCTCAGCTACGGTTCCTTCAACAAGCAGGGAGAACGGACGCAGGACGGGCTGGAGGCCCTTCCGATGGAAGAGCAAGTGCGGCTATGCGCCACGGCCTACAACCGCGGCTGCGTCTGGACGGCACCCGGATGCGGCGACCTCGACCGGCTGCGCGCCGCCGCGGGCGAGAAGCACTTCCACTATGCCGTCGTCCCGACGCGCCACACCAGAAGGTATTGCTACGGCGACCTGGCCGTGAAACGCTACAGGGCTCTGGTGAAATAATCGCCGGTTTGTTTCTGCTTTCTGTTCAACGTGAAGGAAATTCTTCCTATCTTGCGACATTCAGAAACATCTTGCTATGAACCAAAAGACCCTTTACCTCCTGCTCATCGTTTTGGGCGTTTTTTCCCTTTCCTGCAAAAAAGATGGCGCCAGTTATCTGGGCACCTGGAATGTCGAATTGGACGGGGGACATCGCAGTTTAGAATCGATTCAGAGCATCACAATCGACGAGTCCACCATTACCATCCACATCAAGAAAACGGACGAATTCGATGAGATGTATAATCGATATGGCGCAACACATTCCGTCTCTTATACCTATAAGGCGAACGATGAAGACGAAGGCGGGAACGAAGGCGCCAGTTTTACCTGTTCGTCCCCGCTCTACTTTGTGGCGTATTCCGGCGGGAAGGATGATTGGGACTATGTTTCCAAGGTATTCATTGAGATGGAAGGGAAAAAACATGCGCAGCTTTGGGACAACGGAGCAACACATTTTTTCTATTTAACAAAAGAATAACTCTTTTTCTTAACTTTTTTATTAGCTTTGCCGAAAACACGTACGCGTATGAAAAAGATAATCACCCTTTTAGCGGTCCTGAGCCTTTCCGCCCACGGGCTCTCTGCCCAGATGGGCTTCGATTTCGGAATGAACTTCGAATTCATGAACCGCGAGGCCCCGTCCGGATATAACGCGAAAGGCTTCGGCATGGGCCCCTATGCCGGCCTCATCTACGGAATCCCCGTGAGCATGTCGAATATGGTATTCTTCGGCCTCAACTACAAATTCGACATCCTCTACGGAGCGATGGGGGCCTGGGACGATGAAAGCAAACTGTGCCCGATTACCCTGCAGAACGACGACACGGACATCCGGGAACAGCACTTTCAGGTACCGGTTACCTTCAGCCACGAGGGAGGATTGTTCAACGTCTGTGTGGGGCCCGTGTTCGATTACTGCTTCTCATCCAAGATAACCAGCAGCAATCTCGCCTGGCCGAAGGACGAAAATGGCGAAAAAAAGAAGTTGGACTGCATCAAGGATTTCGATATGAAGCCGTTCAATGTCTACCTCAAGGCCGGCGCCGGGGTGGGAATGAAACGTTTCTCCTTCAAACTGACGGCCGCCTACGGGCTCCTCGACCTTTCGCCCGACGGCAACGCCCTGCACCGCTGGACCGCCGGTCTGGACTTCCACCTCATCTTCTAAATTCCCATGCGTAAGCTGTTATTGACCCTGTCCGTCCTGGTGCTCGGCAGTCTCTCCCTTGCCGGGCAGGACGTGATCGTGAGCGGAAACTCCGACTTCAAGAGGCTTTGCGAGGGCAACACCATCCCCAAGCAGGAAGGATGGACGGTGGTGACAAAGAACCTTTCTGCAGAAGGCCTTTCGCCAGAAATCTGGTGCGGCATCGCCCGCATCAAGAAGTCGGGCAGCAACTATGTCGCCACCCTTGCTTACGGCCCGGTGCGCTGCGACAGGATGTGGTTCCTTTCCAAAGGGCTGGTCGTCTACAACAAGGGGTCGAAGTATTCGGTCCTGTGCCTTGTTGACGGGAAGTGGAAACAGACCCTGAAGGGCTATGGCTGCGAGGCCATACCTCTCGGCCATGCCGAAGGCGCCAAGGCCCAATTGCTGGCACGCAACAAAGACGGCTTCTACAGCTGGATCGACGAAAGCGGCAAGCATCTCGCCGGCACTCCGGATCATTACGACAACACCATCTTCTACAGTCGCAACAATGAAGTGGCGGCCGTCAAGAGCGGAGGAAAGTGGGGCGCAGTGTCTTCCGACGCCCGCGTAGTGATCCCCATTCAGTACGACACCGTATGCATTACCACCCCGCTCCGCAGATGGGGCGGAAAATGGGCCGGCGCCAACTGGTTCTACGTGAGCGACAAAGGTCTTTGGGGTGTACGCGGCGACAACGGAACCGAAGCCATTCCCCCCGTTTACGGAGGGCTGTCCTACTGGCCCACCGCTCCCGACAGCTGGTGTTACCGTTTGCCCGGCGGCAAGTGGGGTATGAAGGACAGCAGCGGCAAACAGATCCTCCCGGAAGAATACGACGGGCTTGCGCCCTATAGTTTCAGTGCTTCCGTGAGCGGATCCAACCGGCTGCCTTTCGCCATCATTGCCGGACGCGGGAAGGGCCGGGCGCTGCTCAACCCCAAGGGCAACGAACTCCTTCCATATATGGAAAACGCCGACATGTTCGACATGCTGGTGATGTTCTATCCCCAGAAATCGTTCTCCGTCTTCACCTGGAACCGCTATAAACTCTGGGCCAAGGGAGAATTCGAGTCCACCGCCGATTTCGAAGCGAGGAAGAAGGATCCTTCCAGTGCGGCAGAATACGTTTCATCGCTGCTTCCCGCCGCCGAGAAAGCCTTCGCGACGGCCATCATCGGGAACGACGCCCGCCTCATCCTGAGCCGCTACGACGCCGAGAGCGAGTGCTTCCTTTTCTCGGTCGACAAAATCTTGCAGGACACCTACCGGATTAAGGTTCCACGCGCTGACGCACCCCTGTTCAAGGAAGAATTCAACAGCCTTACGGCCGATGCCCTGAAGTCGGCCAAGTACTTCGTACACAACGATCTGCTGGCGCTTCGCAGCATCAGTTTCACCACGCCGGAAGGAAAGACCTTCCGTTTCGAGAACCCCGCGGCCGAAGGGTATACCCTGCCGGCGCTCATTGACCTTGACCTCATACAACGATGAAAAAGATAACTGCCATCCTGTTCCTTGCCTGCCTGAGCCTTGCGGCAGGCGCACAGTCGTCCAAATTCGACACCGGCACGCACGCGACCACGGCGCTGGGCCAGCTGGAAGAAATGAGCGGCCAGAAGATAAACATTTCCAAACCCAGTGGCAACTATACAATCATTACTCCTGCCGCACGCGCGGTCACGGCCGCGAGTCCCGCACGTTCCTCTTCGAGCAGCAGCAGTACCCTGGGCCTGGCGATGAGCCTCATCACCACCACCCTCTTCAGCGCCCTCGACGCCCTGGAAAGCAGCCGCGCCAACACGCCCGCTCCGGTCGGCAGCTATACGCAGCCGGCCAATCCGGTGGCGCCCGACGTGTATGACGAATGCGACGCAGACATCGTGAGCAAATTCCCTCCCGGATGCAAGTTCGAGCGTCACTACCCCGTTCCGGGCGACAAAGACTGGTATCTGGAACTCAAAATGACCAACGAAAGCACCATTGACCACGATTTCACCGTCATCTACTGGGAGAAAGAAGGACGCGACGGCACGCCAAGGCTCAAAGTCCTGCGCAGCGGCCTGCCCCAGAACCGCATCCACGACCCGCTCCTCGGCATCAACGTGAACGGGCATTACGACTCCGGCACCCTCTCAACCCGTTACAAGATCGAGAAGATCATCTACAACGACTGATTCCCGCTCGGGTGCTGGGGAAATAGCCGTGAAGAAGATGATGGGAGACTACTGC
>JAEEGL014887513.1_pt1 | contig 21549 bp, 17 predicted proteins | sample 9134231 | NCBI WGS metagenome assembly JAEEGL01 (sample SAMN16246548, study PRJNA631951) | gut metagenome | biome: gut microbiome; feature: rumen; material: fiber-attached | host: Bos | place: Iran: Karaj | collected 2018-10
AGGCCCTTCGCTCCGCGGTCATTACACCGCTTCAACGCTACTATGACCTCGTCCGACTCCTGCGGACGCTTTCGCGCCGCACGTCTCCCACGTTCCCGATGCAACTTTCCAGACGCTCTCGGCCTCGCTTTCGCTTCGGCTTGGCTCGCTCAAATCGCGAGCCCCGCTTGCGCGGCGGTTACACCCCTCTATGCCCCGCCATGCTTTCCGCGCCGCAAATCGAATCCGGCGCTTCTTTTCAGCTTCACGCAATATGACACGCTGGCCGCATGGAGTTTTGGAGATAACGAGACTTAACAGCAAGGGCTCGCTTGCGCTGCGGCTCACCTGTTTGCAGAATAGGGCTTCGACATTCTGGTCGCCCCTCTTGCCGCCTGTCTTCCTATCCGACTGTCGATCTCTAGTCAGCGTGAACTCCTTTCATTTCACTAGCTGTATCGAGCTTTACTTGGCGCACCATTTGCCGCTCCTTGTATGCGTCGAAGTATACCAGACACTGGCGTGTTACGTCAACCGTCCCGCATCGCCACATTGCCCGGCCTGTCGCCTTCGGGCGGCAGCAGCGGACGAATTGGCGCACGACACGCGGATTTTGCTACAAGATGAACAAGCCCACATACCTCTCCATTGCGGAGAAGATTCGTGAGAACATCGCCTCTGGCGCATACGCGCTGGGCAGGATTCCGTCCGAACGCGCGCTTATCCGGCAATACTCTGTGTCGCGGGCGACGGCGACAAAGGTCCTGGCGATGCTCGAGGCCGAGGGGCTGATCGTCCGCCGGAGAGGTTCTGGAGCGTTCATAAGGCCAGCCGCCGAGTCTGCAAGGTGCTCGTACGTCTCCACTCTCATCGCGGACATGGACGTCAGGGAGTTCTTCTCGTCCATATGCGGCGCCATCGCAAAGCGGGCGAGGGCGTTCAGCCTCAACTTCATCTTGGGAGCGAAGACGGCGTTCGACGAGCTGTCGCGCGGCGGCTCGATCTCGGAGCATGTCGCGAAATGCAGACGGGAGAACATCCGCGGCGTCTTCTTCGTCCCGCAGGACGAGGAGTGCGTCAGCGACGGCGGAAGGCGGAACGCCGAGATAGCGGACACCCTTCGCGCGTGCGGCATAACCGTCGTGCTCATCGACCGCGACATCGTGCCCTTCCCGCGGCACAGCGCGTTCGACTTAGTGGGCATAGACAACGTGCAGGCGGGGTACGACCAGGAGAAGCACCTGATCGAGTGCGGCTGCCGCAGGCTCGTCTACGTCAGCCACGAGAAGCGCGTGTGGACGGTCGATGCGCACTTCAGCGGTTTCCGCAACGCGCTGGAGAAATGCGGGCTCGGGTCCTGCGAGATCCTGAGAGGCGACCCTCGGGACGACGCGTTCGTCAGGAGGGTGCTGCGGGAGCGGCCGGACGGAATCGCGTTCGTCCACGACGACATGGCAATCGAGTTCTCCAGGCGATATCTCGCGAGCCGAAAAAGGCCGATCGCCAAGTTCATCGGGATGGACGACACAGCGCCGGCGAAGGCCATGGGGATATCGTCCCTGCGGCAGCCCGCGCAGTTCATCGGCGAAGAGGCGGCGCGGCTCATGGCGCTGAGGCTCGGGCACGACACCATTCCGCCGCGCCGCGTGCTTTTCTCCGCGGAGCTTATGCCGCGCGCGTCAAGCCTGCAGAGGCTGGGAGTCGGCTAGCGAGACGCAGGAGGCCGAGTGCCGGAGCCCTGGTCGACGTCGACGACGGTCAGTCCGCAGGGCGAAATCAGCTTGGCCGGACCGAACGCGCAGCGCGAGAACTTTGGGGCGAGGCCTTCAAGCACCTCTCCGAAGCGGCGGATGTCCGCCTTGGTCGTGCCAAGAATCTCGCGACGCAGCCTTGCGAGGTCGGCGGGCGCGCGCCCGTCGAAATGAAGGCGCTCCGAAAGGCGCACCTCCTCGCGAGGAGAAAGGCAGGGCTCGAGCCGGGAGAGCGTCGATATCTGGTACGGGGCGAGGGAGGAACCGCCTGCCGCGAAGTCGACGAGAAAGCGTCCCGTCTCCGAAAACGCGCCGAACGTTCCCGCGGGCTTCGGATCCATCCACGACGAGAAGGTAATAGTGCCGTCGCTCTCGACGGAGAACCCGCCTCCGTAGGCGCCGCCCTCGACTCGAACCTTCTGCCACAGCCAGTCCAGGCTGGCGATGCGCGAGGCGACGAGCTGGGAGCCATGGTACGGCGCGTCTTCGGGCAGCGCCGCCGACATCGCCGCGTAGGCAGTCGCCGTCGGAATCTCGAAGCCCTCGGCGGCGGGATTCCGCATGTTGGCCGCGCGACCGGCCGACGACGCGCCGAAGGCGACGCCGGAGCCAGGGCAAAGACGCGCCGCAGCGCGGACGAAGCCATCGTCCAGTCCGTCGGTCGCGCCGATGACGAGCCGCTCGCGGAGGAAGACCCTGCCTGCGAGAGCGGCCAGGTCGCCGCTCTGCCCGTGCCTGAAATGCCTGAGCCTCGCGACTCCGCCGAAGATGTCCGCGACCCTGCGTCTGGACGAAAGCCCGCGCGCAGCCATGACGTCCGGGCAGCCGCGCGCCTCGAACCTGCGCTCGAACTCGCTGCAAAGCCTGCCGCGCACTCGGTCGACCTCGGCCTTGTCGCCGAACCTCGTCTCGCGAAGCATTTCGCCGACAAGCGCGAGGGCGTCGTCCCTCTGCTCGACGAGAAACGCGGCGCGGACGTCAAGGCGCGGGGCCGAGGTGTAGGACACCGCCTTCGCGCTGAAGTCGCCAAGCGTCAGGTTCACCGCGTCGCGCAGCTGCTGCGCCGAACGCCTCGCTGTCGGCAGTTCGCCGAGGACGGCGGCGAGAAGCACGCAGTCGGCCAGCTCGTCGTCGGAAAGCCCCTGAAGGGAAAAGCTGAGGTCAAGGTACGCGATGCCGGGAGCGGTCACCTTCGGGCGAATCACGGTCGTGCCGTCCAGCTCGACTATGTCGCGTGACGGCGTCCATCCCTCGGCCGGCACGTCAGCAAGCGAGAGGCGCGGCAGCTTCGCAAGGTCTTCGGGCGAATCGGGGGTCTTCTGGACGCGCTCAAGCTCCGCAGCCGCTCGCACGACCTCGTCGCGAGCCTCCTGGGACATGCCGCGCCAGACGTCGGCGAGCGCGGACTCCTCGGCTGCCCTGCGGCTCTCGCCGAGCGTGGAGGACGGGACAAGCGTGATCCTCGCGCAGTGCGGGTTGTCCAGCACGCACCTTCTGAAGGACTCGGCGAACCAGTCCGTGCCGATCCTGGAGCGAAGCTCCGCGTTCACCTTCGACACGCCAACGGCTTCGGCGGGGTCGCCGCCGTAGAGCCAGCCGTCGAACGCGCGAGCCATGAAGAGATGTCCCCGCAGCCCGACGTTCATCTCGCGGTCGCCGAACTCCTTTCTCGAGAGCGACGCGGCGAGGCGTGCGGGGTCCAGTCCCTCAAGGGCCCTGAGCATCGTCTCGCGAGCGACGCGGCGGCACTCTTCGGCCCTTGCGGGATCGACGTCGATGTAGCGCGCGTTGAAGACGAGCTGCTCGTAGCCGTCCACCCAGAAGCTCATGTCGCGGCAGATGCCCGAGCCGACGAGCGCGCGCCTGAGAGGCGAGTCGTCGGCGCCGGCGATGGAGTCGACCACGAGATCGAGGGCCTCCGCGAGAGCCCTGTCGGACCAGTCGCCGAAGACCCATCCGTCCGCCAGCATCAGGCGTCCGCCGGCCTTGTCGGACGGATACTCCACTCTCCGCTCGACGGAAACCGGCTTCTGGCGCTGAACGCGCGTGTCGATCTCGCGTCTCGGGTATTCGCGCAGGAACGAGTCGATCAGCCGGAGCGCGGCGCCTATGTCGAGGGCTCCGTCGAGAAAGACGCGCGCGTTGGACGGATGGTAGAACCGCTCGTAGAAGTCGCGGTATTTCGCGAACGTGAGGTCTGGTATGCGCCCTGGGTCGCCGCCGGAGTTGCGCCCGTAGGCGTTGTCGGGGAAAAGCGCGCGGGCGACCTCGGCGTACGCAAGGCGCTCCACGGCGCCGAGCCTGCCCTTCATCTCGGAAAGGACCACGCCGTTTCTGACGAGCCGGCCGTCCTTCACCTCATAGTGCCAGCCCTCCTGACGCCAGCGCCATCCGTCCTCCTTCACGGACAGAGGATGGAAGACGGCGTCCAGATAGACCTCCGCAAGGTTGAGGAAGTCCTTTTCGTTGCGGGACGAGACCGGATAGCACGTATGGTCTGCCGCGGTGTATGCGTTGAGGTACGTGGAGAACGAACTCTTCAACAGCTCGACGAACGGCTCCTTCACGGGGAAGCGCTCGGAGCCGCAGAGCACGGAGTGCTCCAGTATGTGCGGGATGCCGGTGTCGTCGGCCGGAGGAGTGCGGAACGCTATCGCGAACGTCTTGTTGGGATCGTCGCGCTCAAGCCAGACCAGGTCGGCGCCGTTCTTCTCGTACTCAAGCCTCCACAGCCTGCCGCCCGCGTCCGGAACCTCGGCGACGGACCTGACCTTGAACCCGTGAAGCGTTCCGCCTACGCGTAGCGCGTCCGCCGCGGCGGCCGAAAGCGCGCACGACGAGAACGCAGCTGCCATTGCAAACCTCCAGTTCATAAGGGGAAGGGCGACTCCACGTACGCCTCGGCGTCGCCGAAGCGGTCGAATGCGCAGTCCAGCGCCTTGGCCGAGTGCGCGTCGGACGAGAGGATGAACCTTACGCCGCGCTCTCTCAGAAGCCTGCGGAAGAGCGGCGACGGGTATGCGTCGTCAAGCCAGCCGCGCGAGATGGCGCCCGTGTTCACCTCGACGAGCTTGCCGCTCGCCGCGATTGCGTCGGCCGTTTTCTCCAGCTCGTCGCGGTACCAGGAGGCGCCTTCGTCGAAGAACGGATGCCGGGTGTTGAACTTGCGGACGAGGTCGGCGTGGCCGACGATCTCGAAGTCGAGCGGGAGAGTCGAGCGAAGCGCCGCGTAATACGCCTTCACGAACGCGGCGGAGTCGCCGCCGAAGTGGTCGCGCACGCCGACCGAGAGTATCTCGGGCTTGTGGTCGAAGGCGAAGAAGCCGCCGTCGGGCGCGGTTATGTAGTGATGCGAGCCGATGACGTAGTCGTATTCGCCGGGGACGCGCGAGTACGGCTTGGCGAGCTCGGCCTCCAGTCCCAGCAGGACGCGTATCCTGCCGGCGTACACGTCCGCGAGGCGTCGTATCTCGGCTCTGTACGCCGCAGGATCGGCCAGCATGTCGGAGTGGGACGAGAAGCCGATGGCCGAGAAGCCCCTGTCGACCGCTGCGGCGACCATCGCCTCGGGCGAGTCGCCTCCGTCGCAGAAGGTGGAATGCGTATGGTAGTTGGTCATACGCTGAGGCCGAGGCCTTCAGGGCAGCCGAGCACGATGTTCATGTTCTGTATCGCCGCGCCGGAAGCGCCCTTGCCGAGATTGTCGAAGCGGGAGACGAGCACCGTGCGGCCGGAGCCGCCGTAGGCGGAGACAGTCATGTCGTCCCGGCCGGAGAGCGCGGCGGACGAGAGGAAGCCTCCTTCGGCGGACGAGGGATCCTCCTCGAACCGGACGAGTCCGCCGTTGCCGGAGCCGTAGCATTCGCGGTAGCAGGCCTTTACGGCGTCCAGGTCGGCGCCGTGGAGAAAGACAGTGACCTCCATGCCGCTGAAGTGCGGCACTACGACAGGAGAGAAGCACGGCGGGTTCTCGAGCCCGCATATCTTCGCCATCTCGGGCAGGTGCTTGTGGGCCTGGCCGAGCGCATACTGGCGGCCGCCAAGGAAGAGGGCCGAGACGCCCTCGCCCCTGTCCGCGCCGCCCTCGTACTCCGCAATCATCTTCTTGCCGCCGCCCGAGTAGCCGGTGAGCGAGAACGCGGAAAGCGACGCGTCGCGGCCGACGATGCCGGCGCGCACAAGAGGCTCGACGAGGGCGATGAAGCCGGAGGCGTGGCAGCCCGGGTTCGCTATGCGCTTCGCCGACGCTATGCGCCCGCGCCTGCCGGAAAGTTCCGGGAAGCCGTACTCCCAGCCCTCGGCCGTGCGGTGCGCGGTGGAGGTGTCGATGACGACTGCGGACGGATTCTCGACAAGCGCGACGGCCTCAACCGCGGCGGCGTCGGGAAGGCAGAGCACCGACACGTCGCAGCCGTTGAGTGCGTCCCGCCGCGCCGACACGTCCTTGCGCAGCTCCTCCGGCAGGACGACGACCTCGATGTCGTCGCGGGAGGCAAGTCTCTCTCTGATTCTGAGGCCGGTCGTGCCGGCCGATCCGTCAATGAACACCCTGGGTCGCATCTTTTCCGCTCGGCTCCTGCTTGGTTATGTATATCTTCGCCATGTCCGTGCCGACGCAGGACTTCTCCGACACGTCGAGCTCCTCGAAGAGCTTCTCGCCCGGGCGCACGCCCGTGAACACGATCGGGATGTCGACATACGGCCTGTAGCCGGCCTGGCGCACAAGGCTCTCCGCGAGATCCAGAATCCTGACGGGCTCGCCCATGTCGAGCGTGTATATCGCCCGTTCGCTGCGGCTCGCCGCCTGCAGGACGAGCCACACGGCCTCCTGAACCGTCATGAAGTAGCGCTTCATGTCCGGGTGGGTGACCGTGATCGGCAGCCTCTTGGCTATCTGCTCGCGGAAGAGCGGCACCACGCTGCCGGACGAGCCGAACACGTTGCCGAACCTGACTGCGCAGAACGACGTCGCGCCGCGCCCGTTCAGCTCCATCACGACGTGTTCGGCTGCGAGCTTGGTCCTGCCCATGACGGAGACGGGGTTTACGGCCTTGTCGGTGGAAATGAGGACGAACCGCCTGGTCCCGTGCTTCAGCGCGAGCTCGGCGACGCCTCGCGTGCCTTCGGTGTTGTTGCGCCAGCCCTCGTCCGGATTCATCTCGACCATCGGAACGTGCTTGTACGCGGCGGCGTGAAGCACGACGTCGGGCTTGTGCGCGGCGAAGATCGCCTCCATCGCGGCGACGTCGTTTATGTCCTTCATCAGCGGCACGAGCTCGGCACCGCAGCTCCTGGCGCGCATCTCCCGGTCTATTTCGTAGAGGGCGTTCTCGCCGCGCTCCACAAGCAGTATCCTGGCCGGGCAGAGGCCTGCGACCTGGCGGACGATCTCGGAGCCGATGGAGCCGCCGGCGCCGGTGACCATGACGGTGCAGCCGCGGAAGAACCCCATCGATCCGCGCGAGTCGACGCTTCGCGCCTTGCGGCCCATGGGACCGTATTCGCTCCTGCGCGCCTCCCAGAACCAGCTCCAGACGATGCGCCAGCCGACAAGCGCGGCGGTCGAAAGAAAGAACGAGATGAGCGTGACGGTGTAGGGCGGGCGGACGTGCGTGTAGGACTCGACCGGCAGAAGCACCCTAAGCGCCGTAAGCGCCACGCAGGCGAGCGACGTCGCCGCGACGTACCTCGGCAGGTCGCCCAGCCTTGTGCGACGCCACGCAAGACGGTAGCAGCCCGTCAGCGCAAGCGCCGCGAGATGCGCCGCGGCCACGGTGACGAAGCTCGCGGCCATCGTGCTCCAGCCCCAGCGCGGAACGTGCAGATCGAACCGCAGCAGGATCGAGGCGCAGTAGGCCACAGCCAGGACCGCGACGTCCACGGCGGCGCCGCAGACGCGGGTCGCCGCAAATTCGCGCCACGCCTGGCTGGAACGGTCCACCGCCGGACTATTCCCACTCGATCGTCGCCGGCGGCTTCGGCGTGACGTCCCAGACGACGCGGTTCGCGCCCTTCACTTTCGTCGCGATCTTCTCGGCGACCGAGGTGACGAACTTGAACGGAAGCTCCACGACGCCGGCCTTGACGAACTGGGAAGTCGAAATCGCGCGGATGCCGATGACATACCCGAAGGTGCGCGCGCCGTTCTTCACGCCGACGGACTTCACGTTCGTCATGATCGCGAAGAACTGCTGGGCCTTCTTGTCGAGGCCGGCCTTGCGCATCTCGTCGCGGAAGATGAAGTCGGCCTGCCTGAGGATGTCGAGCTTCTCCTTGGTGAGCTCGCCGATGCACCTGACCGCGAGGCCGGGGCCGGGGAACGGCTGGCGCATGACCATCTCGTCGGGAATGCCGAGCAGACGGCCGACCTTCCGGACCTCGTCCTTGTACAGATACTTGACGGGCTCGACGAGTCCCTTGAAGATGATGTCCTTCGGCAGGCCTCCGACGTTGTGGTGGGCCTTGACGGCCTTGTTGCCGCCCACTCCGGACTCGATGATGTCGGGGTAGATCGTGCCCTGGCCGAGGAAGTCGATGTCGCCGAACTTCTTCTTGAGGTCGCGCGCGACGTCGGCGAACACCTTGATGAACTCGCCTCCGATGCACTTGCGCTTGAGCTCCGGGTCGGTTATGCCCTTGGCCTTGTCAAGGAAGCGCTTCTCCGCGTCGATCTGGACGAGGTTGATGCCGAACTTGCCCTTGAAGACCCTCTTGACCTCCTTAGCCTCGTTGAGTCGCATGCAGCCGTGGTCGACGAACACGCAGACGAGCTGCTTGCCGATGGCCTTGTGGAGAAGCACGGCGCAGACGGACGAGTCGACGCCGCCCGACATAGCCAGCAGCACCTTTCTGTCTCCAACCTGGGCGCGGATGGCCTCGATCTCCTCCTTGACGTACTTCTTCGCGTTGAATACCTTGCCGACTCGGGCAAGGCGCTCTTTCTCAGCCTGGTTCATGTCGGTCTCTCCTGTTGACGTAAAAGGCTAGGCGCTACATCAGTATGCGGAGCATCTCGCAGACGAGGCGGCCGGACTTGAGGAACGACTCCTTCGACAGCTTGTCGCACGTGTCCTCCGCAGTGTGCCACCAGGCGTTGCCGGGGCCGTAGCTGAAGTCGATCAGCACTATCGCGCGATGCCCCGCTTCGCTGAACGCCACGTGGTCGTCCTTGACCGAATCCGCCATGGGCGTGACGAGGTTCGGCTCGCCTATGCGCCGCGCGGCGTGCTGCGCTATCTTCGCAAGCGTCGGGTCCCCGTTCGCCGGAACAGATATCGCGAGGTCCGCGTCGCCCAGCATGTCGAGGCACACAACGGCCTGCACCTTGCGGTCCTTCTCCTTCAGGTACTGCACCGCGCGCTCAGCGCCCTGGAAGCCGTCGCCTGGAGAGTACCGCTCGCCCATGCACTCCTCGCCGTCGGTCCAGACGAGCATCACGTTGCCCTGCTGTTCGCGCCACTCCGAGATGACGTTGGCGAGCGAGATTAGCAGGCCCGTGGTGGAGCCGCCGTCGTTCGCGCCGGGGCAGTTCGTCCCGGGCTTCGTGTCGAAGTGGGAGACGATGACGACCCAGCGGCTGGTCGGGTTGGACTCGAACTCGCCGTAGAGATTCACGAACCTGCGCATCCCCTTGGGCGTTGAAGCCCGGAACACGTCGCGACGCACGTCGGCGCCCGTCATGCTCGCACGGTCAAGAATCCAGTTGGCCGCGATTCCGCCACGTATGGTCCCCGCATCCCGCGGAGTGCACTCCTCTATGAATTCGCGCGTGGTTCTCTCGGCGAACTCGGCGTCCTCTGGACCAAAGACGAGGGAGGCTGCTATAAGAAGTGAGAACATTACTCGACGCTGACGCCGACCATGGATATAATGCGGTCGAGATCGTCGTTAGTGAGGAAATCTATTTCAAGGACGCCCTTCGTGTGCCGCCCGTTCGGATGCGTCACGCCGGGAGTCACCCTTACGGCGCACCCGAGATGCTTCTTCATGCAGTCCACGAGGTGCCGCACGTAGGAGTCGGGCAGGTCGGGCGTGCCGCGCGGCCGCTCCTCGACCGGCCTGTGCAGACGCATGACCTTCTTCTCGAGAGCCCGCACGGTGAGCTGCTCGTTGACGCAGTCGCGCGAAAGCAGAATGCGGTCCTTCTCGCCTTCGACGGAAAGGAGCACCTTCGCATGGCCTGTCGAGAGCAGCCCGCTGGACACGAGGGCCTTGACTTCGTCGGGAAGCTCGAGCAGCCGCGTCGCGTTTGCCACAGTCGCGCGGCCCTTGCCGATGCGCTCGGCGACCTCGGCCTGCGTGAGCCCGAACTTCTCCTGAAGCGTCCTGTACGACGTCGCCTCTTCGATCGGGTTGAGATCCTCGCGAAGCAGGTTCTCCGTCGTCGTCAGGACGGCGGCGGTCAGGTCGTCGACGTCTTTGAAGAGAACCTGTATCTTCGTCCAGCCAGCAAGCTGCGCGGCCCTGATGCGCCGCTCGCCCGCGATCAGCTCGTACCTTCCGGCGGAGTTCTTCCTTACCGTGGGCGGCTGGACGAGGCCGTTGTTCTTGAGCGACTCGGCGAGCTCGCGGAGCTCCTCCTCCTTGAACTCGCGGCGCGGCTGGTAGGGGGAGCGCTCGATCTCCTGTATCGGCAGCTCGATGAGCGGCGCGTCCTGCGCAGAACGAGCGACGGGCGCGACCGGAGCAGGTGCCGCCGGCACCGCAGACGCCGAAGGAATCAGGGACGAAAGCCCGCGACCGAGACCGTGCTTCTTCTTCTGGTCCGCAGAGGCGGGCGTCTTCTTGTCCCCTGTCGCCTTCTTGAGAAAGGGACTCTGCTTCGACATCAGAAGTAGAAGTTCGTGATCGGAAGAACCTTGATCTTGTTGTCCATGATGATGTTGACAAGGCCAAGCTGGATTCCGCCAGGGCACTCCTCGGCGATGTTGAAGAAGCCGATCTGGCAGCCGGAGAGCCTGTGGGCGAAGTTGATGCCGCCGAGCTGGGCGCCGGTCATGTCCTTGGCCATGTTGAGGCCAAGGGCGACGTCCGCGCCGGTGAAGTCCTCAAGCGTGAAGTTGCACAGGCCCGAGAGCTGCACGCCGCGATAGCCGACCTGATGCGAACCGAGGAAGTGGATGTCGAGGCCGTCCATGCGCCTGCGCATGCCGAAGAGGCCCGCCTCGATGCCGTACACGTCCTTGAACGCGAGGTTGAGGCCGAGCGTGAGGTCGACGCCATACACGTCCTCCTCGCTCCAGTTGCAGAGGCCGGTCACGAAGAGGCCCTTGCGCTCGTCGCGGGAACGCGCGGCCACGCCCGAAATCGCCATTCCCTGGAGACGGACGTTCTCGGTGTAGAACAAGTCGAGACCGAAGCCCTTGAGATCCCAGTCACAGCCCCACGGATACGAAACCGGCGCGAAGAGGCCGATCTGCACAGGCGTCCAGCCAATGGCCCCGACGCCCTGACCGGAAACGTCGCCCTCTTCCTCGGGCGCGGCGAAGGCTGCGGTGAAAGCGGCTGCGGCGGCCGCGGCGAATGCGAACTTGCGAATCATCATGGAATGTCTCCTTAGATTAAGATGTACTTGTGCGTATTTTACTCTTTCACGCCCCAGCAGTCAAGGGCGAGGCGACTTTCTCGGCTCCGTTTTCCGCTCGCGCAGGGCTGGGCAGCGCGCGAACGCGCAGCGTCTGCGGCTCGCGGGTGATGCGCAGCCCCCTGATCGTGAGCGAGCCGTGCCCGTCGCGCTCGGCGACGCCGCCCGCCTCCCCGAACGTCCATTCGACTCGGCGTGCGCCGGCTATCGGATGAGACTGGATCCTTCTCACGGTCACGTCGGCGGTCGCGGATTCCGGCGGAGCGAACAGCCTGGTCGACAGCTCGTCCGCCGTCGCTATGCGCAGCTCCATGCCGAAGCCGTCGTCGTCGTCGCGGACGCCGCGCCACCTGAAGAACCCGTTTATCTGCCCGCGCGCAGGCGCGCCTGAGGCGATCTCCTTCTCCGCCTCGTATATGTCGCCGCGCCATCCCAGCATCGAGCGGCGCCGCGGCCTCCACACCCGGAACGGCCACGGCAGCGTGTCGTCGCAGGACGCGGACGTGAACGCCGGGTACGCCTCGTTGCGACGGACGGACAGCCAGTCGAACTTCTCCACAAGGTCGTTCTTCGCCCGCGCGGACTCCACGAGCCCGCAGTGGCCGAAGTCGCCCCAAAGCACGATGTGGGGCCACCTGCGCCTCGCGAGGTTGCGCACGACGACGTCACGGTCGCGGCTCCACACGTCGTCGACACCGCTCCACTCCACGCAGACCGGCGGATCGGCGAACCGGGACGAATCCCATTCCGCCGCGTCTCTGCCTTCCGCGTCGACGAAGCCGAGCCTCGCCGCCGCGTACCACGCCGTCGCGGGCACGTTCGCGTTGACTGCGGCGAAGACCTCGCCGTGCGCAAGGCCGAACGCGTACGCCGCCTGCCCTCCCATCGAGTTCCCGCAGAGATACACGCGGTCGCGGTCGACACCATACTCGCGTATCGTCCATTCGACGCAGTCCATGACCCGGCGCTCGCAGGGCGTCGCCCGGTTGAGCAGGCGCGGCACGTCCTCAACGGTCGGCCCCGCGTACGAAGCCGTCGCGCCCCACCAGTAGTCCGCGTGCGTGCGGTTCAGCAGGACGTTGTAGTCCCTCATGTCGTCGAGGGAAAGTATGTTGAAGTCGTCAGGCGCGGAGAACACGCGGCCCTTCTCGTCCGCCAGCTCCGTCTGCATGTCCACGCCTCTGCCGGGCATTCCCGCGCCGCGCCAGTGCAGCACTACAAGGAGCGGGCGCCCGGGTGCGCGCCCGTCCACGGGCAGCGCCAAGGAAAACCGGTCTGTAGCGTTGGTGTCGCCGCCCCATGAAGGATCGGCCGCGTGACGATACCAGTCGACGGCGCGGCGGCCGGCCCTTCCCTGGGCGAATCGCTCGGGGGACAACGCCAGACGGCGCTCAGGCCACGGCACCTCGTCCGCACAGCAGGGCCCGGGCGACGCTGCCGTCGCCAGAGCCGCCGTGCTCAGAAGGCAAGCCACGCCGATCCTGCCCAGAACGCCCAAGGCCGGACTGCGTCAGAAAACCACCGCCACGCTCGGCAGCGCCTTGCGTATGCGGGCCATCTCGGCCGCGTCGAGCCGGAGCTCGCCGAGCTGGAGCGACTTCAGGCTCTTCCACGCCGAGAGATCGTCGGGCAGCTTCTGCAGTCGCGTACAGCGGTTGAATGAGAGGTTCCTGAGCCCGCGCTTGCCGGCGAGCCACGACGGAATCTCCGTGATCGGGTTCCCCGACAGCTCGATGTCCGTCAGCGCTGGCGCGTCCTTGAGCGCCTCCGGCACCTCGGAAAGCAGATTGTCGCGCAGATATATGCGGCGCAGCTTCGTCAGAGGCGCAAGCGACGGGAGCGACTTGAGCTTGTTGTCGTTCAGCCGAAGCCACTTCAGGCCCGTGAACGCGGCAACGCCGTCGAGGTTGGTGATGGCGTTCCGGTCCAGGTTGATGTAGTCGACTATCGCGGGGTCAAGCCCCTTCGCAGCGGACGCGAAGTCCTTGAGCGCCTTGTCCTGCAGATAGACGCGCGCGCCGTTCGGAACCGTCTTGTACGCCGGCTCCGGCTCGTCAAAACAGCCCGCGGCGGCGGCAAGAGCCGCCGCCAGCGCGATCATGCGATAACTAGTATGCGCCACTATCGCTCTCCCGGGCGTGCCGACTATTCGGCGGCCGCTGCCGCGACGATGCCCGCGAAGTCCGCGGCCTTGAGCGCCGCGCCGCCGATGAGGCCGCCGTCGATGTCCTTCTTGGCGAGAAGCTCCGCCGCGTTGCCCGGCTTCATCGAGCCGCCGTACTGGATGCGAACCTTCTCGGCCGTCTCGGCGCCGACGAGCTTGGCGAGCGTCGCGCGGATGAGCGCGTGGACTTCCTGAGCCTGGTCGGGAGTCGCCGTCTTGCCCGTGCCGATCGCCCAGACGGGCTCGTACGCGATGACGAGCTTCTCGCAGTCGGCGGCGGTCACGTCCTTGAGACCGACGTTCATCTGGCGCTCGATCACCTCGACCAGCTTGCCGGCCTCGCGCTCCTCGAGCGTCTCGCCGACGCAGACGATGGCGGTGAGGCCCGCAGCGATCGCGGCCCTGGCGCGCAGATTGACAGTCTCGTCGGTCTCGCCGAAATACTGGCGGCGCTCGCTGTGGCCGATGATGACGTACTTGGCGCCCGCGTCAAGAAGCATGCCGGTCGAAATCTCGCCGGTGTACGCGCCGGACTCCTTCCAGTGGCAGTTCTCCGCACCAATGCCGACGTTCGTGCCGGCGGCCGCGGCGACTGCGGCGGGCACGTCGATGGCGGGCGTGCAGCACACGACCTCGACGTTGGCGAAGCCCTTCGTGGCCTCCGCGACGCCCTTCACGAGGGCGGCCGTCTCGGACGGCTTGATGTTCATCTTCCAGTTTCCAGCGATGATCTTCCTTCTGCTCATGATTCTCCTTAGTGGTTGTGCAAAAATCCCCGCGGCAGCACGCCGCTCATGAAATCCTCTTCTTCGGCGCGTACTTCCTGTGGCGCACGCCCGCCGCCTTGAACATCCTCTTCACAGTGTCGAGAAACGCGTAGTCGCCGCCGTACACCACCTCTTTTATGCCTGCGTTGATTATCAGCTTCGCGCAGGTGAGGCACGGCGAGATCGTGATGTAGATCGTGCCGCCGGCAATCGCGGTTCCGTAGTACGCCGCCTGGCAGATCGCGTTCTGCTCGGCATGCGTGCAGAGGCACTCCTCAAGGTGGGTGCCGCTCTTGGCCACGCTGGCGCAGCGGCGGCAGCCGCCCTCGAAGCAGTTCTTCACGCCTCGCGGAGTGCCGTTGTAGCCGGCGGAGAGGATGTGGTTGTCTTTCATGATCACCGCGCCGACATGCCGCCTGACGCAGTTGGAGCGCTTGGCCACGACTTGCGCCGTCTCCATGAAATATTCGTCCCAGCTCGGACGCGGATCCTCTACCTTCTTCGGCATTTGTCCGGATATTATATCATATTTCTGGAACTACTGCTCTTCCGGCACGAGCGCGGGCGCAATTTAGTCGCAGGGCTCCACATAGGCGAGGCGAGCGACGCGTATTTCGTTCGGCCCCGCCGAGCCCTCGAAAAACATCGGCCCCGTGAACTTGACAAGCGCCTTCACCTCGAAGGTGTTGCCGTTCATCCCCGGCAGGCTGATGGGCAGCTGCGCCGTCCATTTGCGGGTCACGTAGGCCAGGAAGCTCCGTTCCGGCAGTGTCACGCGCCCAAGATTGTACCACGCGTAGCCGGTGCCGAGCGGCTTTTCCCACCCCTTCGCCGCCACGGTCCGCCGGTTGGCGAGGTCGTAGACGCCAAGCTCGAACGGGAGTTTGTACAGCTCGTCGCCGTCCGCCTTGAAGCGAACGACCGTCTCGCCGCCTTCCAGCGGGTCGCCGAGGTCGGGATCCTTGACATAGTCGACGTTTGCGGCGTCGTAAAAGGCCCAGTTCCCGGACCGGGCCGGGAAGTCGAAGAACGGCTTGTCGGAGACGCCTTTCTCCGGCGGATGCTTCGCGCCGAACTTGCGGCGAAAGTCAGTGAGCCGGCGGATGCTCGCGTAGGCCCGTTCGACGCGTTCCTCGCGCTTTGCGTCGCCTTTCACGGCGGCTGCTGCCTCGTTGAAGATGCGCTCGAAGGTCTCGAGGTCCTCATCCGTCATGAAGTTGAACTCGCCCGTCGTCGGAAACCACGAGACAAAGGCGCCCTTCTCGCGGCGCAGGCGGTCGAGAAGCCGCCTCGCCTTCCAGACCTTGTCCGCCGCCGCTCCGTAGAAGCGCGTCAGGAAGTCCTTGATCAGCGGCCTCGGATCCTGGTACGGGTCTTCCATCGCCTGGCATTCAAGCCGGTATTTCAGCTCGTACATGTCGGCGCATTCGGGATCTTCGTGCTCGACCAGAAAGCCCGTCACGCCGTTGTCGGCGTAGAAGCGGAACTTCTCGAAGATGTAGGGCTCGTTGGGAAAGGGCGAGCCCTTGCCCTTCCCGTAGGTAACGCCGTAGTCCCAGACGAAAAGGTTCCTGGTGAACTTGCTCCATGCCAGCACCTGGTCGTGCATGAAGCGGTTGTCGGCGTCGAAAATGCCCGCGGCCATGTTCTGCCTCGTGTTGCAGAGGCGGACGACCACGTTGTCCGCCGCGCGCACGCCGTTCGAAGGCGGCGGCTCGGAATAGTAGTAGGCGAAGGTCGAGAAGAGCAGGTCGGGGTGCTTCGCCGCCGCCCTTTCGGCGATGGCGTTCACGAATCGGAGCTGCCTGCCGGAGTGCCCGTATTTCGCGGTCTCCGCCGCGCACGCCTCGCACTGGCAGAACCGTATGTTGTCGTTCATCGAGATGTCGTAGATGCGCGGCGCGGGAAGCCCCTTAGCCGCGGCCTCCGCCTCGCCCTGCGCGATGAACTCCTCGAGACGCCGAGAGAAGACGTCCGTCAGACCCGGACACGTCAGGCACATCTGCGCGACGTGCTGCCCTCCGGTCCGCCTGCCGTCCACAAGCGCATACCATTCGGGATGGTCCTTGCCGTGTTTCTCGAACGGCAGGTACATCTCCCAGGTGTGCGCAAGGTAGGGAGGGCCGTAGGTGAATGCGCCGCCAAGCTCCGCCGGAATCGGCGAATCGCCATTGTCGTTCAGTCGGTTGCGCACTGCCGTGCGCGGATCGGACTTGCTGAAGCGGTAGATGTTGCGGCAGGCGAAGAAAGGCTTGCCGCGACGCTTGAACGCGGCGAACGCGAGGGGCCTGGCGGGCGGAACGTCCTCGTCGCCGTCCATCCACCACCTCACGCCGCAGTCGTCCTCCAGAAAATGGTAGACGGCGTAGAGCGTTCCGCGCGTTCCGCCGCCCGCAAGCACCACATCCCGCCCAAACGACCTGACGCACCACTCTTCGTCCCTGAGCGCCGCGCCGCCATCGGACGCCAGCTTCTTCCGCGCGAACGCCGTGTCGCCGACATGGAAGACCACGCCGCCCTGCCCGTCGACTGTCAGCTGATTCTCGCCAAGGCAAAGCGCGAGGTAGTGCTCCAGCTCTTCGGCGGCGTTTTTTTCCCATGGCTTCGGCTCGTCGGGCAGCCGCACCTCGAACGGCGCGGCCGCCGCTTCCAACGCCGCGACTGCGGCGGCAAGCACCGGGAAAAACGGAATTCGCATGAAGCCCTCCTTGATTCTCGTCAATGTCACTGATTCTGCTGTTCCAACTTCACCTTAGAAGCATTACGAAGCCCAGGGGAGAGCGGTACACAAGCGAATTGCCGTCCACAACGCGGATGCGCCCGAGCGGAAGCGACGCGCTGAGCTTTGCCGCGAGCGCATTCAGCGCGTCCGCATGGCCGTTCTCGCAGGAAAGAAGCGTGATCTGCCATCTGGAGTGGTTGGCGATGAACGTGGACAAGCCGTCCAGGACGATCTCCCCCGTCGCGTCAATGTCGAGTCCGCCGGAAAGTTCGAGCAGCGCCTTGTCCGCGTCATACGCCCCGGCCGGCATCGGAATCGCCAGCGTCGCGCCCGCGCCGATGGAGAGTGAACCGAGCGACCAGTTCGACTCGTCCAGCGTCACGGTGTAGTCGCCGACCGGCAGCGACACCCTGTCGCCGATTGTCGGAATGGCGCGGGACCGCTTGACGCCCGCGACATTCCAGCAGCCGTTGGAGCCGAAGACTCCGTCGGTAAGCGTCGCCTCCGGGCCCTTCCACGTCAGCGACCGTCCGCCGTTCGGAGTGAAGAAGCGCGCGTCATCGACCTTCGCGTTGTAGGCGATTTCGTATGCGGTCAGCTGGGTGGAGTAGTAGGTGCGTATGGCGTAGATGTCGCCAGTGAACGGATAGGACGTTCCGCCAATGCGGTCGCCGACCTGGATGGTGTCGTTTCCCGCGTTCCAGTTGTCCTCGACCGTCTCGAACGGAATCGCATTCCCGTTCGCATACACTTCGCTGGACGACACCCATGAAAGCGTGGTGGCGTCGGTGTCCGTGCTCTTGAAGCCGCTGGAAGACTGCCGGTACGTCCACATCGCGTAGTTAGCGTCAAAGCAGCAGTATCGGGCGATATTGTAGCCGCCGCTGTACAGCACGACGGAATCGCCGGGGCTCCAGTTCCTGAAAACGACCTCCAGTGTCTCGAAGTAGGAGTTGTGAGACTCGTTCTGCGCGGCGATTCCGGTGCCGAGGCAGGCGAGCGCGTTGTCCGCCCACTGCCCTGACGCCTTGACCGTCAGGTCGTAGCCGTCGGCGCCAAGGTCCTTCCATGTCCCGGCGCTCGGGCTGTGTACGCCCGTGCCCGCATTGTCGATGCCGTCCCAGTGATGCGACAGTCCGCGCTTGATGTAGCTGCCGCTGTTCAGGAAGCGCTTGCGGTCGAGCATGTTGTTGTGGGCGAGCTCCCACTTTGTCAGCCGCCGGTTGTAGAGACGTATCGCATACACCTCGCCCTTCCAGTCGTACATCCTCGCAGGCGTGTCGCCTTCGTTGTACCACGGCGTATGCGCCGGCGTGTAGACGCATCCGACGGTTATCTTCGCTCCGTTCCACCAGTCGTTGTTGTGCTGGCCGTCATCTCTGTTTTCCGCATCGCGGAAAAGGTCGGCGACGGTATTGTCGTCACCGTATCGCGCCGCCAGGAACATGACCTCCGAATCGACGAACGGCTGGATGATGCGCTTCGTGTAGACGTCATGGCCTATGCCCGAGAAATAGACGACGCATTCGCTTCCATTGCCGGCGTCAAGCTTGTCGAAGTATACGGCGCGGGTGATGTCTCCGCTGTGGAACATCACCCGTCCATTCCAATCCGTCTCCTTGCAGACGATCTCGATCGTCTTGTACTTCGGCATGAGGCCGGTGTTGTCGTTGAAGGCGTGGTCGCCGAAGGCGGCGAGATTGAGGGCGTTACCGCCCGTCCAGCCGACGCTTGAACCTGCGAGCGTCAGGTCGATGTTCCCGGCGAGGTCCTTCCATACCGTTGCGTTGGGGTCGTGCGTTCCCGTGCCGGCGTTGTCTATGCCGTCCCAGCGCGCGACAAGGCCGTCGGAGACGTAGCCTTCGTCCTGAGCCGGGGCATAGAAGCGCGCCTCGTCGATGGCGTGGTTGGCGGCGATCTCCGCCGCCGAAAGTGCGCGGTCGTAGACGCGAATCGTGTACACTTCGCCGAACCAGGGATAGGAACCGGCCTCGGCGCGGTCGCCGATCATGATGTGCCCGTCGCCAAGACCCCAGGACGTGTCGGCGGAGCCGTCGTCACGGACAGCGCCGTCGGCATAGACGGCGGAGACATTGCCGTTCTCGGCGTATGCCTCGCCGTTGTTGTAGGTCGCAGCCATGGAGCGAACGGCCGACGGATCGAACGAACTCCAGACGACATGCGGGGCAGGAACCTTCCACGCACCCGAAAAGTAGCCGGTGGTGCCCGCCGTCTCGCCGTCCCTGTTGAACACGACGAAGCGGAAGTCGTTCACCTGCGAAGTGCCGCCGCTGCAGAAGAGGAGCCGTCCGTCCGGCTTCTTCATCTTGTAGACGACCTCGATGGTCTTGTATGCGGGCAGCGAGTTCGAGCAGACCGCCGCCGCGCCATAAACCGAGAGCGACCTGCCGTCGGCGCTCCAGCTCCCATTCGGCAGAAGCGTCAGGTCGTAGACGCCTGCGAGGTCCTTCCACTTCTTCGCGCCGGGATTGTGGACGCCCGCTCCGGTGTTGTCAATGCCGTCCCACTGCGCGACCAGCCCGTCCTGGACGTAGCTGGCGCTTGTGTAGGCATTCGCCGTCGCCACAGAAGCGAAGGCCATTGCTCCGCAGAGCGCAAACATCATCTTTTTTGCCGACATTGTCCTCACTCCTTTCTGTATTCCCAAGACGCAATGCATTATAGCACAAAACCCCGGCAAGAGACATTCCTTCGCATAAAAATGTCATCTATACAATATACACAGACGTCAGAACGTCTCGCCGCGCACGTAGCGCATGTCGCAGGGTATCATGCCGGGAGCCTTCCCCGTCTTCAGATAGCGGGAGACCATGCGGACCATGCGCTTGGCGTCGTCGTACGGATTGTGCTCGAACCGCGTCAGCGGCACGGGGTAGAACGGAGCCTGGCCATAGTTGACGAGCGAGACCACCTTTACGTCCTCGGGCACGCGCAGTCCGCACCGCTCGATCGCCCAGAGACCGCCGCGCGCAAGGTGGTCGTCAGCGAAGTATATCAGGTCGGGGCGGATCATGCGGCTGCTGCGAAGCCGCGCCTGAAGCGCATCGTATGCGCTTCTGGCGAAATTCTCGCAGGTCTCGCATGCGACTTCGGGCGAGACCACTATCTTCTCCACGGCGACGCCGGCGCCGCGCAGACAGTCCAGGGACTCCGAAAGGCCCATGTCGCACGCGACCCGCAGCAGATGCCGTATGCCCGCCTTTCGGCAATGCTCGGCGAAGTCGCTCATCGCCCTTTTGTCGGACACCGCCAGCGAACCGATGCACCCTTCCATCTTGTCGCCGACCTCCGACCAGAGGATCATGTACGGCAGGCCCCGTTCGCGCACGATCTTGATGACCGGCGGATCGCCAGACGGCAGCAGGACGAGATCGTAGTCCTCCGCAATGGACTTGTTCAACGCGGAAAGGTCGTAGGCGTCCCTCCTGTCGTGCGGGACGAACACATGCGTTACGCGCCAGTTCGCGGCCTCAAGCTGAATCGCGGTCTCGGAGCAGTTCACGTTCTGGCAGTAGTTGGTGTGCGCCCCGACATGCACGATCAGGATGCGCCCGCGCCACACCTTGCGGTTCTGTCTCAGCACGACGCAGCCGACGCGCGGACGCGCTTTCACGAAACCTTCGTCCGTAAGCGCCTTCACGGCATCTATCGGCACCTGCACGCTTGTGCCGCACAGCTGCGCCATCTGGCGTATGCCCGGCAACTTGTCGCCTGGCTTGTAGACGCCGTTGGCTATGGCGCGACGAAGCCTCTCCGCCAGCTGCTCCGTCAGCGTCTCCGCCGCCGCCGGATCAAGCATGTAGATTGCATTACTGTCCATAGTGCCGCCTCGTATTCGCCTATACCTTACGCCAGTAATTGTACACGAATCCACCTCTAAAGTCAATCCGGTTCTTCGGAGACGCAATAAAATGACAAAACAAGCCCCTTTCTACCCGGCGTTTGCACGCCCGACGCTTCCGGCGGCGGGTTATGATCACCGGGATGTTATATGGATGTTCTATATATGATAGGGTTGCACCGCGCTACTGTAGGGGTAGCGCTGTGCAACTGTAGGGGGTAGCGCTGTGCAACGGGTACCAGTAGCGCTGTGCAACCCTGCTAAGCGAGTTATCAACATTTTTCTAATCTCGGTAATTGCGGTTTCGTTGCGTTTCTCGCGGGTTTTGGCAAGGTAAGCTTGTAAGCAGCTCGACCAGCCCCCCCTCGGCCTTGCCCGTTTCCCGGACTATCACCCCGCGCCGCGTCATGCGCCTCGCGGGATGGCCATATTATATCAAAATTCGCCGCGTTTAGGTCAAACCTCTGAGCGTGGAGATATCTACCACGGAATACAGAGAAACGCCTTTGGCGGCACGGAAAGCGCATGGACGAATTGTAAGTTCAGACGGGCAGTTCTAAAGCTGCGTATTCACGCGTTTTCTTCTCTTCCTGTTGTGTTTCGAGCGTTTTCAGCCTGTGCACGTAGTGTTTACTAATGGTGTACGCGGCGTTTGCTAGGCGTGTACGGGGGAGTTTTGACGTCATTACACCATAGAAGTGACGTCACTTCAATGGTATAT
>JAEEGL016017745.1_pt1 | contig 21549 bp, 14 predicted proteins | sample 9134231 | NCBI WGS metagenome assembly JAEEGL01 (sample SAMN16246548, study PRJNA631951) | gut metagenome | biome: gut microbiome; feature: rumen; material: fiber-attached | host: Bos | place: Iran: Karaj | collected 2018-10
CAAGTGATGAGTAGAATGCAATGTACTGTGGTTCTTCAACTTCTTTCTCTTCTTTTTCATCAGAAGATAATGATTTACATTCTTCCCAAGTTTTGTCATGAAGTGAAATCAATTTAGTAAGAGCATTACTTGGATTTTGGATTTCCTTCACATCCTTATTAGAAATCATTTTTACCTCATCAACTATATATGATGCTGCACCTCTTGTTTCTGATGAAATTGTGATTTTGTATTTACCCCATTTTTTCTTGTCAAAGAATGGGAATACCATAGGAAGAATAGGAACATCTGGAGTAAGTACATCAAATGCACCTTTTACTGTTTCAATTGTTGTAGCGGTCTGTGCAATTTCACCAGCACCATATAAATGTAAGTGAATTGTAGAAGCATCTTTACCAGCCAACTCTGCAGCCTTATTCAAAACCATTGTCATCTGGTCATTTGTCATACCTGTCATACCTGTACAGAAACCATATACACCACCTGATGCTGCCTGTGTTGCTGTAGAACCAGTAGTGAACAATGTTGCACTATCTGGTAAATCACCATTTTTCTGGAAGAAGTCAATAGCCTGTCTGATTGGTCCGGAACCACCCCATTTTGATGTATCAATCAAACCAATTAAAGGTAAGTCTTTACTATCTTTGAATGCATCGGCTGCTGCCAATACACCAGATGAACCCTTTGAATTTAAGATTGCTGTCATAAATTTATCAGTTTCAGCAACCTGTGTATCACTTACACCAGGCATATCTTTAAATGTACTGATGAGGTCATCCTTTGATTTGAGTAAATCTTTACCTCTTAAATCAGCACCATAGTTCTTGATTTCTTCAGAAATTTCAGTTATACCACCTTCCTTGAAACAATCTTTAGGGTTAAATTTTCTTGCAGCCTTATAGATGAACTCACCAAATTTGCTCATATCTTCACCACCAGTCCATCCCATCTTATTACAGATTTCAGCAAGAAGTGGACCAATTGATTTAAGGAATGCAGATACACTGAATCCAATAGAAACACAAGACAAGAAGAAGAAAATACCAGTCTTCCAATCAAAGAATTTTTCTCCAGGTTTTTTCTCTTTATTTCTTCTATAGATAAGTCTCAAAAGACCTGTAATATTCCACAAAAGTGAAACAAGTGATGCAATGAATATTACAAGTGTACCGCCCAATCCAGCAAGGACACATAATTTAGGAATACCCCAAACAATAATAGATGCCACTATACCAATGAGGATGGTCTTCCATACACTCATTTTTGTACCATCTTTTTTATAACCAGCAAGCCAGGCAATGAACTTGTTGTCAACAATAGATTCTTCAAGATAAGATTCTGTCATAAGTTTTACAGCATTCTCATCATCTTTTGAAAGAATTGCCTTGACCCTCAAAATAACATTATTGAAGAATGATTTTTCACCTTCATCCTCTATGTCTTTATATAATTCATCTGTTTCAATGTCTTCAAGAGTTGCTGGTTTTTCATCTTTATCCATCTTAAGGCCACCAAGTTTCTTAATAACTTCAGAAAGTTTGTCTCCAAGTTTTGAGAATACTTCAAGAATATTGTTAATGAATTTATTTATTGTATCAACACCTTTCTTTACAATATTATCAATAAGTTCTTTAAGGGCACTATATCTTTCCTCAAACTCTTGTTTCATTTGTTTTGCCCAGTTAACAAGGTCATCTTTCTTTGCCTTGACAACTTCTATACCTTTTGCAGTAATATCTTTAGCACCATCAACAACATTCTTTACTACATTCTTGAATCCTTCTTCACCCTTTTTAAGGATACCTTTGATTTTATCTTTTAGACCTTCATTGATGTTGATACTATCAATAAATTCATCTATATTAACTTCAACACCCTCTTCAAGGACGGATCCTTTATTGATGATTTCTTCATATATGGAAAGTTCTTCTTCCATATTCTGCTTATACTGATTAAGCATCTCATTGAAGATACAAGCAGCACCAATTTTTTCATCCCTGTTGAGTCTGATGTCCTTACTATATGCTCTTTTTGCAGCTTCATTAAGATTACTGTTTTCCAAAGCAACACTTCTCTTCACATAGAATGTGAGTTTGTCCATTACAGAAGCAATGGAATTATAATATTGATGTGATTCATTGATTTCACCAAATGAATTGAAATCAATATTATTTGACTGATAATCTCTAAATGTTAAAACCATAGTTTTCTATTTATAAAGTATATAATTTATTTATGGATTACTCAAAATTGCCACTTGTTTTGTTATTTTTATTGTGATAAAAAATAGACTGTAATGATAGAAATAGACAAGGACAAAGTTCAAGTGAGGTATATAACAGGTATCAATAAGTGCTTACCTGATTATCCAACACCACTTGATGTACTTTATGAGAGCTGTGTAGAGAGTGCAGACAAGAATCTGTTTTCAGAAGCAAAGATGGAAAACAGATATAATTTGGATGAAGAAGGAATCAAGAAGATTATAGAATCACTTGAGAATTTGGAATATATTAAAAAGAACAATACAAGGTATAAAATAGTTAAGACACCATGGGATTAAAGACAAGTATAGATCAGGAGAAACTTATCTTTGCATATGCATTGAAAAGACCACAGTATCTCTTGAGTATGGGTGGTGACTTTTACAATAATCCTGACATACAGTATTTGGCAAACAATGCCAAATTATTCTTCCAGGAATATAAGGAATCACCATCGAGGGAACAGATGAAGGCCATCATTAAAGGAGACAAGAAGGAATTGGCTCCTGAAATTGTGGATAGTATATATGATGTGGAAATCAATGCCTATGATGAAGACTTCCTTAAAGACACCACAGAAGGGTGGATTGTATTTAGGTCATTAAATCACAATCTGTTTGAGGCGGTTACATTGGTGAAGACCACAGATGTTACCCTGGAGAATGTGAAGGATGTCGTGAGAAGGGCAGCCACTGTTGTTGCTGATACCAATCTCATTTCATTTGACCGGGATTTGGGTGATGACTTCTGGGATCCAGACAGTCACAGGAACATCAAGAGTGATAAAGTACCTTCAACCTGGGAATACTGGAACAAGGTCTCACATGGTGGTCTTGACAGGAAGACACTTACCTGTTATATTGGTGGTACTAATGTTGGTAAATCCATTGTACTTTGTAATGATGCTGCCAGTTATGTAAGACAGGGAAAGAATGTTCTCTTCATCACTTGTGAAATGGCAAAGGAGAAGGTGACAAGACGTATATCTGCCAACCTTCTGGATATGACATTGGAAGACTATGACAAGTTGGTTGAAGACCCTGCAAAGGTGAAGAAGAAACTTAACATGTTCAGGAAGAATAGTTTCTTTGAACCAGGTAAATTGAGAATCAAGGAACTTCCAACTGGTCAGGGTACTGTACTGGATGTTGAAAGATATATCAAAGAGGTTGAGGAGTCACAGCATTACAAGGTTGATGTGGTTATCATTGACTATATAAATATTATGTGTAACTACCGTCAACCTAATTCAGAAAATACTTATCTGAAGATTAAGACCCTGGCTGAGGATTTGAGAGGATTGGCAGTTAAGTATGATGTGCTGATGATTACTGCTTCCCAGATTGGTAGAGGAGCATTGGACAGTTCAGACATCAACCTTACTGATGTATCGGAGTCAATGGGACTTATGCATACTGTTGACAATGGTATTGGTATTATCCAGACAGAGGAGATGAGGATTGGTGAATTGATAGAAGGAAAGGCAGTACCTTATTACTGGATGAAGATTTTGAAAATCCGTGAGGGTGAAGGTAAGGGACATAAATTCAGAGTTGACATCTGTTATGAGAAGATGAAACTCATTGAAAGAACAGATTGTGTAGATACAAATGATCATTTAGGTTAATATATGGCAAAGATAAAAATAGGTAATTCAGTAAAGCAGATTTCCAATAATCTGTTCGTTAGTTCACAGGTTAGGTCTATTGACCTTGATAGTTGGTATATGGAATTGTTTGATACTCTTCCAGTATACAAGTATTATATGGAGGTTAATAGGATTGATGAGGATGAGGAGTTTGACATCTTCAATAAGATATTCAATGATATTATTAAGACTGGTGATTTTGAACCTCTTAACTATGAATATAACAAGGTGAAGAACAACAATGGAATACCTGGAGTTACCAGACCAAGGTCTTCTGATGATACTAAAACTTCAAACAAGTATGAGATTTATGCATCAAAGTTTGTCCTTGTTTCCAAAACAGAACCTGTGATGATTGCCTGTGAATATGAGGGTATCACAGTTATGTCACATATCAGTGTAGATAAGGTAAATGAGATTGTTGATAAGTATCTCTCTGGATATAACCAGGAGGATGAAAGTGTGAAGTGTTATGTGGTTGTGAAGGATCCTGATATGTATCTTAATGATTTTACCATTGACCTTGATGGTGATTTGGACTTTGACCTTTACAATGAAGGATTTGAAGAGATACATAATACCATTGTCCATTCCATTGAGAAAGACAAGAATGGTTTGTATCTTCTTTATGGTAAGCCTGGTACCGGCAAGAGTACATATATCAGACATCTTATCAAGGAGTGTAGGACAGAGAAGAGAAAGTTTGTTTATGTACCAAGTAAACTTTTTGAAGATTTTACAGACCCGGCAATTCTTCCATTCCTTATGAGGAATAAGGGTTGTGTGTTTATCATTGAAGATTGTGAGAATCTGGTGACTGTTGATGGAGGTATCAGGAGTGATGGTATTACAGATTTGCTTAATATGACTGATGGTCTATTGGCAGATGCTCTCAATATCAAAATTATCTGTACATTCAATACAGATTACCATAAGATTGATGATGCACTTTTGAGACCTGGTAGGTGTAGGTGTAAGTATGAGTTTAACCTTCTTGATAAAGACAGGGCAAATAAGGTTGCAAAGAAATTCAATTTACCTGTTGTGAAGAAGGATGTGTCTTTGGCAGAACTATTTAATCCAGAGACAGAGTTTGTTGATGAGAGGAAAAAGAAAATTGGTTTTACAGTAAACAAATGAAAATAATTGACAATAAGAAAGATTACTATGACTATTTGTCTGGTGTTTATGGAATAGACCCCTATGTTGTTTATGACAGGAGGGGGTCTGAAGCATCATCATATATCATAGAGAATTGGGGTGAAATGTTTAATAAGAATGTCATAGATTCTGATAATGAACCATATAACAGGAAGTATGGAAAATATGCAAAGGATAAAGCATTTATAGATAAGAATTATGAGATTATTGTTGAAGCAGGTGAGAAAAAGTTCTATATCAGGTGTAATAGGAGAAGGCAGACTGAAACTTCTCCAGTTGAACTGACATATAAACTTTATGACCCAATCCAGGAATTGAAAGATAGATATCATGAACCAATATGGTCAAAACCTGGTGGATATTCACATTCTTGGTTGGAGAGGGAGATTAATAGATATAAGACAAAGCAGTCAAAAGCACCTCTTGCAATTTATTTTGTAGATTATCAGAGGTATCATAGTAATGATGGTAGAGGTGTGATTGAAAACCCCATTATGAAAGACCTACCAATCACAGGTCTTATTCCAGCGGAAGAGATATGGCAGGGCATATATGACTATCTTCTTAAAATGAAAGAACCTGTGATTGTTGATAGCAGAACAAATGATGAACACATTGAGTCTGCTGGATTTGATAAAAAGACTTCATTTAGAAATATGTAAATTGAAACTCCTGTCTGTAATGGATGGGAGTTCTATATATAATATATAAAGGTATGGATGTTCCTTGTTTGGTGAAATGGATAGGAAGTAAGAGGATCCAAAGTGAAGAGATTGTACAGTACTTTCCCAATTTCATAGATACATATTATGAACCATTCTGTGGAGGATGTTCTGTCCTCTTCCAACTCTTGTCATCTCCGGACCATTTTGTGAACCGGTGTATCTGTTCAGATGTGAATGGTGATTTGATCGACCTGTGGAACACAGTCAAGAGAGACCCGGATGGACTTTATGAGGAATATGTCAGGATGTGGACAGAGATGGGTTTATTGGAAGACAAGCAGGATAAGAGGAAGTATTTTGAAATGGTCAGGGAAGAGTTCAACCAGACCAGGAGTCCTTATTGTTATTTCTTCCTGTTGAGAACCTGTACTAATGGTATCCCCAGGTATAACAGATTTGGTGAGTTCAACAATTCACTTCATCTTACCAGGGATGGTGTAAAACCAAAGATTATCAAGAAAATCATTTACAGGTGGAGTGAACTTCTCAATGAACATAATGTCACATTCAAAAGATGTGATTACAGGTCTATCCTGGATGATATGAGTGAGGATGACTTTGCTTACCTGGACCCGCCATATGAGATGACCAGAAGTACTGGAAAGTATTTTGGTAAGATTGACTACCAGGATATGTTTGACAGGTTGAGGTTACTTACTGATAAAGGTATTAGATTTGCATTGAGTTTTGATTCTGATGATGAAGATCTTATTGTCCCAGGAGATTGTTATGAAAATCACATCAATATCACATCAAAGAACAGCGGATACAGAAGAACACTGTTGAGAATGGACAATAAAGATGTTTATGAAAGTTTGTACACTAACTAATATTTTCATAAATAACATATATTATATAATCATAAGAAAATAAGATATGATAAAAAGGTTCAAGAATTTTGATGCTAATGAATATCTTGAGAAGAAAAATGCCTTAAGAGAAGCTGCTGAAGTTGCTTCTACTATTGAGGATACTGATCAGACAATGGAAATTCCAGAGGATGATCCAGATGATATTCCAGAGGATGAAGTTATATTTGGTACTCCTGTATATAAAAACCCATATCTTTTGAAAATCTCCCATATTGTTGGTAGGAAATTGAAAGCAGCTGGTTTAGATTTTTCTGTTGCTTATAATGTTGTTTATTTGAACAATGTACCTGGTGTAAGACTTTTCACTGATGGTGGTAACAGGAGTATTATTTGTTGTCGTGATACAAATGAAAAATCAATCTCTGTTTTTGATAATTTTGAGGTTGGTAAGGAGAATGTTGCAGTTGTTACCTATTCAACAAAGAAACTTGGTTTCAAGGATATGATAGACCAGTTGATTGATGACTTGAAGGGTGATACTGTAAATGAAGGTGTTATCAATGAGGCTGCTGACAGATATGGTTCTGGTTGGACAGCAAAGGAAGTTATGTCTTTTGAGAAACTTGACCATGATGAAAGAGACTTTGTATATAGTTTCATTAGAAAGTTTGGTAAAACAACAGCAGCAGCACAGTTCCTTGCATTGGCATCTGGTGGAGATGCTGTTGCAATGAGAATTTGGAAGAAATATAAAGGTACTGATGATGTTAAGGGTGGTCCAGTTAAATATATGATGGATTTGGCTAATACTGTTGTCGCTGCCGCAAATGGTGTAAAACAGGGTGGTAGTTATCAGGCAGCAGTTGATGACAGAGTACTTGATAATTTGATTGCAGATTGTAAGGGTGCTGCTCCAGCAATTGTCACAAGGTCAGAGGTTTCTTATGATACTGGCGAAGAGGTTGATGAATTTGAGACCAGAAGAGCAGAAATGGAATCAAAGCATGAGGCAGAAATTGAAGAAGATGCACAGCATTATGAGGAAACCATTTCTTCTATGAAGGCCATTACAGAAGCAATGTGTAATTATGTAAAGCAGAATGGTAAACTTGACAGGGATGATAAATCAATTATGTCAAGAAGAGGTATCCTCATCACAGGTAAGGGTGGTATTGGTAAAACACATTCAATCAAGGAAGCCCTTAAAGAAAAGAATATGATGATTAACAGGGATTATGTTTGGGCTGGTTCTGGTTGCTCAACTGCTGATGCTGTTTATAAACTTATGTATGACTTCAATGGTAAGATGTTGGTATTTGATGATTCACCAAAGCTCTTTGATGGTGACTATCGTATATCAATGTGGAAGAATGCTCTTCAGACTGAATTGGAGGACTGTTTGATTGGTTATCCTGGTAAGGAATCAAAATTGGCAGTATATGATGTAAGAAGACTTAAGGGTGACAGACAGAAGAAGTATTATACAGAGATTGGTCGTAAGTCTCTTGATGATAAGACAGAATTCTATAAGAAAGAGATGAAGAGATATGGTATCAAGTATTCTGGTGTTTCTGGAAAACCTGTACCTACTGCAAGTTCTGATCTCAGTCAGGAGGAAGTTGATGAAATCATGTTGAAACTTGATGAAAGATGGAAGGAAGAAGAGGCCAACACAAAGCCATCAATGCCTAATGAATTCATCTTTACTGGTTTGGTAATCATCATTTCCAACTACAGTAGAGAGAGATTTATCCAGGAAGTTGGAACAGGTAACTGGGATGCTATTTCATCAAGATTTACCAACTTTGATGTTGCACCTATGGCAGAGTCATTGTGGAGAGTTATGAAGAAGAGAATTCTCAGTGATTTCAATGATAAGTCCATTGATGATGAGAACTGTGCAATTCCAAGAGATATGGTTGAAGAATTTATTGCAGAAGTTGAGTCATTGATTTCCAATAAAGATTATCAGTCTATCAACTGGCGTACCATTACAATGTTCCATGATATTTTGAATGGTGCTCCTGGTCGTAGAACTTGGAAGGAAACATTGAGAAATGAATTATCAAGAAAATAATAAGTAAATTTTAATATATTATGACTATAGAACAATTACTATGTCCTGCTGTTATCAGGTGGGAGGCAGAGTTTAGAAAACATCTAAATGAGAGTAATATTGAAATGTCTGAAGATGAAATCGATGCAGAGTTTGATAAGTGGCTTGTAGAGAATGAAGAACTTATCAATCAGTCTGTTAAAGATAACATTGACCATATCAATGAGACAATTGAAAGAAACAAACAGAAGGTTTTAAAACAGTTGAATGAAGGTAAGTTCAGCTTTGATTTTGATGATGATGATTTTGCTGAAGAAGATGCACCAAAAGAAGAAGAACCAGTTGTTGAAGAACCTACTGAAAAAATAGACCCAGATGAACCAGAAGAGGTTAGGTCTATCACCGGTGCAATGCATCTTATTGATAAGAAGGATTCAAAGTATAATGTCTTTGGTGTTATCAATGATTTCTATGATATGGTTGAGGAAGAGCATACCAATGAGATGACACACAGGTCAATCTTAAGGAAATTGGATGTTTCTGGTATTACCAATATGGCAGCATTGTTTGCATTTACAAATCTTCCAAATATTGACTTGAGTTCTTGGAACACAGGAAGGGTTAAGAGTATGGAAGGTATGTTCTACAAATCAACATTCAATAATGACACTATTTGTGAATGGGATGTTACCTCTTGTAAGGACTTCAAGAATATGTTCTTGTTCTGCCCATTCAATCAGTCATTGAAGAAATGGACTCCTGCATTTGTTGAGAAGACATTTACAAATCCAGATGGTTCAAGAGAGAAAAGGTCAGTAAGACAGGATCTTCCAGTTATTGGTGGTACTGAAGATGAGACAAGAAGTGTTGCAAAGAAATTCAGACGTAGTATGTTTAAGTCTATGAGAGATGAAGATGAGGTTTCTGAAAACAAGGGATTTGTACATATTACTGATTTTGATTCTTTTGTAAATGAAGGTAAGGTAAAGGATTTCATTCATAGGGGTATTGAGAAGGTTAAGAGTTTCTTCAAGACCATTGCTATGAAGTTTGGTGACTTTATTGCTTTCTTTAATGAGAATGGTGATATTTATCCAGCAATGAGTCCTTATTCATCTATAAATGCTATTGCAACAGGAGACATCCAGGGTGTTACTGCTTTCTGTTATGTTGACAATCCTATGTTCAATGAAAATGTTCAGAAAGAAGCATCAATTGTTGAGAGTCCTGAATATTATGGTATCATTGACAAGGACAGTGTTGAGTACAGAAACTATGAGACATTCAAGGGAATGGTCAATGAACATTATGCAAAGTATGGTAATACTGGTGCTCTTCAGATGGTTAATGAGGAAGAATTCAAGAGAGTTGGTTTCTCTGCTGCTGAAGGTGGTGTTGCTGCAAGGGACATCTATAGTGATGATTTGAGGGAAATCCTTGAAGACCTTGTTGCAAATGTTCCTGCTTATAAGGGTGACAGACATGGTGGTGCCGTATTTATCTGGGGTGCTCCTGGTATTGGTAAGTCAACTATTCCAAAGGCAATTGTAAAGGCATGGAACAAGGAGAAGGGTGATGCTCTTCACAAGAAGGCTCTTATGGTTGTTCAGTGTGGTGACTTGACCATTGATGGTTTTTCACTTCCTATTCCTATTGAGAAGTCTATTGAAGACTATCTTGATGAAAGACCAATTTTGAAAGACAAGGTTGCTTCACAGGGTATATCATCTGACACTCTTGAGAAGATTAAGAAGAATATGCATAAGGTATCAGCAGAAGCACCAAAGACCTGGTTGCCTGCTTTCAAGATGAATGCTACCCAGGAAGAGATTGATGTTCTCAATGATATTGCCAATGGTTATCTTGAAATCAAGAACAAAGATGGTAAGATTATTAAAACTGAAACCACAGAAGGTGGTATCCTTCTCTTTGATGAGTTCTTCCGTGCAAATGAGGAAGTCTTCAAGATTATGATGCAGATTATCCTTAACCGTGAATATAGTGGATATATGCTTGGTAATAAGTGGGGTATCCTTTGCTGTTCTAACCGTCCAGAGGATGATGAGGAAGTAAGAGCAGGATTTGAAAAGACTGGTGCTGTTGTTGGTACCCGTATGTTGTCAGGTGCTTATAACTTCATTCCTTCATTTGACGAGTGGAAGAAATGGGCAATCTCTGAAGGTGGTTTTGATGAGGTCACTCTTGAGTTCCTTAAGTTTGATAAGGATTCTGGAAATGGTGAATATACCAACTGGCATACCATTAGACCTGATGAGTATATCCAGAAGGGTAAGACTGCTTGGCCTACTCCTCGTACCTGGTCTGCACTTATGAATGAACTTAATCTTTATAAGGAGAATCATGGATATGCAAATATTGTTGACATTCCAAGTGAAAAGATTCGTAGAATGGCAGATGGTATCATTGGTGAGGATATGGCAGTTAGATATGTTGCTTTCCTTCAGAGTCATGCTTCTTCAATTGCTGTTGATGCAAAGGCTGTATTGGAAGACCCTGATTATGTAATTCCTTCATCATCAAAGTGTTCTGATGTTGTAAGACAGATTGAGAACTATGTAACTATCAAGTATGATGATACTGATCTTCCAGATGTAAGTCTTTTGATGAATTTGTTCAATAAACTTAATAGTACATATTCTGGTTCAAAGGATAACTTTGTAAAACTTATGCACTTGAACATCATCAAGCACTTCAAGGTTATGACCAATAAGGATAACAGACTTGCATTGAGAGAGTATCTTGAAGCAACTAATGATAGATACAATTTTGACAAGGCAGATTTTAGATAATCATTGTTGTATATAAAAGAAAAAGGAAGGGGAAACTCTTCCTTTTTTCATAAATACCATATATTATAGTAAGTAAATTTATATGTGGCATATTGAGCATATTACTTTAAATGAAGCAGCAACATATGAGTCATTATATAGTAATGAAGACATCATAGAGAAACTTGGTGAAGTTGAGGTTTATGACTATGAGAAGAAGGCTTATGTAAAAATGAATGCTTCTGATATTATTAAGGTTGCAAGTGATGCACTTTATAAAATCCAGAGGGATTATAACTATCTATATCAGTTTATTACAAAATGTAAATTGATGTATCTTCCAACATTCCCAAGTGAGATTACCAATACAATGGCAGTAGATAATCTTAACAATCTATGGATGAATTTAACATTCATCTATAATGATTGTAAGATGGATTCTGAAAATGTATTTGGTATTCTTTTCCATGAGATGTTTCATATTTTCTTTGAGCATCTTTTGAGATTTGATAAGAAATTCCCTAAAGAGATGTTCGCTGCCGCAGGTACTGGTGTATATAAAAAGGCTAACACAAAAGCAAATCTTTGTATGGACTATGAGGTGAATGCTTCTATGGTTGATGATGGTATTGTACCTCCTGATTTCTTTGAGAAAATGAATGGTCTTTATAAGAAGGAATATACAGGTATGACCTGGGAGGAGATTCTTGACAAGTATGGTGACAAGGAGTATGATGAGTGGTTGTTGAAGAATGGTGAGAAACTTGATGATGTGGAGAAACAGGTTCTTGAAGCAATTGAAGAAGCAGCAAAGGTATTGATGGATCCAGAGTCAGATGAAGCAGACAAGAGATTTGCAAGAAAGAGACTCCAGGAGAAACTTGACAAGATATTTGGTAAAGAGAATACTGGTGAAAAATCTCTCCAGGATATATTTGAAGACCTTGGTAAGACCAAATTGGCAGACCATGGTGAGATTGCAAGTGACCTTGAAGATGTTGCTGATGACCTTATGAGAAATCCAGAGAATATGTCAGGTGCAGAACTTGACAAGACTTTGAATGATATTGATAAGTTAATCAGTGAGATTGAGGAAAATTCAGATGCAGTTGCTGGTGATTTTAATAAGACAGCAGATGAGGTACATGAAGATGCTGAAAAGGCAAGACAGGCATTAAAGGATGCTATGAAGAGAATCAATGAAGGTGGTTTGTCAAAAGAAGAGAAGAAGGAACTTCTTGACAAGGCAAAAGATGCTCTTGAGGATGTTATCTCTGACGAAACAGAAAAAGAGAAGTTGAAAGAGAAGAGAGCAGAAAGAGATGCAAAGAGAGAAGCAGAAAAGAAAGAAAAACTCAAGAAGACACATCCTTTAAGAAAATTATTGATTGTGTTTAAGAATCTTGCAGAGTTGTATGATATTCAACTTGTTTCAGAAAAGACAAGGGATATATTGAATACCTGTGTTGATGATGTTGATCTTCTTACTGAAAAGAAATTCAGTGATATGAAGAAGTCAGATTTGAAGAATATTGGTGATCATCTTAATGAATTGTATGACCCTATTCTTGCTGATTTGGTTAAGTTGATTGAGAATGAGACCATACTTCAGAAGACAGAGGAAGATATAAAGAAGATTCTTGATGATGTGTTTGAAACTGTATTCAATGCACTGAAGAGAATCTTTGATCCTGGACTTGATGAAGATGCAAAGGGTGCATTGATAAAGGCCGCTGCTATGAAATTGAGAACTATTGGTAAGTTGTTGAAGACCCAGAAGAAGTGGAGAGTTGGAGATGATTTCAAGAATGGTTATGTTGATGAGATGAAGAGACTAATGGAAATCCGTAAGGAAGGTGGCGATGAGGCTTTGTTCAAGGAACTTTATGATAAAGGTGTTATTCAACCATTCTTATTGGATGAGCATGGTATGGAATTGTTAAGTAAACTTACTGAATCTGGTGATATTGATAAAGATGATTTAGAAGGTAGTGAGATTCCAGATGTTGATAATCTCTCATCTGAAGATAAGATTAAACTTTGGGGAGAACCAACAAGATATAGTGATGATATTGATGATGGTGAAGAAGAATGGAAACCTTATGAAGGTATAATCTATTATAATATTTGGGTAAATGAAGATGGAGATACTTCTATTGAACTTTCAAATGAACCTGATGGATTACCTGATGATGCAGAAACATTTGGACCACTTGCATTGAAATTTGAAAAAGACTTTTCTGAATACAGACTTGCAGAACTTATGGAGGCTGTATTTGAAGTATGCTATGTGAATACTTATGATTTTGTTAATGAAGATGAGTTGAGAGAAAAACTTGAAAGTAATCCTGATTATAAACAGGGCAAATGGCATGAAGAATAAGAAAATAACTTGGTAGTAAAATGAATATATTTGAACAATTGGATAAGATATTGAATCCTGTCAATGAGGCAGAAGAAATGGAGACTGCCAAGGAAAAGGCTGAAAGGATTGTCAAGGCAATTCCTGTCAATCCTGAAATGGAAACAGAGGAACAGGGAAAACAAAAGGCATGGGAGAAACTTGCCAAGTATTTCTATAAACTCCAGATGGGTGGAAGTCCTGATGACAAGCTTACCAGGAATGATGATATTGATTTACCAGATGATTTTCTTGATCCAAAGATGAAGGGTAAGATGAGTGGTAAGATTGAAGATAAAGAGTTTGAAGCAAACAAGGTTGTCTGGGACCAGGATGAAGAGATGGAGAAACTTGAGAAGGAGATTGATGTTGATATGCATGGTTCTGATGATGACTTTGATGACTTTGATTATAGGGACAATGCATTTGGTGATGATATTGACCAGGATGAGTTAGACACTGATGATTTGGAAAATGATGGTGGAAGTGGTTCTGGTGATGATTCTGATAAGTCAGAAGATGAGAAACTTAGAGATACCATTGATGATGCTCTTGATAAGATGAGTGACAGTGGTGACCTTGATGGTGACCAAGATGGACAGCAAGGTGGAGAACAGAGTGGTTCACAGCAAGGTGGTCAAGAAGGTGGTCAGCAGGAAGGTCAGCAAGGTGAAAGCAGTGAAGGTTCTGGTGGAAAAAACAGTGGAAATGGTGCTCCTGAAACAAGAAAGGACAAGAGACTGAAGGAACTCAAGGATGCAATTGACAACAATGACACAAAAGGTATGGATCAGGCGGTTGATGGATTGAAGGAAGGTGGTGATGGTTCTGGTGAACTTGCCGGCGAAAGAATTGGTGAGGTATCTGATAAGGATTTGAGAGGTGATATGTCAAAGGCTGGTGTTTCTGAAAAGGACATTGAAGAGATGTCAAAGGCATCAAAGGATAATAAGATGAGTGAGTTAAGTGAGGATGAGGCAAGGACACTTAAAAAACAAGTTGCTGATGGTCTTGAAAAGAAGTGTGAAGGTAAAGGTGGTTCAGCATTGGCAAAGACTGTTGTTAAGAATGCATTGAGGTCAAAGGTCAATGATGATGAGTGGAGGTCAATGTTGAAGTTATTCCTTAAGAGTAAGTCAGTCAACAATGGTGATATGTCAAAGACAAGGAATGGTATCAAGTTTGGACATAAGAATCACCTTTGGAGAGATGCAATGTTGCCAACCAAGGGACCAAGTAGGGGTACAGTTCAGACCATATATTGTTTTGTTGACTTTTCTGGTTCAGTGGAACAGGATTTGGTTTATACCTTCCTTGGTAGGGTTATTGACCTTTGTGAGGAATTGAGTTATACAGATATAGTTGTCTATGGATTTGGTGAACATATTGTGTTACCAAGAAAAATTAATGGCAGAATGTTGAAGAGAGAGGGTAAGGATGTTGTTCTTGCACAGACTTGGGATTATATCAATTCACAACGCCCAGGAGCAGGAACAGAAAACTTTGAAGATGTTGCCAATGAGATAATGGAAATCAGAAAGAGACAGAGAGATGCAGTTTATCTTATCTTTGGTGATGCTCTTTGGCAGGATCCAAGAGTAGGACCAATGCGTTTGAAATATATTTGTGGTGATAGACTTCTTGATAGAATGTGTGTACTTACATATTATGATTCAGATGGTTGGTGGTTTGATGTATTCAAAGGATGTATATCAATGCTCAAAGAACTTGTTGGATTGAAGAATGTGATTACAACAAAGACTTCAAGAATCAGAATGGATAAATAAAAAAGAGGAGGTTTTAAGACCTCCTCTTTTATTTTAATTTTCACTCCAATCTCTTAACTTCTTAATAACTTTTGGTATAATTGGGTTTCTAACTACTTCATCATCATTAAAGTGACAATAACCAATATAATCTTCATCCTTAAAAATTCCAACTATATGTTGTAATGCAGACTGTTTCTTCTTCTTTTCCTGGTCAAAATCAACTTGTTCAGTATCTCCAAGGAATACCATTTTACTATCATCACCTATTCTTGTAATAATTGACTTGAATAAATTCATTGTAATGTTCTGTGACTCATCTATAATAATGTAAGACTTATCCAATGTTACACCTCTTATATATGCAAGTGGAAGGACTTCCACTTTCTTTTCTTTGAATAACCTTTCTACATCCTCTTCATGCTTGAGCATCTTCTTCATATTACCTTTATAAGATATAATATGTGGCTCCATCTTTTCATCGATTGTTCCTGGGATGTATCCTATGTCTTCATTAGGTGTAGATATTACTGATTTACATAATATTATTTTATCAAATCTTTTTGCCAGAACTCCTAATAGACCTTCATAAAGTGCTATGTAAGTTTTTCCTGATCCTGCGATTCCATCGCAAATTGTTATGTCGTGGTTTCTTATTTCAGATAGGAAATGTTTTTGTTTTGGATTCCTGCATTTAAGTGGTAAAAGTGTTATAGGATTTTTATCTACCATCAATTCAGGTATTTGGAGTTCTTCGGATTTTTTCTTTTTAGGCATATACTATCTTATTTTTGTGTATAAAAAAATAAGGTGGGACAAAAATCCCACCCTATTTTTTATTCATAAACAGGGAGTCCAACAGTTTCATCATCCCAGATGTCGCACTGGAAGGTGATTGAAATTTCATTGGCCTCATTACCGCTGTCATAGTTACGGTCATTCATACCAGTTGGTTGACCAGGAATAACATTGTTACAAGTAACCTTTCTCCAGATTGAACCATCACGGTTGTATTCTACGATAACCATTGAACCACAGTAATCTTTCTTAAGACCATATGCACCGGTTGCTGGATTGAATGCCTTGTTGTACCATTTACGGAGAGTTGTGTAGATGTAGTTCTCATTTGAGTCATTGAGGTTCAATGAGAATGTCATTGCCAACTCAAGGTGAGTTTGTTCTGGAACACCAAGGTAAACTCTTTCTGCCTGTTTGTACTTCTGGATTACAGTACCCATAGGAGGGTTGAGACCGTCAAGACCGGAGATAGACCTTACATGTTCAAGAAGAAGCTGTGTTGTCAGTTCCTGGTCACCATCAAGTGCTGGAGGAAGGAGTGTAACCTCAAACAAAGCAGGGTTTACAACTTCCCATTTATTGACTGCGGCATGTGAATTTCTAAAGTGACTAAGTGCCATATCTTTGTTTATTTTATTTTATATGTTCTGTGAAGACTCCGCCTTCACATAAATTATTTATGAAAAATAAATCTGATTTTTGACCAAAGAATCAAAATTGGATTTACATAAATATCTTATAAATACAATAAAAAGTAAAAATTATGGCTTTAGATGCAGAATTGATTAATTTGAAATCAGCAGGTACTTATCGTTTTGAGAGAGATAAGTCAGAAATTTCAAATAATACTATTTCAGCCATTCCTAATTTGAGGTTGGTTGTTGGTTTTAGCAAAATGGGTCCATTCAATACAGTAAAATTGGTCACTTCACCAGCACAGTTTATTAAATTGTATGGTAATATTGATCGTTCACTTGAGAAGAAAGGTTCATTCTTCCACAGGAGTGCATTGGTTGCTTTAAGTGCAGGACCTATTCTTTGTATGAACCTTTTGAATCTTGACCCTGACAGAGACCAGGTTGTTGAGAAATCATTCTCTCTTTCTTCAGGAGGAGATAACTGGGATTCTGTAACACTTCCATTACAGTCACTTTATAACACAGATAAGTTCTGGTTTGCAAGTGATGAAGCATATCTTGATACAGTTAATAAATTGTTCAATCAGGATGGTATGGATGCTGTATCAGGTGGTATCCTTCACTTCACAAACATTGGTAAAAAGCCTGTATCTGTTTTGATTAAGAAAGCTAGTGACTATTCATCAAAAGGATACCAGCTTACACTTAATGAGTGGTATGGTGAAGGTGAAGTTCCAGAATATCTCAATGGTACATCATATGTAAGTGATTATCTTGTTGAGGTTTATGTTGTTGGTGGTGACTTTGGTCCAGCACTTAAAGAAACTTCTTGCTATGGTGTTATAAGTGTTGATGATGATTTGAGTGGTGAAGGTTATACACTTAAGAAATATGTTATTGACAGTGATAGTGTTGAATCACCATATAAGAGATTTTCATCAGATATCATTTATCAGTCATACTTTGATGATAATGGTTTCATCAGAGGTGAAGGTGATTCAAATCTTGTTAAGTTCTTGAATCTTCCTTCTGTTGATGTTCGTGCAAAGTATGTTGGTTCATTGATTCCTAACTTTGTTGACAAACTTGGTAGAAATATCTGGATTCAGAAATTGGTGAATGATGATGTTGACACAATTGGTCTTCTTTGTACTGAAAATGTTGCTCTTCTCGAAGATGTTGATTTAGATCATGAATTTGTAGATGAGAAGATTGACCTTGTTGGTAATAGTGTATTCGGTAAAGTCCTTAATGGTAGAACAGACAATGATTCAAATGTAATTCCTGATATTGACTTCAACTTCTTGGGTTACAGGTTTAAATATGAGGATGTTGCTGAAGTTGTTAAAGTTAAGGTTGATACTGGAAATGGCTTTGTATATGATTTATATGAAAGTTGCCTTGATGCCAATAATGACCAGACAGAAGCAGATACACCTTATCCATTTGCATGGAAAAAGATTGTTGAGGTTGAAGAAGGACAGACTCCACCAGAGGATGAATATCTTTATGCTGAATCATCATATTTGACAGTTGATCAGAAACTTTATAAGGCAGTTCCTGTTCCAGCAGAGGGTACTGAAGGTGAAGAAGGTTATGTTGCAGCACATACATCTTATGTTGCATATGATGTTTATGAAATTGTTGAAGATGTAAAACCATTGGTTACAGAATTCAAGTATCTTCCAACAGATTACTTGTTTATGGATGCAAAGAACAAAGAACCATATGTAGAAAAGGATAATGAGGTTATTCTTTCAGTTGGTTCAAATGTTGTTGTTGGTGATTACATTCTTTCAGATGTTTATAATGATGGTGAAGATGGTGAAGGTGGTGAAAACCATTCAAGAGTCACAAGAGTTGTTGCTGTAAAGAATGTATATGATGATACTGCAAGTATTGACCCAGAAACAGGTAATGTTATAAATCTTGCACAGAAGGCAGGTATTGTTGTGGTTTGTGCAGATAAGGTTTATAAGACTTCACACAGTACAAGTGATAGTGTGATTATCAAGATCACACCTATTGATAAGATTGCTGACAGACTTCACTGGGTATATCTTAGTGGTTTCCAGGTAAATAAGTCTGCAATGCCTGATGGTACAAATTCACGTCAGAATGAGATTCTTGATATGCTTCGTGAGAATCCTGAATTCACAAGAACAACATCAAATCTATTTAAGTCACTTATTGACCGTGATTATGTACAGTTCAGATATGTGGTTGATACATTTGGTCTTGGTCTTGAGGAAGAGTGTAAGAAGGTTTACACCCAGTTGTGTAAGTCAAGAAAGTCTTCTTTGGCACTTATCAACTGTCCTTCACAGCTTGATTTCAAGAAGAGTCTTAACCCTTCATTTGTAAACAAGAATGGTGGTGTTGAAGTTGAATACATCGCAAAGGGTGGTGACCTTTCAAAGAATCCTTCATTCTTATTCAGTCTTCCAAAGATTGAGAATGGTGCTTCTTGGGGTGCTTACTACTATCCATATTTGAGAATTACAGATTTGGGTGCAGCAAAATCAGTACCACCAGCAGCATATGTTTCTAATCTTTATATCCAGAAGTACAGTAGAGGTTTTGCTTGGTCTATTGTTGCTGGTCAGAAGAGAGGTGTTATCTCTGGCAACCAGGTTGTTGGTGTTGAAGCAACTCTTGTTAATGAGAACAGAGACTGGCTTGAACCAGTTGGTATCAACTCTATTATCTGGGAAGCTGGTGTTGGTGTTGAAGTTTATGCTAACAAGACTGCAAAACAGACTCCTGTTTCAGCACTTTCTTCAATCCATGTCCGTGAGGCCGCTATCTACATCCAGGATAATGTAGAAAATATCTTGAGGAGATATGTATTTGAGTTCAATACAGCACAGTCAAGACTTGAAATCAAGACATTGGTTGATGAGTTCCTTGAGAATATGAAGAATAATGGTGGTCTTTATGATTACAGAACAGTTATGGATACAACCAATAACACAGCAGAGGTCATTGACCATAATATGGGTGTTATTGACATCTATGTGGAGATTGTTCGTGGTCTTGAAATCATTGCACAGAGACTCACAATTCTTAAGACAGGTGCTATTGCAGCTGGTGGATTTGATGAATAATTTTCATCAAACATATAATAAAAGAGAGAGTAGATTTCTACCCTCTCTTTTTGTTTATCATAAATACTATATATTATCTCTATATGAATATGATAAAGAATTTTAATGAATACTTTGATGAGGACATTCAGTTGAATGAATCAGAAGAGAAAATGGTAAATGAAGCAGCAGATATAATTGCTGAAAAGATTAAGAATGGTGAAGAGGTTGATGAGGGAATCATTGGTTCTCTTGTTGGTGGTCTTGCCGGTGCAACCATTGGTCCTGCAATTGGTAGGGCAATTTGTAAAGCATTGGGTATTACAAGTGGTATGCTCTATGATTTATTTAACAGTAGGTTGTTTACAACTGCTGTTGCTGCATATATTGGATATAAGAATTAATTGAAGTATGAAAACTTGGGATGATTATAAAATTACAGGTGAAACTGCTGTTAGAGAGTTTCCTGACAAATATAATGAATTAGTTTCTGATCTTCTTGAAGAAATTGGTAACTTAAGAAGTGAGATATCTAATAAAGATGTTATTATTGCACAATTAAAGACAGACTTTAATGTAACTTTAAGTGCAATAAGGAGTGAGTGTCTCAGGAAGATTGCAGAATTAAATGATAAAATAAATGAAAATCAATAATATATCATGGCAGATAATGATAATAAAATCATAGTTATAAATCCTTCTGACCTTATTTCAGAATCAATGCATAAGATTAATCACAATTTTGAAGTAATTGTGAATGATGCTGATGTATTTGAGCAGAAATTGGCAGCATATGCTTCACAGGTAAAAAGTGAAATTGAAAGTCTTAAACAAAACAATGATTCCAGGACTGTTGAAGTATTAGATAATATTAATACTTTGAATGATAAAATTAATAGTTTTTCTAATACTGAAAGTATTCAGAATATGGTTGATGCTGCTGTGATGAATGCAACTTATGATTTGAGTAATTTTATCAAGCAGCAGGCTGGAATACAGGTTGCTGAGTCTCTTGGTGGGTATGCTAAACAATCTGATTTTGATAATATATCTACTGCATTTAACAATTATAAAACAGATATTGATAATAGATATGCATCAACATCACTTACAGCGGCAAATAGTGTATATGCAAGAGATGGTGAAGGTAATCTTATTTATAATGATGAAAATGGTGGTGAATCATCAAGTTATACATCAATAGAAGATTACTATTATTATGCTGAAGGTGTTAAGGAAAGTGTTGATCCTGATAATAAGGGATTGACAGATTTGACTGTTGTTAATAATCTTGTTACTCTATGTGAAAGTAAATTTAAAACAGTTGCAACAGAATTGGCAGATATAAATGTTACAGTTGGTGATGGTTTTTCATCTTCACATATCATTTCACAGATAGAAGGAG
>JAEEGL011590621.1_pt1 | contig 21548 bp, 19 predicted proteins | sample 9134231 | NCBI WGS metagenome assembly JAEEGL01 (sample SAMN16246548, study PRJNA631951) | gut metagenome | biome: gut microbiome; feature: rumen; material: fiber-attached | host: Bos | place: Iran: Karaj | collected 2018-10
CCTGTATATGTGGCATCCCAAGGACTCTTTCGTTTCTCGACGTCAAGCTCGTCACTCCCAGCCATTCTCCAAATCAGGGAAAGAAACATTCCCCGGCTGCTGAAGCAGCCGGGGAATGTTCATAACAACTGCGGAATCACTTGACGAGTTTCGCGATTTCTTCGGCAAAGTTCTCCTTGCGTTTCTCGATGCCTTCGCCCTTTTCAAAACGGGTATAAGCCTTAACAGCAATCGTGCCGCCCAGCTCTTTTGCAACATTTGCAACGTGCTGTTCAACGGAGACGCTGTTATCCTTCACGAAGTCCTGCTGCAGCAGGCAGATCTCACGATAATACTTGGCGATTCCACCCATAACGATCTTTTCGATGATCTGCTGGGGTTTCTTCGCGTTCTTGGGATCTTCTTTTGCCTGAGCAAGACGGATCTCCTTCTCCTTGTTAATGAACTCCTCGTCTACGTCGCCCTTATCGCGGTACAAAGGACGCATGGCTGCGATCTGCATGGCAATATCTTTGCCGAGTTCGGTTACAGCATCCGAGTCCTCAATGCCGTTGACTTCCAGGTTCACGATGACACCGATCTTTCCGCCTGCGTGGATATACGGGACAGAAAATCCGTCGGCAAATCTCTCAAAACGGCGAACTTTGATGTTCTCCCCAATCACGAGAACCTTCTCCTGCTGCTCCTCCTGCACGGTAAGATCAGTGCCGGGATACTTGCAGGCCATGAGGGCATCCAGATCTGCGGGAGCGTTCTTCGCAACGACTTCGGCGATATGTTTTACATAGTCGGTGAAAAGCTCGTTCTTGGAGGCAAAATCGGTCTCCGCGTTAACTTCCACGACGACACCCACGCCGTCGATAACTGCCGCGTAAGCCATGCCCTCTGCAGCAATGCGGCTGGCCTTTTTCTGAGCGGCAGCGAGACCCTTTTCACGCAGCCACTCAACAGCCTTTTCAACATCTCCGTCAGTTGCAGACAGAGCCTTTTTGCAGTCCATCATGCCCACGCCGGTCATTTCGCGCAGGTCTTTGACATCCTTTGCAGTAAAAGCCATTCCAAATATCCTCCTGTCAATCTCTTATAACGGAATCACTCCGCTGCGGTCTCCTCCGCTGGTTCTTCTGCGGTCTCCGGGACCGTCTCAGCGGTCTCTTCGCCCTGACGGCCCTCTACGATGGCGTTCGCCATGGCCTGAGAGATGAGCTTAATGGCGCGGATGGCATCATCATTGCCGGGAATCACATAATCGACCTCGTCAGGATCGCAGTTAGTGTCCACAATTGCAACAATCGGGATGTGGAGTTTCCGGGCCTCGGCGATAGCGTTGCGCTCCTTGCGGGGATCAACGATAAACAGCGCAGACGGAAGGCGCTTCATTTCCTTCACGCCGCCCAGATACTTTTCGAGCTTGGCGATCTCGCCGGTAAGCTTGATGACTTCCTTCTTGGGAAGGATATCAAACGTCCCGTCTTCCTGCATCTTGCGCAACTGGGCCAGACGATCAATTCTTGTGCGCATTGTGCGGAAGTTCGTGAGCATTCCACCAAGCCACCTGGCATTGACGTAGTACATGCCTACACGCTCGGCTTCCTCCTTCACCGCTTCCTGAGCCTGTTTCTTGGTACCGACGAACAGGAGGGTACCTCCGTTGGCGCTCAGGTCTCGCACGAAACTGTAAGCGTCCTCCAGCTTCTTGACGGTCTTCTGCAGATCGATGATATAGATCCCGTTGCGCTCCATATAGATGTAGGGCGCCATTTTCGGGTTCCACCTTCTGGTCTGATGACCAAAGTGGACACCGGCCTCGAGAAGCTGCTTCATAGATACGACTGCCATTTTTACTTCCTCCTTGTTTTTCCTCTACGTGCTTCCACTCAAAGATCCACCAAAAGGCACAAGGTCATTGATCGGCACGTATGTGTATTGGCCAGCGACAGATTCTGGTCAAGCTTTGTAATTATAACAATCCTGCTGTACAAAATCAAGAGTTTTTTCCAATAAACTGTATTTTTTCTTTTATGTCATGACAGTCCTTTATCAAAAATCGCTCCAGACAGGCAGCTTCTTTCCGCTGTTTCCTGCAATGCTCAAAGAGTTCGATTACATTCCCGATACATCGAAGACGTTAGGAACGGAAAACCCAGCCCGCAACACAGTCATTAAGCCGTACATCCAGCATTCCTTTAGCGGGTTCCTCTGAAGAATCTGCCGTGCCAAAATGAAAACCCTTGTACGACAACCCCCCTTCGGAGACATATGCTCCGAAGGGGGGCAAACCATGCTCTTGTCAGACCTTCTGCATGACATCCCAGGTCTTGAAACATTCGATGACATTCTCCGGTTTCGCTCCGGGACCGAACTCACATTGGGCGATACAACCTCCGTTGTGCCAGAGTGTACTGTAGGTTTTTTGGACAGCTTCACGAACGTCCTGAACTGAACCATATGGCAGAATCCACTGGCGGTCCAGTTCGCCCCAAAACGTGATCTTCCCGGCAAACTGTTCCAGTTTCTCCACGCCGATACAGAAAATCTGAGAGTTAAAGGCATCAAGTCCTAATTCAATGAGATGTGGGTAAATGTCCAGCGTATTCCCATCAGAGTGCATAAAAATCTTTTTCCCGTTGGAATGGGCGATATCGATAAAATCCTTATAGAGTGGCTTAAAAATCTCTACCCAGAGTTCAGGACGGATCAGCAGGGCCTTCTGCGCCCCCCAGTCATCCATATAGGCCAGAGCATCTACATTCGTTTTCGCCCACAGCTCCAGAAGGCGGCAGTTGAAACCATGAAGCTTCTTCACAAACTTAAGGAATCCCTCAGGAGGATCCGCCAGATCCATATATAAGTTTTCGCTCCCCCTCAAAAACTGCAAACGTTCGAAAGGACGAGGCACGGCTCCTGCGTTTACGAACTTGTCAGTTCTGTCACAGAAACGGTTGACGGCGTCGATATCCAGGGTGAAGTACTCCTCTGGCAAGCGGATCTTATCCGCATCCTCCCACTCGTCATCAAGAATCTGGGGCGATTTCACTTCACCAATGACACCCGGCTGTACATTCTCAAAAACGCTTCCGAAAGGATCCGTATAGGAGCCTGCAGCGTAGGGATCGCCAATCGAGTGAAGCGGTGTCTTCAGTATGTTCGGAGCGCTAACGATATCGTCAGGATACTGCTCTTCCATAAACCGATAGACCTCGGGATACCGGCTCATGGACCAGGGCAGTGTCCACATATGACGGGGCACCCTATGGGAGATGTTGCGGAATTCCAGTGTCTCATAAACCAGCTCGCGAGAAGTCATTGGATGCCCTCCGTTTCAAATGTTCCGCCGCACATGGACTCACAGGCCCAGCAAGCGGGTCGCAATGCTGAAATAGAGAAGCAGAGAAATCGCGTCCACAATGGTGCTGATGATGGGGCTGGAAATAACGGCAGGGTCAAGGCCGATTTTCTTCGCCAAAACCGGCATCGTTCCTCCGATGAGCTTTGCCACCAGAACAGTCGCCGCCAGAGTGAGGCTTACGACAATGCCGATTCGCATTTCCATGTGATCAAGGAAAATGACCTTCAAAAAACACACCACGGAGAGCGCCAAGCCGCACAAGAGAGACACGCGGAACTCTTTCCAGATCACCCGGAAGAGATCCCGGAATCTCACGTCGCCCAGAGCAATGCTGCGGATGACAGTACCGGATGCCTGTGCGCCTGCATTTCCGCCTGTATCCATGAGCATGGGGATAAAAAACGTAAGGCCTACTACGGCGGCAAGCTGATGCTCAAAGTGGGCAAGGATCATTCCAGTAAATGTTGCGGAGAGCATGAGAAGCAGCAGCCACGGAATACGGGCCTTCCACAGTTCCCATACGCTGCTTTTCAGATATTCTTTGTCGGTAGGCGTGATACCAGACATCTTTTCGATATCTTCGGTGTTCTCCGCTTCGATGATATCCAATGCATCGTCTACAGTGACGATTCCCACGAGACGATTGTCCGTATCCACGACAGGAAGCGCCACAAAGCCGTACCGTTGCAGAAGCATAGCAACTTCTTCCTGGTCATCCGAAACACGAACAGAAATCACGTTCTCGTCCATGATATCGCCCACGAGATCATTATCGTCCGATGTAAGCAGATGCTTGAGGGTCATAACGCCGATAAGCCGGCTGGAATCATCCGTCACATAACAGGTGTAGACCGTTTCCTTGTCAAGGCCAGTCCGTCGGATTCGCTTAATCGCGTCCTCAACGGTCATCGTTGGCCGCAGAGAAACGTATTCCGTGGTCATAACGCTGCCAGCGGAATCCTCCGGATAGTGGAGGATCTCGTTGATCATTTTGCGCATTTCCGGATCTGCCTGACGTAGAATCCGCTTGACCACATTAGCCGGCATCTCTTCTACAAGATCTGCCGCATCATCTACATATAGTTCGTCAACGACTTCCTTCAGTTCGTTGTCCGAGAACCCCCTAATCAAAAGCTCCTGAAAATCGCTCTCCATCTCGACGAAGACTTCTGCCGCGAGTTCCTTGGGTAAAAGGCGAAACAGCAAGGGAATCTTCTTTTCATCCAAGTCTTCGAAAAGTGCCGCGATATCCGTAGGATTCATCGTCACCAGCACATCACGAAGCGTAGCATATTTCTTCCCTTCCAGGAGCGAGTAGATTGTTCCCTCCAGCACAACAGATGAATTCTGCATAGGCTTTCCCTCCCTTCAAAATGAGGGCAAAGCCAAACTGTCAGACCAAGAACGCGTGCATAGTGCAGCGTATCTGAGCCTGTCCTTGTTGGCCTGCCGATAAATGACCGCTACTGCCCGCGTCCACGATCTCACCTCCGAAAACCAGTTTTTGATCTGTCTATGATAAGTAATTTTATCTCTCAGACTGTAGATTGTCAATACAGGGCGCTTGCACAATAGCTGGTTATCCAGTACAATATGAGAAACGGAGCAAATTGCTTCTGCCGCGCTGGAGGTCATGATGGAAACCCAAGAACTGTTACTTGAGAAGCATCCTGTACGGCGTACAATCCGTCAGCGATATCGATTTCTCTCCGACGCAAAAGCATATGCCGAATCCATCGGCTGGACCTGTCGTTATCTAGATACGGGGACAAGCAGATGTCTGCTAATCGGGAATGAGAATACTGCGAAAATCACAATCTCCGCCTGCTATGAAACGCTGGGAAAGCCTCTCATACCGACGGCGATTTATCCTGCAGTGCGCCCACTTAGCTTGTTCCTACGTTTTCTTCCTCTAATCCTCATTGTGCTTGTCTTCCCAGTCGTTGCCACCACAGCTCGCACAGGCCTCACTCTTACGATCTTCGAAATACTTTTTCTAACGTTGGCAATCTTCTTCACTCTCAGAATATTCCTGATGCCTGCGAACCGTGAAAACTACAACTGCAACTCCTCCGGTTGCGCCGTCCTGCTCCACCTCGTAAAGGTGCTCAGCGCAAACAACCGCAGAAAAGCTGTGTTTCTCCTATGGGATCGCCCTGATGAATACCGCAGCGGCGTTTATCGAGCGCGGAATTCTGCGCCGTCTCTTTCAAGCCTTCCCTTTATCCATCTCTCCTGTGTCGGCGACGGAGACAGACTTTTGCTTTTGCTTCGTAAAGGGACGGAAGGTACGGAAGAACAAAAGACTCTTCTCAAGGCGCTCAAACGACGTGGAGCTAAATCAGGCGTTTCAGTGGATAGAGCAAATACCAGATATGGAATTCTTTGCGGACCTCTGAGAGGAGTCGATGCGGAGCTCTGCGCCGTTTACGGACGACTTCCGTTTTCAAAAATCAAGAACGCGGGAACACATTTTGATACTACATGCGACCCAGAACTTCTCGTTTTGCTATCGGAGGCTCTTCGAAGTGCTGTGGAAACACTGTGAGATCAAGATCAAATATAAAAAACGCTCTGTTGTAGAACGGAGCGTTTTTCATATATCAACGAATTCTCATTTCATCAAAGTCCAGCCGGAATGGCAAACCGAAGTGCCCCAGGAAGAATTCGAACGGTGAAGTCATTCATGTTCACAAGCTCACCATCCACAACGACCCAAAAATCGCCCTCTGCATGGATTTGGAGTTCGTGCCCACGTTTGAACGTGAAGTAGTCTGAAAAACGTGGGTCGTCCATGTATGTGCCATTGGAATATGGGCGAATAAACTTTGCGATTTCCCCTACGTGAAGCGGACGCACGACGCATACATCCAGAAGTCCATCGTTATTCACGGACTTTGGTGCGCAGCGGAACCCGCCTCCCACAGTGTTCCCGTTTGCAAATGTGGCCATGAGGCATTCTTTTCCGATCATAGTCTCCCCGTCCATCTCCATAGTACACTTCGTATGAAGGGCGTGGAAAAGAGAATGAACAACGCCGATGACATAACTGAATTTGCCGCCGATGAGTGGTAACCGCTTGATGCGATGCATCGTCTTGACAACAGCGGAATCAAAGCCAATGTCCACAACATTTATGGCGACATTTCCGCCCACATCAATGGCGTCGATAACCACCTCGTGGCCTGACGTGAGTCGCTCCAGATCTAAGAAAGCATCCTTACTCTCAAGTCCGTAATACTTTATGAAGTCGTTTCCGCTGCCACACGGATAGATGCTAAAGGAAGCGTTTTCGCGGTAGATCAGCTCTCTGGCAACCTCGTTTGCAGTACCGTCACCGCCGCAGGCGTAGAATCGGACCCGCTTTTCGGGATGATTCTCGCACCACTCCCGCACAAAGCGCGAAGCGTCTCCTGCCCATTCGGTAAGATGAGTCTCAATGTCCAGTTTATCCTGGAAGGTCTCCAGTTTTGCTAGGAGCTCTCTCGTGCCGTCTTTCTTTCCCGCCGTGGGATTCAGTACAAAAACGTGCTTCATACCGTTAATACTGCCTTCCCTAAACCATTTGTCGATGCTAGAGTTCCATAACGCTCAACGAAACGATCATCATGCCGATAAAATATGTCAGAGTGTTTCCAACCTGCGCGAAACGCCTGGATCTCCGAAATTCCCGGTAGATTAGGAAATAGTCCGAAATCATATAGAGCGCAAGTCCAACTCCCAACAGCCATCTCCCCAAAGAACCAGAGGCAACTGCGATGGCGATCCCCAGCATCCCGCTGAATGTCACGGAGGTCAAATACAGAACGGCGATACCAGCAAGGTGTCCCAGTTTCAGCCACTTGTGCCGTTCTAACTCCACCACGGCAAACAGTGGTATCACCGCCACTGGAAGGAACCACCAAACGTCTCGAAGCGCCAGTCCAAGGTCTTTAAGACTCCATAGTTGGAAGCCAATAAACACGAGATTCGCCACAAAAAAGAACACCGCGCCAGTGATAAACCGAAACTGGATCACAACATCTCCTACCATGCAGAAAAACAGACCTGTGAGTACTGCGAGAAGCACCAGCGGCTCCATTCTCCGGGCTGCAAAGAATGCAACTAAGGCATAGAGAAAATAAAGCACAGCCATAGAGGTTTTATTCCACACACGACCGTGCTTCTGATCTGACTTGGGCGGCCGAAGATAAAACAGGACAAGGATAAGATATGCAACAAGGAACCCGACCGTCACATACTGCACAGCAAATCCCTCCAGTCATTACCGGTATCACAGCAAAAACTGTGACAGGTCAGTTGAGGAAATCCTTGAGCTTTTTGGATCTGCTGGGATGACGCAGTTTTCGAAGAGCCTTCGCCTCGATCTGCCGGATGCGTTCACGAGTGACGTTGAACTCCTTACCCACTTCTTCGAGGGTCCGGGTGCGTCCATCTTCAATCCCGAAACGAAGTCGAAGCACCTTTTCTTCCCGGGGCGTAAGCGTCCCAAGGACCTCGGTGAGTTGCTCCTTGAGCAGAGTGAAAGATGCCGCCTCAGCCGGTTCCGAGGCATCCTCATCGGGAATAAAATCGCCCAAGTGGCTGTCTTCCTCTTCGCCGATGGGAGTCTCCAGAGAGACGGGTTCCTGTGCGATTTTTAGAATGTCCCGAACCTTATCGACCGGCATGTTCATCTCTTTGGATATTTCTTCCGGCGTGGGATCATGCCCCAGTTCCTGCAGGAGTTGGCGGGAAACGCGGATGACCTTGTTGATGGTTTCTACCATGTGAACGGGAATCCGGATAGTCCTGGCCTGATCTGCAATGGCACGGGTAATAGCCTGTCGGATCCACCAGGTCGCATAGGTTGAGAACTTGTATCCCTTCGTGTAGTTAAACTTATCCACAGCCTTGATGAGGCCAAGATTTCCCTCCTGGATCAGATCCAAAAACAACATTCCACGTCCGACATACCTTTTGGCGATGCTGACCACCAAACGGAGGTTTGCTTCCGCCATGCGCTTTTTTGCATCCTCATCGCCGTTTGCCATCTGCATCGCCAGTTCGACTTCCTCATCTGGAGTAAGCAGCGGTACTTTCCCGATCTCCTTGAGGTACATCCGCACCGGATCGTCGATATTGAAGCTGTCAATGAGCGTTTCCGGGTCGACCAGTTCCTCCTTGGAGAGTTCCTCCAACTCCTCCAGTTCCTCCATCTCGGGAGAAATATCGTCTACCGGAAGAGTCACCAGAGAGTCGTCCTCAGTGGTATCAATCCCCAGATTTTCCAAGGTGTCATAAAACTTGTCGATCTGATCCTGCTCCAGGTTCATTTCTTCCAGCACGTCCATGAGCTCCTTGGAACTCAGTGCGCCTTTTTTCTTTCCCTCTTCAATCAGTGCATTGAGTTTCTCCTGGTTGGACTGCTCCGCGTTGTTCTTCTCCTCTTCCACAAAGTCTGAAGTCTTTTTCATTCTACCGTCCATGTTAATCTCCGTACCCCTTTTTCTGTCTGTATTTTTCCAGAAGCTCGCGCATTGCATCCTCGCCGCTGTGCTTGAGACGTTCCGTTCTGATTTTTTCGATGTAATCCTGCATGGCCGTGCCTGCGTTCTGCTGGGAAAGCGGCCGTTGCTGGATCTCTGTGATGCGTGAGATCTCTGCAGGGGTGAAATTCTCCGCCAACATCGGCACGGAAATCTTCTCCCCGTTCTGATGACGCTTTGCAATCTCATCATAAACCCGCCGAAGAAATGCAGAAGTGAAGATCTCATCGTCCAGACCGGGCGTTTTGATGAGTTCGGGATCGCTCAAAAGCAACCGGATTACGCCCTCTTCCGCCCTTGCGGATACCGGATTCTCGTACCGCAGTCCACGATCCTTCGGCTGGAAGGTCTGTGAGATTCGAATCCCTGCGTCTTCACTGCGTCTTCTTTCCTGCCGGCCACGTTTTTTGAAGGCCTTCTCTATCTCCAACAGAACCGCTGCGGCGCTGATTCCTGTCTGTTCGGCAACTTTTGTGCCAAAGATCTCGCGCTGCACGGCACTTGGAAGTTCAGCAAGAAGCGCCGTCGCTTCGGCGAGATATCCGATGCGCCCGTCATCTGTGGTGAGGTCGTAACGCTTCCGGATTGATAGCAACCGGTATTCCACCTGGTCCTCACTCCTGTCCAGCAACAGCTGGAAGGCATCCGGGCCATGCTTCTGGATCAGTTCATCCGGATCCTTTGCCCCTTCCATCTGCAAAACCCGCACGTCGAGTCCCGTAGCTTCAAGAATCCCGATGGCGCGGTGAGCGGCTTTCACTCCTGCGGCATCCCCATCATATGCGATAACGACTCTTTTCGTATAGCGGGAAATCAAGCCTGCCTGCTCAGGCGTTAACGACGTCCCAAGTGAAGCCACAGCACTGTCAAACCCCGCCTGATGCAGGGAGACTACATCCACATTTCCCTCCACGAGGATGATTTCCTCCCGCTTTGTCTTCTTCGCCAGATTCATGGCAAAAAGGTTTCGGCTCTTTTGAAAGACCAGGGTATCCGGACTGTTCAGGTATTTCGGCTCTCCGTCCCCCAGCATTCGTCCGGAAAACCCAATCACATTGCCACGCACATCGATTACCGGGAACATCAGGCGATTTCGGAAGACATCGTAACCACCGTGCTTTCCGCGTTTCACCAGCCCCGCATCCAGCATCTCGCCCAGGCCATATCCCTTTACAGTCATTGCATTGATAAGCGCATCCCAACTGTCTGGTGCAACGCCAAGCCCAAACCGCGTCACCATTTTCGGCGAGATTCCCCTTCTGGAGAGATACTCCAAAGCGGTTCTTCCCTGCGGGGTATTGAGCGCATCGTGAAAGAAACGCGCAGCGTTCCGGTTCAGTTCGAGCATTCTCGCTCGTCGGTTTTTCGTGCCGTCATCATGACCATCCTCAGGGACTATCATACCTACGCGCTTCGCAAGGAATTCAACTGCCTCCGGGAAAGTGAGATTCTCCTCCTCCATAATAAAGTTGAAGACACTGCCGCCCTTACCGCACCCAAAGCAATGGTAGATCTGCTTTTCCCGGTTTACGGAGAAGGAAGGAGTCTTCTCATTATGGAACGGGCAGAGGCCGAAAAGATTCGCTCCGCTGCGTTTCGTGAGATTCACATAGGTCGAGACCACGTCAACGATATCATTTCGCTCAACGAGTTCTTCGAGAAATCGTTCCGGATACGGCATGTTACCCCTCCCTTCAGAGTGTCTTTTCAACACAATCCTGTTTCATCGAACCTGCCATGCGTTTGGAAGGAAGATTTGTCCGAACTGATACATGGCATATTTGTCTGTCATGCCGGAGACATAATCGCAGACCCCTCTGCGAATTCCTTCCCGTTCCGCAGACTTGCGGTACTCCGACGGGAGCAGATCCGGTCTTTTTTCATAATACTCAAAGATCCCGGAAAGGATACCATGAACCTTGGATTCCTCGCCCTTAGCCTTTGGATTCCGATAGACGTTCTCGTAAAGAAATTCATGAAACTTTCCCACCATCTCTCCGATCCCATCGCTCATGGTTATCCGATCGGAATCCAAGCTGGTATAAATGATATCCCTTGTGATCCGGTCGATGCGCACGCTATGGCGACCTCCCAAGACCCTGACGATATCTTCCGGAATATCAGCCTCCTCGATGATGCCGGCGCGGATGGCATCATCCACGTCGTGATTGATATACGCCACGCGGTCGGCAAGCCGTACTGCTTGTCCCTCCAGTGTTCCAGCCAGGGGATCGCAGGTATGGCGAAGAATCCCATCCCGAACTTCCCATGTTAAGTTGAGGCCGAAACCCTCCTTTTCCAGGCAGTCCACCACCCTTAGGCTCTGTTCATAATGGCGGAAGCCGCCGTCTCCCTTCATGAGTTCATCAAGGGCCCTTTCTCCTGCGTGACCGAACGGAGTATGCCCCAGATCATGCCCCAGAGAGATTGCTTCGGCGAGATCCTCGTTGAGTTCCAGGGCCCGGGCAATGGTTCGAGCGATGCGAGCCACTTCCAACGTATGGGTGAGACGGGTGCGATAGTGATCCCCTTCCGGCTGGAGAAACACCTGGGTCTTGTGTTTGAGACGGCGGAAGGATTTGCAATGAATGATACGGTCAACGTCCCGCTGGAAACAGGTACGCAGTACACACGGGTCCTCAGGAACTTCGCGTCCTCTGGAATCAACAGAACGTACTCCGCGGGAGCAGATCATAATCTCCTCCAGCGCTTCTCTCTTTTCCCGAGGATCCATGTCTGAACCACCTTTCTATTCCTTCTGCGTTCGTATATATTATACGTCGTCTTACTGAAAAACCCTTTTTTCCATAATAAAAAAGGTACAGCAACCGAGGATGGCTACTGTACCTTTGTCTGGCTGTATCCTGTTTGCCTTCCTATCTGCCCCGTCGTACAAATCGGAACATCTCCCTTCCGATCTGATATTCAGCTCGGCCGGAAGTAATATTCGTAATCTCGTTGCATATGTCCTGCGTCATTTCAGAAGGCACAAGAATCGTCATCAACACATCGGACGTAAAATCCACGTTATCTGTCACAGCGCCGCGTTCCTCTATCTCTCGCCGGATCTTCTCGTAATACCCGTATCCACAGCCTACGAGAAGCTCTCGCCATAGCCGTGCTTCAGCAATTCCGGCTGCATCCAGCGCAAGTTTTGCAGTGTGCCCATATGCTCTTGCCAGTCCTCCTGCGCCCAGAAGAACACCGCCGAAATAACGGGTAATAATGCAGCAGAAATCTTGAATCTCCTCTTTTAGAAACACATTGATGGCCGGCAGGCCTGCTGTGCCGCCAGGTTCCCCATCATCGGAATAGCGCATGATTCCGCCATTGCGAGTTCTGTAACAGTACACGTTATGTCCGGCATCCCAGTAGGTCTCTCGACATTCGGCGAGATGCGACAGGGCCTCCTGTTCCGTTTCGATCTTCCAGACTTTCCCCAGAAAGCGGGAACGCTTTTCCACATATTCCGTCTCGCCGTATCCGGCTGGCGCGAGATACTCTTTATTCTCCATCGTGCACCACAAAACCTCTGACCTGGCCGAAGAGTTCCGGTGTGAGAATCACGTCCAGAAGAACACCGTCTGTCCTGTAATCCAACGCCCGGACTTCTGCTCTACGATGCAAAAGCTCCGTGAGATCACCGCGGTCGTACGGAACCAGCACCAGCGCACGCTTTTTCCCCCTTGACAGGATCTCGCCGATCTTTTTCAGCAGTTCATCTGTCCCCTGCCCTGTTTTTGCAGACAGAAGCACTGCATCCCGTCCACCCGGCGGAATATCCCCGGTGAAACGGTCGCACTTGTTGAACACGTTGATACGGGGTGTTTCCCCCGCGCCAAGTTCTCTGATTAAACTCTCCACCACCTGCATCTGCAGAGACCATTCGGGATTCGTGGCATCAATGACATGCACCAGAACGTCCGCATAAGTGAGTTCCTCCAGCGTCGCCTTGAAAGCGCTGACCAGTTGATGTGGTAATTTCCGGATAAAGCCCACAGTATCTGACAAGAGGATCTCAGTGTTAGGTTCAAGCTGCATCCGACGGGTCGTGGTATCAAGTGTGTCAAAAAGTCGGTTCTGTGCGTGTATCCCCGCGCCGGTAAGAGTATTGAGGAGCGTGGATTTCCCTGCGTTCGTGTAGCCAACAAGAGCCACGACTGGTATTCCGTTTTTTTCCCGCGCCCGGCGTTGTGTACTGCGCACCTGCCGTACGCTGCGAAGTTCTTCCTCCAACTTGTCAATCTTCCGACGGATGTGCCGCCGGTCTGTCTCAAGCTGCGTTTCACCGGGGCCGCGGGTCCCAATAGGGCTCGCGCCGCCGGAAGCTGTCTGCCGCACCAGATGTGTCCACATGCCGGTCAAACGCGGCAGGAGATACTGATATTGGGCAAGCTCGACTTGGAGCCGCCCTTCTTTTGTCTGTGCCCTCTGGGCAAAAATGTCCAGGATGAGACCGCTGCGGTCCAGAACCTTAATCCCCAAGTCGTCAGAAAGCGCCCGCTGTTGTGAGGGACTGAGTTCATTATCAAATACCGCGAGAGTACATTCCTCGGCTTTTGCAAGTTCCTTAAGTTCACGGACCTTGCCCTCACCGAGGAAGCTTCTTGGATCCGGCGATGGACGATTCTGGAGAACTTTACCGCAGCAGATGCCACCTGCCGTCTCGAGAAGCGCCTCCAGTTCATCCAGACTTTCCTCAGTGGAACGTTCCTGTTCCTCCATTGTATCCGCGCACAACCCCGCCAGAACGGCACGTTCCTGTACTTTTACTTCGTTTTCTATGATACTTCCTCCGTCTTTTTCAGAACACTCGTAATTTCTCCAACGTATTCGCGGTGATAATCATGCAGGGGATAATGACATTCAATCTCCGGATCAAGGAATCGCCCGGGGTCAAGATCGTGCCAATAAAGTTTCCTGCAGACAAAAACGAGGTCCGCCTCAGTGAAATACGGCACATTGTCAGCCGTGTATGCCGCAGTAAATCCGCACGCCGCCGTCTTATCCAGATCACGTCCGCTTTTTGTGCCGCATAGATTCATCTGTTTTCTGTACTTCTCAGTAAAAAAACAAAGAGAATAGAAATCATGCTTCTCCATGAATTCATAGGTATATCTAGTCTTTCGGACATAGCAGTGTGCAACAGGCATGTTCCAAACAATCCCGAACGCGCCCCAGGAGGCCGTCATCATGTTGTGCGCTGTCCTATCGCCAGCACAGACCAACATCCACTGGTCGTCCAGCATGGCAAACACGTTTCCCTGAATGTTTTTAGGCTGGATGATCTCAAATGCCATAGTGCGTCCCTCCGTTCGCTTTCCAGTATAGCACGCTTTGCAGTGTACGTAAAGAAACCGTCCTTCGCGCTTCTAAATAAAAAACGTTTTTCCGGCAAAAATACCGGTTGACAAAACGGGATCCCCGTGCTATTCTATGAAAGCGTTCTGCAAAATGCGCGAGTGGTGGAATTGGTAGACTCGCTAGATTCAGGTTCTAGTGCTCATTCCGGGCGTGGGGGTTCAAGTCCCCCCTCGCGCACCAAAGCTCCGAAATCGATGGATTTCGGGGCTTTTTCTATTCTGGAATGATACTCCAGCATTCCATTTGCTTTCCAACGAGGTCTCAAATCCATGTCGCGGATCGGTTCTGACATACATGTCATCTAATGGGCCCCTGATATGGAAGCACAGAGATAATCACAATTTGAAACGCCACCATAACGACGGAATATTTCTCTGAAATCAGAGCTTTACATAGGCTTTCAGCCCAGCAGGAATGTCGGGGTCATGGTCATTGGCGAGCGCCTTTCGAAAAGCCATGATCTGACAGAAGTTCACCAGAGGAAGTCCCCAAGTCTCAGTTCGGCTACCGGGCTTTAGTGCAATATGGTAGTTCGAATTCCATTGTGACGCTTCGCCGTGACCGATCGTCACCACAATAGAACCCCTGTCACGAATCTCACTCACCATCTCATTCTGCTGTTTAACGTCACCTGGTGTGAGCAGGGCTATCACGAGTTTTTTCATATCTGCCACTGCTACGAGTCCGTGGCGGTAATCCAAAAACCCGCTGTGCTCGCTTGGGACTGTGCTGATCTCTGTAAAGGCAAGGGCTGCCTCCTGTGCTACGCCGCATACATCCCCATCAGAAAGGACGGTCACATTGTTCCAGTCACGTTCAGCAAGTTCCGTGCAGAGGCCATCGATCTGAGCAAGATAATCCCGCTGTCTGTCAATACAGGCGGAAAACTCTGCGATGAGGGACTCGTCCCCGGCATACATGGCATAGAGCATGTTCAGTGCATAGAAGAAGTTAGAGATCGTTCTGGTCTGGCAAATACTCTCATCATAAGCCCATGGGATAGAAACACAGAGATCCACCATTTTCTCCATAGAACAATTCTCCTTTGCAAGGATGCCCAGCATCCGGAACGGAACGAGTTCCTTCATCTCTCTCAGCGCATTGACCACCTCACTGGTTTCGCCGGAACGGCTCGTAACCACTACGACGGTATCCCGGAAGAGATTCTTATACCGCTGTGGCGCGAGCATTACTTCGCCTCCGGTGAGAGCGACAGCCTTTCGATTTGTATGAACGTTGAAAAGATACGCGCCTCCGCAGCTGAGCATATACCCGGATCCGCATCCAATGAACAGAATTGAAGAATCGTCTCTTTGCAGAAATTCGCATATCTCCTTCCTACGTGTCAGCAGAGCGGCGCCGGTTCTGCGAAGTGCCTCCGGCTGACTGAAAATCTCTCTCTTGATCGTTTCCACAGTTCTCCTCCTTACATCTAACAAAACAGTCAAAGACGGTCTCTTTCCATTCGGGAACGAAAGGCCGTATAATCACATCCCCCTATCTTGGACGCTGCCATCAGTATCCCACCTTCTGCAGGTGTCAGGCGAGTATCCAGATATCGTCCCGGCAATTCATTGATCCGCTCCTTTAAATACGGCAGAAGATAACTCTCAGGTCCGACAAGGCCGCCCGAACAGGAGACTTCCGTACGTGTGTCGCACGGGAACCCAAGTTGCTGATATACGCCGCAGATTGAAAGATACAGTTCTTCCGCCGCCATACGGTACAAGTCCATAGCGCATTTATCTCCCTGGGTTGCCGCCTCGTGAAGTATGTTCTGCAAGCCTGCTATCTCCTTCCGATTCCCGGCGAGTTGATTTCGATATAGAGCGGCGATCTCCATATCTTTTTGAATCTGAAAACGTGCCCGAACGATTGTGTATAAAGCACCTCGGGGCTCAGACAAATCTGCTTCCTTGGTAAAAAGCCCTAAGGTCTGCATACCAAGCCAGTAGCCGGAGCCATAGTCGGAAAACTCCGGGTGCCAGCCGTTTGCTCTGGCCGTTTCTCCAGCTTCGTTGTGACCCAAAGCGATTGCGCCGGTCCCAGCCACCAAATGGATCCCGGGTTGATTCCCGTGTGCTGCGGCATACGCCAGCTCCACATCGTTTTTCACGACGACTAAAGCTGGTGCCAGTGCCGATTCCAGTTCTCTTTGCAGCCAACGATCCTCGTCAGGATATTCATCGAAACAGGGCACACCGAAAACGGCAATGCGGATTGAGCCTGTTTTGACTCCGGCTTCCATAAGCAGCTTTTTCGTGAGGTCCAAAAGTTGTGGCAGAATCTCCTCTGTTCGCAGAGCTGGCCTAGGGATCCCATCACTCAAAATCTGTGCAACAGGCTTACCAGTCTCATCCGTAAGGAGCCCGGTGGTCTTTGTGCCACCTCCGTCAATACTCAGAATGTAATTCATCTTGCCTCCTCAACCGAGCTCTATATAACAAGTGAAATAATCACTCTTAACATACGTCACTGTATACTCAACTGCCATGGCGCCGGAAAATGTCGTTCGCTCAATTCGAATCACGGTGTCTTTCGAGGAGATGCTCAGGATTTTTGCATTCTCCCGTCCTGCAGGGCATGCTGTTAGCCGCTCCTCCGCGCGTTCCGGAGATCTTCCAAGTTCGCGCATAGTATTGTACAAGCCGTTTGCTTGCACCTGATCCCCGGTGAGACCCGGAAACGCATAAACGGGAATCCTTGAAGTCTCCACCGCATACGGCTTACCATCCGCAGTAAAACAACGGAAGAGCTCAAAGACTTCACTGTTTTTCGGAATCTGCAGCCGTTCCATAACGACTCCCGAGGCTTTTGTTTTATGAATTGACAGATTCTCACATCTTGAACAAATACCCTGTGCTGCCAAATCCTCACGAATCGTATAGAGTTTCGCGAGATCACGCTTGATGGGCCGAAACGCGACGAAGGTACCTTTCCCCTGCCTGCGATAAATATAACCTTCCTGTTCCAACATTTTCAGCGTTTTCCGGACCGTGATACGGCTGCAGGATGTTGTTTCGCTCAACTCGCGCTCCGTTGGGAGCCGATCCCCCGGCATCCATTTTCCTAAGGAGATCTTCTCCATGAGAAATCCATACAATTGGCGATACTTATAGGATCCGGCCTCCACCGTCCCTTTCCCCATCTTCAATCCCCCGATTGGTATTATATTTATAATACCTTTAAAGTATAGCATCTCTCCGGGCTGATTGCAACTGGTGTTTTGGGCTGGCTCCCGTTTATTGCATTCTGATATCCGTAACGGTATAATATAGACAAGTCTAGAGTTCCCGATGAGCGACGACAGGGAGGGATTTCGCATTGCCTCTTCATATCCTTCGAAATGATATTACAAGGATGCAAGTTGACGCCATCGTCAACGCTGTTGATCCCACTCTCTCCTGCAGCGGCGGTGTGGATGGTGCGATTCGAAGGGCGGCTGGATCAGAACTGGAACAGGCCATTCTGGAGTTTGGCAACTGCCGTCCCGGATCGGTGAAAATCACTCCGGGATTCAATCTTCCCTGCCGATATGTGATTCACACGGCTGGTTCCATCTGGTTCGGCGGACTATTCGGTGAAAGGCACATCCTGACCGCCTGTTACAGGAACGCTCTCGCGCTTGCCGCGGATTACGGGTGCCGCTCCATAGCTTTCCCTGTCATTTCTGCAGGCAGTTTTGCTTTCCCGAAACAAAAAGCAATCGATATTGCAGTCACAGCGATTCGTTCTTTCCTGAAAAGCAATGACATGACGGTCTTCCTTGTGATCTATGACCGGGAGGATACAGGTCTCGACCGTCGCTCTTCCTTGGCCCTGCAAAAGTATTTAGATGACCAGTACACGAAAACATTCGACGATACCTGTTACCCTTCACAAGCACGAAATCCTATCGTCTCAGACGAGGCTTTGGACTTTTCATTTAGCGGGGATGGATCGTCTTTCTCAGGATCATGTCATCCATCTGCCTGCACAACGGAGGCCCGCGCTCCGGATCGTGAATCATTTGCTGAGTTCCAAGGCGTGGCGCCCGCCCGAACGCAGCCTGCTGCATCTCAGAAGGCGGCTAAGAAGACGGCTAACATCTCACCGGACGATTTCTCTTTTCAAATCGACGAGAGCTTCCAGCAGATGTTGCTGCGCAAGATTGATGAAAAGGGAATGACGGACGCCCAATGCTATAAAAAAGCAAATGTGGATCGAAAGCTGTTCTCAAAGATTCGGAAGGATATACATTACAAGCCCAGCAAACCCACTGCCATTGCTTTCGCTGTTGCGCTGGAGCTGGATCTTAACGATTCTGAGGACCTTCTCCGGAAAGCCGGCTTTGCACTTTCCCGAAGCAGCATTTTCGATCTCATTATACGGTATTATATTGAGCACGGATGCTACGACATTTATGAAATCAATGAGGCTCTTTACCGATACGACCAGAATCTACTAGGTGCATAAAAAACTCTAATATACCTGCTCCCCCCGGTGATCTTTCCGGGGGGAGTTTATTAAATGTCGCCTTGCAGGCGACCATGTTTGATATAAAACCATCTATACTATGACTGCAAATTAAAAAAAGCAGGAGGTCACCTACATGAAAAACAATATCACCGAGCTCGTCTTCATCCTCGACCGCAGTGGTTCGATGAGTGGACTAGAGGCAGATACCGTCGGCGGTTTCAACAGTCTCATTGAGAAACAAAAGACCGTTGACGGCAAGTGCTTCGTCACCACCGTCCTCTTCAGCAGTACCAGCGAAACAATCCATGACCGCATGGAACTTGGGGAAATCCGCCCTTTGAGTGGTGAGGATTATGTTCCTGCCGGCTGCACCGCACTTCTAGACGCCATAGGCGAGACGATCCGTCACATTTCCAAGATACACAAGTATGCAAGGCCCGAAGACGTGCCGGAGCACACAACTTTTGTGATAATGACAGACGGAATGGAGAACGCAAGCAGAACCTTTACCAGCAAAGAAGTCAAGCGTATGATTGAATCAGAAAAAGAACTGCACGGTTGGGAATTTCTCTTCCTTGCAGCCAACATCGATGCCGTGGAAACAGCTTCTCGAGTCGGGATCCGTTCCGACCGCGCCGTAGATTACTGCGCCGACAGTACCGGTACAAAAGTTGCTTATGAGGCTGTAGCCGAAACGATCTGCAACGCCAGGATGCACCGCCCCATTGATGCCGAATGGAGTTCGAAGATCAAAGCTGATTTGAAAAAACGTGGCAAGGCTTGATCTGTGGGGAAAAAAGAAAAGGGTCTGCTCAGCAGATCCTTTTCTTTTTCACTTGTTGTGTCTTTTATTCCTCTTCTCCCTTCAGGTCCCGGATCTTGCCCAGAATCTGCTTTTCATTGTAGAGGAAGAAAAGGATAGCGCCCACGAGACATGTAACAGTGGCGATGATCGCCGTTGTCCGATACTGGAATGGATCAACATACTCCTCACCATTGACAACGGTCGCCACCGTAACAGAAGTAAAGACCACGAGAGCGATGGCCTGCCCCATTTTAAATGCGAAGGTCCTGGCTGCGAAGAACATACCGCTGCGATCTTCTCCGGTCTCAAGCCTGCTCAATTCTGCCACGTCGGCGACACAGGCCTGGGGCAGAATACCCAGAATCGCCATGGGCACAGCTGCACAGACGGCAATGATGAAACCCCAGTAAAGACCCTTGCCGCAGACAGATGTAATGAGGAACACCAGAGCATACGTAAAGAAACCGACAATGATGAGTTTCTTTTTCCCTATCTTCGGAGCAAACTTGTTGACAACGGGATACAGCAACACGCTGATTGCAGTCATGGTGGCAGTCAACGGGAAAGTCCACTTGTCCTCGATTCCCATGAGTTTCGTTTCATAGAACGCAAGACCAGTCTGGAAAAGTGTCAACGCGAAAAAGTAGATAACATCGCTGTATACGAAACGTCGGAACTGTTTGTTCTTAAAGGTTTTCAGGAGAGACGAAAAGGCTTTTGTTTCGCTGGGCTTGCTGTCGATATATTCGCGCTCCTTGATATAGAAGGAAGGGATGAGCATGGCAGTGCAGGCAATCGTGGACATGATGGCCACGGCAAGGCGGATGGAACCCGCCTGACCCACGGCTCCCTCCAAGATCCCGGCCAGATTTGGAAGCATGAAAGAAAGGCTCTGTCCTGCAATAAAAGTAAAGGAGATATAGGTGGAAACGTTGATGCGATGCTGCTGTGTATCACCCAGTTCAGCAATCAGCGCATTGTAAGGCGTGCAGAATACGGTCATAAACAGGTAGAACACCATGAGCAGCACAAAGAGGACCACGTCGTTTACGGTGTTGACACTCGTTTGAGGCAGGGTGAAGAGCCCTACTGTCACCAGAGCGAAGGGGATTGCGATGGTACGCATGAAAGGGATTCTGCGACCGCCCTTGTACTTGCTTCTGTCGGACCATCCGGCAATCAAGGGATCGGTGATTGCGTCAAAAATCCGTCCCACAGCCAGAACGAGGCCAAAGAGCGTGAGTTTGAAGAGGATAGGATTCTGCGTGATGCCTGAAGCAAAGATTCCGGTGTTTGGGTTCTGAGCGTCCGGAGTGCCGGTATAATAGTAAACCATCCAGTTGGAGACAATACCAGAAAGCAGGCTCCAGCCAAACTGCCCGACAGCGAAGATCCAAAGGAGCTTATTCGTGATCTTCTTCATAACTTCAGTTCCTTCCTTGTAATTATCCCGTATTCTTGCTCAGTTCAGAATAACAAATTAATAATACCGAGAACCGGTAATAATGTCAACAGATTCCACGGCTCTCTGTCCGATTTCACCAAGCTGAACATCATTTTCTGGGTTTATAAAGAATGCACCCCTGGAATCCCCTCCGGGGGTGCATTGGATTCATTTGATTGGCGCGTTATGCTGCATCATCTTCGCCGTTTTCGGTTTCAACGTTCTCGACCTCGATATCGTCCACATTTGCCTCGTCGGTGACTACACCGGTAATCTCATCACGTTTAGCACAGAAGGCGCACAGACGGGTGCGGTTAGCGGCAATGGCCTCCTCCACAGTGCCATAGGTCAGTTCCTCGCTCTGATTAAGTGCCTGGCAATCTTCATGTGTGTGATACACATGGCCGAATCGGGTCCAGTACACGTCATCGGTGATGGCCTCCATGGCAGCTTCCTGTTGCTCTGCAGAAACAGGGTTCCAGTCATAACTCGCTAGGCCACCAATAAGCAGGCAGATCACGGCAATGACCACTCCGATGACCTTGGTCTTCTTGTCCACGTTCTTGTTCACCAGCAGAACGATGATGAAAGGAAGGAAAG
>JAEEGL013907134.1_pt1 | contig 21548 bp, 14 predicted proteins | sample 9134231 | NCBI WGS metagenome assembly JAEEGL01 (sample SAMN16246548, study PRJNA631951) | gut metagenome | biome: gut microbiome; feature: rumen; material: fiber-attached | host: Bos | place: Iran: Karaj | collected 2018-10
GAAACCTCATTGGCTGCAACTGTCTTAGTAACAGCCTTTTGCGCCTCGCCCACAAGGTTGATGTCCAAGCCTTGTTTTAATTTTATGATTGTTGACATAATCAATATTTAAGTTTTTATGATTTTCCGACTGCAAAATTAGTGTTTTTTTGCTAATAAAACTTAAATAAATGCAGAGTTTTTTAGGGGTTAAATATTAAATAAACGTTAAATATGCAGGTGGAAATTATATCTCTCGCGGATTAATGATTTCGGTAGAGTTGACACCGACAAAATCACCTACATTAAATGTCAATACGGCAAAAGGACCAAGGCTGACATCTTCCATCATAAGGCGGATTATCATATCAACCAAACTATATGGCTTGCCTTTGTTGATGTTTGAAAAAATGATTGACCTTGCGCGCTCCCGATATGCTGTATCATCAACGAGGTGTACTTTTGATGGATTGTTTATGAAACCAAACAATCCGTTCATCTGTCCATATATATTTTTGGCAAATCTTGTATTTATGGTTTCGTATAAGGTTGGATATGGGACAATTATGTCGTGCAGATTCAATACTTTTAGTATCTTGTCTGCGCAACAATGATTGGAGTCCGTCTTGTCGAAACACGCAAACCAAACGCATGAATCTACTAAAATTCGTTTCATGCGTCAATTTCTTGCGGCACTGTACTGCCAAATCCTACCCACGGCGCTGCTTGACGCTTGCCATATATGAAACTGCCCACAACATCCTTGTCTTTGTTTTGACGGACAAGATACAATATGTTTCCCGGTTTGGTATTCACTTTACCTAACAAGTCGTGTTTCAACGCCTCGTCGCCATCTTCGTTTTCTGGGTAGTCATAATAGAAAAAAGCCATCCCATTGCCGCACAACTTTGCCTTGTGGTCGTCAAGCCATTGGTAGAGGTTTTCATAATCGCCTCCAACTCCCAAATCGTATGAAAGCCAAAATGTTTTTTTCATTTCTTGATGTTTTATTATTATCGTTTTATACCGCAAATGTAATAATTATCTTCCGAAACGACAAAATTTTTCACTGCATTAACACAAAAAATCCCCTCCGTCACTCTCATACGACGGAGGGGATTTTTTAATTGAAAAATTTAAAGCCATTGGCTACTTGCCGTCATCATCACCCTCTCCCGGAGTGAAGACAAAATCGTAATTGCCAAAACTGCCAAGGGCGCAGGAAATCTTGAAGGTAAGCGCATACGAACCGTCGCACGAATTGTACTCGCCCTTCACTATTTCATAAGTGTAATCGGTGTAGCCGGCATAGTCGTCGCCCCAATCCTGAGCCAAATCAGGCGAGATGACAAAAGCCTTGGGACTAATGGCGTATGATGCAGGGTCAATCTGGAACACAACATCGTCCTGACCCGAAACACCGTCGATAGTTTCAAAACCAATCACGTTGATTTTGTACTTGTCTTGCGGGTCGGCTTCAAGTGTAACGTCGCCCTCGGCCTCCCAACTCTCGCTCACCACATGGTAGTTGCCCTGTGTAAGTTTAGGGCTGTATGCGCATACAATCTTGATGTTTGAGGCGGCGATGCTGCGGGAAGTTACGCCGTTCTTCTTGGTAAGCACAAAGAACGAGAACACGTCGCTCGTCTCTATCGTGTCGGCATTGATGCCCATCTTGGAGATGATGTCGGTGGCGGTGAGGTGCACCTGCGCTGGGAACGACGTAATTTCCTGTACGATGGTGGGTTTCTCGCCGTTAACGAGCACCTCGATGCTGCCGCCGTCTGCGGTCTCGCCTTCGCTGAGCGACACGGTGAAGTCAACATAACTTTCATTCAAATTGGTGGTGAATACCGGCGCGGAGTTAAACTCTATCACCGGCACTACGTTGGCGCCGCGCTGCTTAACGGGATCCTCGTTGGTGTCCTCGCAGGCAATTGCGATGCCCAACACAAAAATCAATGCGGCTATTGCTGAATAATATTTCATAATTTCTAATGTTTTAATCGGTTAAACAAATTAGCGCGAACCGCCAGCCCACCATACGTTGTCCTTGTAAACGTCGATGGCTTCGTAGGCTTTGTAAACATTGGGGTTGGTGGTAACGTCGCCGTCGCCGTAGGGGTAGCGCAGCGGGAACTTGTCGGACTGCGGGTGAGCAAAGACGATGGGAGTTTCGCCAAGTGCCCTCCAACGACGGATGTCGTTGTAAGCCTCGATAGCCTCCTCCTCGTAGAAGGCGAGATATTTCTGGATGGCAACTTCCTTGATTGCGTTGGTACCGTTCATGGCGTTTTTGATTTTGGTAACATAATCGGCGATTTTGTCGTCGGTTACGTTAACATTTTTCTTTTTGCAAGCGGCAGTAATGGCCTTTTCACAAGCCTCCTGAGACTCGTCGATTTTGCCAAGGCGGGCGTATGCCTCGGCTTTGAGAAACTCTATCTCGTGGTAACTCAGCATGAATGTTGGCGCGGTGGGCTGGCTGATGCCAGAGATGCCGTAGGCATCCTGCTGCTGCTTGGGCTTGCCATTTTCTGCAAGTTCAAATGTGCCGTTCTTATTATCCTTGAAGTAGATGTCGATGCGCGGGTCTGCCTTGGCGTCGAGGAGGGCGTAGAGACTCTTGCTCGAACCAAAGTAGTTGCGGTCGATGTAGAACTGATAGAACGGGCTTGTGGCCGCGCTGCCGTCGTAAAGGTCGAATTTTGCTTCTTCCCCTGCGTTGGCAAACGACTTGTCGGCATATTCTATCACCTTGTTGAGGGCGGCGTTCTTGTCGGCAGAACGCAAGAGGAGCCTCATCGTGTAGCGGGCTTTGAGACCGTAGGCAAACTTAATCCAGTTTTCGATGTTGCCGTTGTAATAGTAGTCTTGGTTGCCCATCTTGTAGGTGCACTCCTTGCCAAAGTTTTCGATGGCGGCGTCGAGGTAGCCCATAATCTCCTTATATATAGACTCCTGAGTATCGATTTTGGGCGTGTAGATGACGCCCGGCTGCAACGCCTCCGTCCACGGCACATCGCCAAAGAGGTCGGTGAGCAATGCGAGGTCGTATGCCGTCATCACTTGTGCGATGCCGAGGCCGTGGTAGTTGTCGGCTTCCGTGCCGCCCGCCTGACACTTCAGAAGGCAGTCTTTGAGGTGGGCGAGGTTGGTGTAAATTATAGCCCACTGGTTGCCAAATGTGCTGCTCTGCGTGGGCGAGTTGCCACGTATCTCAGCCTGATAGAGTTGGTTGAATACGCCAACATTATGCTCGATGAAGAGCGATGCGTAGAAAGCGAGGTCTGCGCCCACGCAGTCAAACGCCGAGGATGTCATCACGTCCGTAAGGATAAACTTGGACGCCATCTGGGTCGGATTGTTCTTGTTTTCGTTGATTTCGTCCATCTTGTCGTCGCTGCAAGAGCCAAAAGCCAGGCAGAGTGCCGACAGGATTATCATGCTTGTATGTTTTTTCATCTCAAAAAGTTTTTTCTAATTAGAATTTAACTTCTACGCCAAAGCCGAAACTCTTGGTCTGGGGCATCGAGAAACGCTCGAAACCGCCGGTCATGTTGCCTGTACCCTGCGATGCTTCGGGGTCGAAGTTGTCGAGTTCGCTCCAAAGGAGAATATTGCGGGCAAATGCCGACAGCGACACCTCCACTTTGGGAATCCATGTCTTGGGCAGATGGTAACTCAAAGCGAGTTCGCGCAACTTTACAAAGGAGTTGCCATAGATGAAGCCTTCCGAAATGTCGCCCAAAACGTCCGAATACAGCGTCTGGTAAGCGTCGGGGTCGTTTTCGCCGCCGCGCACGATGTCGTTAGGCTCGCCGTTGGCCTTGTAGCCGTCGAATACGAAGGTGGATGTGCGGTCTTCCGTTACGGCAGATACGCCGTACATGTCGAGGCAGCGGTTGGAGCCGTGGTACATGTGTCCGCCCTGCTTCCACTCAAATGTAGCACTGAGGGTGAGACCTTTGTAGGAAACGTCGGTATTGAGACCGGCTATGAAGTCGGGGGATACCTTTGCCAGCACCTTCTCGGCGGACGCCATAGGCATTCCGTATGTGAGCGACGAGGGGTCTTCGTCCACGAGGATGCGTCCCTGCTCGTCCCTTACGAAAGACGTGCCGTAGATTACCGGCATCTCGTCGCCCGCACTGAGGCGAATCTGCGGATCTGTGAAGCCGCCAAGGTAAATGCTTTCCACACCATCGGCAAGTTCGTCCACCTTGTTTACCATGTGGGTATAGTTGACGTTGACATTCCATTCCCAGTCTTTGGTCCTGATAGGTGTGGTATATACTATAAGTTCGTGGGTGTTGGTGTGAGCCTTGCCGGCGTTCATCATCAACTCGCTGAAACCTGTTGACGCAGCCAGCGGAACTTCAAAAATCTGATCCTTGATGTCCTGACGCGAATAGGTGTAGTCGAATCCGAAGCGGCTGTTGAAGAACCTCATGTCGAGACCGATTTCGTAGTTGACGGTGTTCTGAGGCTTGAGGTTCTCGTCGTAGAGAGTATAATACTGCGTGTATGCCTTTGCGCCGTTGAGAGGGTATGTAACTGGCTGTCCGTTCCACATGCCATTGCCGTATGATGGCGTGTAGTAGTATGCTGCGTAATAGCGGTCGCCCATGCCGACCTGCGCAAATGCGAAGCGGAGTTTGGCAAACGAAAGCCAATTAAGGTCGTTGAGAGATTCCAATGCCGTTGCCACAAAACTTGCCGATACCGACGGATAGAAGAACGTGCGGTTGCTACGCGGCATCGAAGAGAGTTTGTCGCTGCGTCCCGTGGTGTTGAGGAATATCATGCTGTTGTAATCCCAAGAAATGTTGTAGAAGAAACCTACCGTGCGTTCCGCCAATTGCCTTTCTGATACTTGGGGAGTGCCAGCGAGGTTCTTGATGTGATTCCAGCCGCCGAAGTTGAACTTCTCGCCATATTCGTCGTATTCTTTGAGCGTCGCATGGTCAAACTCGCTGCCTACCGTGATGTCAAAAGTCATCTTGTCGGTGATTTTCCAGTTGAAACCAGCCGTAACGTGTTGGTTGACAGTCATATCGCTCTCGCCATAATCATCGATTATACCAGTCTTTCCTTGGCTACCGTAGCCAAAGATGTCCTGATAATGCGTGGTGTAGTAGTCCATGCCAATCTGGTACTTGGCGTTGATTTTCATCGAAGGGGTCAAGTCCATATTGAAGGCGAGATTGCCATTGCCGAAGAAACGGTTGGTCTCCTCGTTGAAGGTGTTGTTCTCAGCCACCCAGTAAGGGTTGTCGAATGTGATGGAGCGGAAGTGAACCTGCGAATACGGGTCGCCCGGCTCGCAGTAAGGGATGCCTTTGAGGTCGTAACTCGTAGGAGCCATCATAATGCTCTGCAACGAGCCGTCGTTTGCGCCGGTAAGTTTATCCACGTTCACATTGGAGTAGTTTGCGCTGAAACCGCTTGTGAAATATTTGCCCATCTTCCTTTCGGCGGAGCCGCTGCCAGTCCAACGCTTCATGCCAGTATTAAGCGCGATGCCGTCCTGAGTGGTGTTGCTGAGGCTAAAAGAGTAGTTGCCATGATCTGTGTTTTGGCTTATCCTCGCGTTGGTGTTGTATGTAACGCCGGTGCGGAAATAGTTGCCAAAATTGTCGTAACTATCGGGGGTTGCCCATGGGTCGAGACCCGCCTTGGCGCGTTGCGGAACATAGTATTTACCAGGATGCTTGCCAAGTTCCTGTGTGTATTGGTTGTCGGTATTGCCACCGTAATTGGGATCGTCGGGCAAGTCGCTGATTTTTGGACCCCATGCCATCGAAGTATTGGGAATAAACTCGCCGCCACTACCTTGGGCGTAGGTATTCTGGTATTCGGGATGGCGGGCAATTTTGTCGAAACTGATGTTTTCGGAGATGGTAACTACCATCTTGCCCTTTTCGCCGCCCTTGCCGCTCTTGGTGGTGATTACCACAACGCCGTTGGATGCGCGAAGACCGTACAAAGCGGCAGCCGCCTGACCTTTCAACACGTTGATGCTCTCGATGTCGTTGGGGTTGATGTCGAGCGAACGGTTGGTGTAGTCGGTACCCGTGGTGCTCTGACCAGTGCTATTGGCACCTGATGCGATAGGCATACCGTCCACAACATACAAAGGCGCGTTGTTGCCAGTGAAGGAACGCGAACCACGTATTACAAATTGTGCCGACGCGCCAGGCATACCGCTCGAAACCTTGATGTCCACGCCAGCAACCTTGCCCTGCAATGCACGGCTGAGATCCGACGAGGCGGCGCGTGTAAGATTCTCGGATTTCACTTCCTGAACGGCGTAGCCGAGTGCCTTGGTATCCTTGCGGATGCCAAGAGCCGTTACAACGACCTCCTCAACATCTACATCGTCGTCCTGCATTATAGCGTCAAAACTGGTGCGACCGTTGAGGGGCTCCAGCACCGTGAGTTTGCCGATGTAAGAGATTGAGATGGTGTCGCCCGTTACGTTGGCGGGGATTGTGAGGTGGTACCTGCCGTCGAGACCGGTGATAGTACCAATAGTTGTGTTTTTGATGGCGACGGTTGCACCCAAAATTGGCTCGCCATCGCTTCCTGTTACTTTGCCTGTTATCGTCCTCTGAGCCAATGCGTTACTTAGCCCAAAAAACAACAGCAGAATAAATAATGCTATTTTTCGATTCATAATTTGTATATATTTGCGTTTACTTGTTTTTTAAATTATTTCGCGCTGCAAAATTATATAAAATTGTTTAATTTATTGTTAAAAGTGAAAATTTACCATACAAAATAATCATTTTACGTAATCATCAAAAAAATTGGCATGCCAGAGTACATTGTTAGGCAAAAATTTTTTATCTTTGGCGTGTCGCAAATGGTCTTAAATTTGTGCGACAACAAGTGCGACAATTTGATTACTATGAAACAGACATCAGTCAAATCGGGATTAATGAAGGTAGCCGTAATCGGGGTGCTGATTATGGTGGGATGCCTTATATTCTATTATATCAACCAGCATAAACTCCAGCGCGACGTCGAGCGACTCGCACAGGGCGACCGCACTGTCCTTGCCAACAGGATTATGGACGTGTATTCCAAGCAATATTCCAACATCGTGCGCGACAATTCGGCATGGGACGAGTTCATAGCAAGTTTCATCAACGGCATCAACCAAGAATGGCTCCTCAACAACATCGGCTACATGCTCGAAAATTACAACGCCACGTGCGTCTGCGTATTCGACACCACTGGCGCGGTGGCATACCAGCGCAAAGAGGAGGACAGCCAGGATATAGAGTTTTTTGACTTTGGCGGCAAGTCCGTGCCAGAGTTGATGGGCGACAAGCATTTCTTAGATTTTTATCTGAGGAAAGGCAACAAACTCTACGAATACCACGGAGCCGCCATCGTGAGCGCGGCAGACATGATTACACGCCAGGAAAATGCAAAAGGCTACCTCTTTATGATCAAGCAGATTTCGTATGAATTGCTGTCGGAATACCAACACGCCATCGGCAACCGCGACATCGGCCTTGTATTCACTAAGAGCGAGATTAAGACTACAGAAGATTTTGCCTTTCCCAACTACCTGATTATAAAGGAAATGAAGGATTACAACAACGAGACAGTAGCCTACATATACTTTGTATTCGGCAATTCGGTGGTGGGCATGTTCAAGCGTTTTATACCGATATTCCTGCTCGTGTCGCTGATGAGCCTATTGATAGTAATAGCCATAATGCGCTATTCCACAGTCAAAATTACGCGCCCGCTGCACAACATCGCGGCAAGTTTCGACACCGGCAAGACCGACAAGATACAACCGTTAAAAAAGGAGACCAACGAATTTGGCGTGATTTCCAAGATGATGGAGGTGTTTTTCACGCAAAAAGACAATCTCGCCCGCCTCAACGCCGACCTCAAACAGAGCCGCGAGGAAATGATGGTGCAAAACGAAATGCTCCAACAGCAAAAGGAGGAAATCTCTGCGCAGCACGAAAACGTCTTGATGCTCAACGAAGAACTCACCGCCATCAACGAAGACCTCGCCGAGCAGAAAAAAGAAGTACAGACAGCCCACGACCAACTCACCTCCGGCATCACATACGCAAGCCGCCTCCAGAGCGCGATGCTCCAAGCCGTGGAGCCTAACAACGAGATGTTCAAGGACTTCTGCGTCGTATATTATCCGCGCAACATCGTTGGCGGCGACTTCTACTTCACCCGCAAGATGGGCGACACCATAGTAGCCTGTCTCGGCGACTGCACGGGACACGGCGTACCGGGCGCAATGCTTGCGAGCATGGGCATCTCGTTCCTCACGCAACTGCTGCTCCAATATGGCTCAAACGAACTGATGCCCGACGAAATCCTCTCGCACCTCAAAGACAAAGTGTCGTCTGCCCTTGGTCTCGACCAGGAAGGCGAGCAGCGCACCGACGGCATGGACGTAGCACTCCTTATATATAATAAGGTAACGCGCAACGGATACTTCTCCGGCGCACACCGTCCGATGGTGATGATCAGGGACGGCGAAGTGTTTACCATCAAGGGCGACAACATCCCGATTGGCCATTTCAGGAAGGAAGGCAAATTCACGCCCGTGAGCATCAATTTTCAACCAGGCGACAAGGTGTATCTATTCTCCGACGGATGCAGCGACCAGACCGGTGGCGACCAAAAACGCCGCCTGATGATTCAAAATTTCCGTGCAAAGTTGCTCGAATTTTCGCCGATGCCCTTCGCCGAGCAGAAAAAAGCCATCGAAGACCTCATATTTGGTTGGAAAGGCGATTTGCAACAGACCGACGACATATCGCTGTTAGGATTTGAAGTGGCATAAAATTTTTTTTGTTGGATAGAAAATAATTGTTAGATTTGCAAGGTGAAATTACTGTTTTTATATCCAATTAAAATTTAACATTATGAGAAACATTTTATTTTTTGTTCCGTGGCTTGCCTTGTCGCTGAACCTTGCATCGTGTGGCGACGATGACGACAACAGCAAGCAAGAATCGTCGAATAAACCCGACGCGGTGTCGATTCCAGATAGCACGCAGGGGAAAACCGACCCTCAGCCCGTACCCGACAATCCTCCTGAACCTACGCCACAAGACACCACGCCACGAGACACCACAATCTCCGAAACAGCCATCAATTCAGCCAACCCAGCCGTGCAGAATCTTTACAAATTTCTGTACGACAACTACGGCAAGAAGATAATCTCCGGCTCGATGGCCAACGTTTCGATGCAGCAGAGTGAAGCCGCATTGGTGAAAGCCGCCACTGGCAAAACGCCGATGATGCAGACATTCGACTTCTGTTTTGTAACCCTCACCGCCAACCGCTCCACTTGGGAGCAAAACTCTATCTATCAAGACATTTCGTACTACAAAAGCCTCTGGCAAGAGGGCGGCATCGTATCGGCTTGCTGGCATTTGAACGTACCTACACAGGAGGCTTACGCCGCCAAAGACGACGTAAACGACCAAAACAAGGCATGGGGCGCACAGGTGTATTTCTCCGCCAAAAACGCCGTTACGGAAGGCACATGGGAAAACGACTTCCTCAAATTCTCCTTCGACTGTGCAACCGAAGTATTGCTCAAATACAAGTCTGAGGGCATCCCCGTGGTCTGGCGACCGTTCCACGAAGGCAGCGGCAACGCAACAATCAGCGGCAAGGACAGCGACGCCTGGTTTTGGTGGGGCAAGGACGGCGCAGAGGCGTACAAAAAGTTGTGGGTCTATATGTTCGACTATTTCAAGGAGAAAGGCGTTGACAACCTGATTTGGGTGTGGACTACGCAGATTGGCGTTGGCAGCGACGGCTCCGAACATTGGTACTGCAAGGACGATTCCAACTGGTATCCCGGCGACCAGTATGTTGACATCGTATGCCGCGACAATTATAACAAGGCGAAGGCCTCGGCAAGCATCACCGAATTTGAGACAATCAATAAGTTTTGGCCAAACAAAATGATTGCCCTTGGCGAGAATGGCAACATCGCCAAAATCTCCGAAATTTTTGACGGCGGCGGCAAATATTCGTACTTCATGCCGTGGTACACCTACAACCTCCAAGACCTCGACAAATCAGACCACGCAAAACTTTCTTGGTGGCAAGACGCAGCCCAATGCGACGATGTAATATTTTTAGAAGACGTAAAATAATAGCATATCACTGACAATCAACACAATAGCACCTAAAATCACTATTAACGACAACCTAAAAATATTTCAAATGAGATAGTAAATGTTACAAATCCAAACAAAAATGTTACAAATTTGTAATAGATATTGGTGAAGACTTAGTAAATTAGCAACGTTTTTAAGAGAGAAAAATCCGCACAATTACATCATACTGTTTGCAAAAATAATTGAGAATAATTAATAAAGTTTTTATTGAACATGACTACATTTAAAGAAAGACTTTCGCAACTTAGACAAAACCACGACGCACTCCTCTCGCGCAAAAACGAACCAGAGGAATTGTCTAACGGAATTTATACACGTTATAAATTCCCCGTGCTTACAGCAGCACACATACCGCTCGAATGGCGATACGACTTCAACGAGCAGACCAATCCCTTCCTTATGGAACGGATTATGATGAACGCCGTATTCAATGCCGGAGCCATCAAATGGCAGGGCAAGTATCTGGTTGTGGCTCGCGTGGAAGGCGCAGACCGCAAGAGTTTCTTCGCCGTGGCGGAGAGTCCCAACGGCATCGACAATTTCCGTTTTTGGGAAAAGCCGATTGTAATCCCGCAACTCGCCGCCCCCGACACCAACGTCTATGACATGCGCCTTACCGCGCACGAGGACGGATGGATATATGGCATCTTCTGCACCGAGCGCAAAGACCCCGCCGCTGAGCCGGGCGACACAATGTCTGCCGTGGCGAACGCCGGCATCGTCCGCACCAAAGACCTTGTTAACTGGGAACGCTTGGACGACCTCGTTTCTCATTCGGGACAGCAGCGCAACGTGGTGTTGCACCCAAAATTTATCAACGGCAAATACGCCCTCTACACGCGCCCGCAGGACGGCTTTATAAGCGTTGGCAGCGGCGGCGGCATTGGTTTTGGGCTTTGCGACGACATCACACACGCCGAAGTGCTCGACGAACCCATCATCGACAACAAAATCTACCACACCATCAAGGAAGTGAAAAACGGCATGGGACCCGCGCCCATCGAAACCCCCGAAGGCTGGCTCTGCCTCGCCCACGGCGTCAGGAACACTGCGGCAGGTCTAAGGTACGTACTTTATATGTTTATGACAGACAAGGACGACCCCTCCAAGGTAATCTACGCTCCGGGTGGCTACTTCATCGCGCCCAAGATGAGCGAGCGTGTGGGCGACGTATCCAATGTGGTATTCTCCAACGGCTGGATTAAGGACGACGACGGCACTATATATATATATTATGCCGCCTCCGACACCCGCCTCCACGTAGCCACCACCACCGTGGCGCAGTTGATAGACTATTGCAAGAACACACCCGCCGACGGCTTCCGCTCCGACCTCTCGGTAAAGGCCATCTGCGACCTCGTGGACCGCAACAAGTCTCTCTAATGGCAAGACCTTTACAAAAAGGATTTTTTCCCAACTACTTACTAATTTTTAATATTAATTAAAAAATCATCCAAAACACATGAAAAGATTTCGTCCAAATCACTTGTTGCGATCTCTGTTTATGTTGCTTGCGCTGATATGTATCAGTGCGGCGACGTATGCACAGAAGCAAGTAAGTGGCAAAGTAACCGACGGACAGGGACAGACGCTCCCCGGTGTCAATGTGATAGAGAAAGGCACTACCAACGGCACTATCTCGGACATCGACGGCGTTTACAACCTGAACGTCAGCAACAACGCAGTGTTGGAGTTCAGTTACATTGGTTTCGAGAATATCGAAATCAACGTCTCCAACGGCACAACCTTCAACGTAACCATGACAGAAGACACCAAGCAGATAGACGAGGTGGTAGTTGTGGGTTACGGTACAATGAAAAAATCCGACGTATCTGGTTCGTCCATCACCGTGGGCGCAGACGACATCGCCGGATTTGTAGGCTCCGGCATCGACCAGGCATTGCAGGGCAAGGCGGCTGGCGTGCAGATTACAGCCAACTCGGGTCAGCCGGGCGGCGGCATGAACGTCTCTATCCGTGGCAACGGCACACTCTCTCTCAAAAATTCGCAGCCGCTCTACGTTGTGGACGGAGTGCCAATCCAAAACATCTCCCAGTCGGGTGCTGACGTTGGTCTCGGCGACGCTCTCGGCAACGGCAACGGTACTTTCTCCGGACTCTCCAACCTGAACCCCGACGACATCGAGTCAATGGAGATTTTGAAGGATGCTTCCGCCACTGCAATCTACGGCTCACGCGCAGCCAACGGCGTTGTGCTAATCACAACCAAAAAGGGTAAGAAAGGCAAGGCAAACTTCAATTACAACGGTACCTACGGCATCTCGCAGCAGACCACAAAACTCGACGTGATGAACCTCCGCGAATTTGCCACCTACCAAAACCAACTTTACAAGGAAGGCATCATCGCCAAACCCGACGAGTACCTTCTCGACCCATCTATCCTCGGCGAAGGAACAGATTGGCAAGACGCCGTATTCCGCACTGCACAGATGCAAAGCCATCAGTTGAGCGCGGCTGGCGGCAACGAAATGGCGCGCTACTATATTTCGGCAGGCTACTACAAACAGGAAGGCACAATGGAAGGCACAGAATACGAACGTTTTACCTCTCGTGTAAACCTTGATGCCAACCTCACCGACTGGCTCAAAGTGGGAACCAACACCTCCTTCGCAAAATCGGAGGATTTGCTCGGTCTCACAAACTCGGAGGAAGGCATCCTCTCCATGGCATATCAGCGCACCCCCGACATCCCAATCTATTACGTGGACGGCACTTGGGCAAATGGCACCAAGGAAGGTCAGGGCGGCAGAAACCCCCTCGAACAGTCGCTCAACAACAAGAACCAACTCAAACGTTACGACATTGTAAGCAACATGTTCGCCGAAATCAAGTTTATGGAAGGTCTTACGTTCCGCTCCGAGTTCAATACAGACTACCTTTGGAGCAATGCCTACCACTTCGAGCCGTACATTTCATACGGTTCGTTTGCCAAGGCTCAGAACGAAGTCAGCCAGCAGAGCAACAAGAATTTCTACTGGGAGGTCAAGAACTATCTCACCTACACCAAGACCCTCTTCGACCACCACAACATCACGGCGATGTTTGGTCAGGAAACGTCAGAATATAAATACGAATACCTGTCGGGCGCATCGGTAAACCTCGAATCAAACGACATCCAAGAACCCAAACTCGGCGAAAACCAGACCATCAACTCCGGACACGGCTCTGGCGCAAGAGTTTCCCTGTTTGGACGCTTGAATTATAGTTTCGACGGCAAGTACAATATGACCTACACCTACCGCCGCGACGCATCGTCCAACTTCGGTCCCTCCAACCGTTGGGGCAACTTCCATTCGTTCTCGGCATCCTGGAACGCGCACAAGGAGGAGTTCTTGCAGTCAATATTTGAATCTGCCAAAATCTCCACCGCCCGTCTCCGTCTTGGCTGGGGTCAGGTAGGCAACGACAATATCGGCTCTTACCTCTGGGGCGCATCCGGCGCAAACGACGTCAACGGCCTCGGCAACACATATCAGATTACCAACATCCCCAACGAGGATGTGGGCTGGGAAACACAGGCCTCTTGGAACTTGGGACTCGACCTCAGTTTCATGAAAGACAGATTCAACCTCATCCTCGAATTTTACAACAAGGTGTCCAAAGAAATGCTCATGACGATGCAGTTGCCATCGTACATGGGAACATCGGGCAACGGCTCTGCCGTGCTCAAAGCACCATCAGGCAACTTCGGCGAAATCAACAACAAAGGCATAGAGTTCACCATCAGCACCACCAACATCAACAAACGCGGCTTCAAGTGGACCACCGACTTGCAGATGTCGTTCAACAAAAACGAACTCGTCTCCCTCAGCGGATCCGGCAATTCGGCAATATTCGGCGTTGGCCAGTGGACCGACCAGATTGCAATCTCGCGTGAAGGCAGCGCGCTCTACCAATTCTACGGATACAAGACGGCGGGAGTTTACAAGGATTACAACGACCTTATCAACAGCCCCCGCGACGGCAACGTTACAAGGGATGCCGACGGCAACATCATCGGCAAGACCTATTCCAAGGGCATCGGACGCACCACCGGCACATGGATTGGCGACATGAAGTACGAAGACATCAACGGCGACAGCGTTATCAACGAAGACGACCTCACCGTAATCGGCAACCCCAACCCCAAATTTACCGGCGGCCTTACCAACAACTTCTCCTATAAAGGCTTTGAACTCGGCTTGTTCCTCACGTTCTCATACGGCAACGACATCTTCAACTACAACGGTCGCCGCCTCAACGCCATGAGCAACGTATGGATCAACCAGACCAAGGACGTGCTTGACCATGCGCAACTCGTATGCATCGACGAAACCAAGACCTATCCCACCACCGTGGAAGGCTACAACGATTCCAACGGCAACCCAATCACCATCAATAGTTGGATAGACGACCCGACCAACGTCAAAGTCGCCAACGCCGACACAGACGTTCCGAGAGCCGTTGTTGGCGACCCCTCCAACAACCAGCGTCTTTCCGACCGCTACGTAGAGGATGGCTCTTACTTGAAGATCAAGTCGCTCTCCCTGGCTTACAACCTTCCCAAGTCGATTGTCAGCAGGCTCAAAATGAGTTCTGTAAAGGTATCTGCCACGGTAAGCAACCTCTATACCTTCACCAAGTACAGCGGCATGGATCCTGAGGTGGGCACAAGTTCCACGAGCGACTATGTAATCGGCGTTGACAACGGACGCTACCCCACCCCGCGCATCGTATCCTTCGGTCTCAACATTGCATTCTAATAACACTAAAAGTTTAAGCGAACAAAATGAAAAAACATCATATATACAAGTTGGCTTGCCTCGGAATGTTGGCTACGGCAACGGCGTTACAGTCGTGCGAGGACTTTCTTGACCGTCCCCCAGAGGATTCCTTCTCTGTAAACGACTACTTCCAGAACGACGACCAGTGCCTTTCGGCTGTCAACACGCTTTATGCGTCGCCGTGGAACGACTACCTTCGCGGCATCTACAACATCGGCGACAAACTCGCCGGCAACTGGAACGCTGGCGACAAGGACATATTCTACACAATGTCCTTCAACGCATCGCAGTCTGACTTAGCCGATGCCTCCAACGCCCTCTGGCTCGTTATCTCCCACTGCAACACCACCATGCACTACGTAGAGGAAGCCACCGGCGCCGTCTCCGACAACATCAAGAACCAATGCGTCGGCGAGGCAATGGTAATCAAGAGCATGGCTTACTTCTTCCTTGTACGCGCTTGGGGAGCAGTGCCCATCATCCACAGCACACAGGACGTGGTGCAAAACAAAACATCATTCGAACTCCACAAATACCGCGAGCAGGATGTGTACGACTACATCATCAACACACTCCTCCGCGCCATGGAACTGCTGCCCAAGAAGGACGGTCTTGACGGCAGAATCGACTATTATTCTGCCGAGGCACTCTTGGCAAAGGTGTATCTCCAAGCCGCAGCGTCCAAAGACGGCAGCCTAAACGCCGCCATCCTCGCCAAAGCCAAGGAACACGCCGAAGACGTAATCCAAAACTCCGGACGCCATCTGATGGAAAACTATGAAGACCTGTTCAGGATGTCCACTGGCAGCATGTGTTCCGAAAGCCTGATAACACTCCACTGGGCGGTATCAGCATCGCGCTGGACAATCAACAACTGGTGCCAGCCCGACTTTGTGGCAGCCATCTTTGGCGGTACAGGCAACGGCTGGGGCATGTGGGGCGGTCCATCCGTAGCATTGCAGAAACTCTTTGGCGTGGACGTTACAAAGCCCTCGTCTATCATGGCATCTGCATACGCATACGTCGCCGACCCGTCGAGCGCAAAGGAAAATTACGACAAGGAAAACGACAAGACGACCTTCACCGTCACCAAAAACGACAAAGTGGACGTGCGTCGCCAGGTAACTATGTCTATGTACGGCGACTATTATTGGAACTGGTGGCGCGACAAAGAAGGCTTCCTCAACAACGACGACAACGACTACAACACCTGCAACCGTTTTGCCGGACCCGACGTTACCACTGAGGTATTCAAATCCCCCACAGGCGCACAGGCTGGCTTCAAGACCGTCTATGGCAACGCCGAAGACCACAAGGCAGAAAACAACGGCATCTCGTCGAGCGGCATGTGCGGCGCAATGCCCACCCACCTGCTCCGCCTCGCCGACGTTTACTTGGTATATGTGGAGGCGTGCATGGCTCCTGGCTCTGGCGACTCCCGTTCCACATCCGACACCAAGGCTCTCGAATATTACAACGCCGTCCGCCAACGCGCACACGCCACCACGGTTGAGGGTGCCATCACCCTCAACGACCTCATGGACGAGCGTCGCCGCGAACTCGCATTCGAGGGCGACAACTGGTTTGACATCGTGCGCCTTGGCGACTACGACAAGACAACAGCCATCGCAAGGGTACTCAACGAAGACCGTGGCGCATACTCCGAGGCCAACCTCAAAGGCCTCTACGGCATCGATCCCGTCAAATATCCCGACACGACGCCTTCCTTCACCTCGCTGAAGATTACCAAGGTAATCACCGGCACAGACGGCAAGGATCTCCGCCTGCCATTCCCGGCATCGGACGTGGTTGCCAACCCCAACCTCAACACCAACACGCCCGACACCTACGATTTCAGCGGCATCAGTTATTACAAGGCGGAAAACTTCGCCAATCTGTAGAACTATTAAAAACTTTTGATTAAACCATGAACAATTTTATCAAACATAAATTGCCGGTGTTTGCAATGGCGGGCATCATGACGGCGGCATCGCTCTCGCTTGCCAGTTGCGACGACGACGACGATTCCTCCTCCACGCCGGTAGTCAAGTACATCAGGTCCACAGACCCCAACGTGGCAGATTCGCTCATGGAGCGCGTTTCCATGGGGCAGACGATAGCCATCATGGGTTCGGGTCTTGGCAATACAAACGAGATTCTCTTCAACGACCAGAAGGCTCTCGTGGCCACCACATTCGTTACCGACAATTGCATCATCGTGAGCGTTCCCACCACGTCCTGGGACGTGCAGAACGATTCGCTCACCATCGTTACAAGGGACGGACAGAAGACGCAGTTTCACCTGCCGGTCAACAAGATTCTGCCCAAGATTAAGTCTGTATCGCTCGAATACCCCAACGCTGGCGATGTAATTACAATCACTGGCGCGGGCTTCTTCAAAGACGGCGACAAACTCTCCGTAGAACTGCCAGGCGTAGGCGAAGTGCCGTTCACATTCGTATCCGAGAACGAACTGCAAGTAACCGTTCCCGACGGCGTTGTAAAAGGCGCAGTGGTAGTCAATTCGCTGTACGGCAGGGGCAAATCGTCGTTCAACCTCAAAGAGGACGAGGGCATACTGTTCAACTTCGACAGCGGACTCGAATGGCAGGGCTGGCATGCTGCCAAAGTGGTATCCTTCCAGGACGCAATAGACGGCCTCTGTTTGCAGATGGGCGACGGCAACTCCCCATTGGAAGACGGCACATGGGACGACGGACACTTCTCCTTCGAATACTGGGCTGGCTCATGGGACGACCCGGAACAATTCAACCAGTCAGGACAGGGACGCGCCCTCTACAATGTGGCAGATTTCAGCGACTTCAAGGACAAGTGCATCAAATTTGAGATGTACATCCCGTCCTCCAATCCGTGGACAAACCTCTCCATGCAGATAATCTTTGCCGGCGCCGACAGAGTGTCGCTCTCCGGCAACGGCGGCAACAGCGCAGGCGCCAACAACACCTTCTTCCAAGGCGAAACATGGGCACGCGCCCACTACAACCCATGGAAGGACAACGGCGGCTCTTTTGATACAAAAGACAAGTGGATAACGGTATCAATACCCTTCACCGACTTCGTATATGGAGCAGAATCCAACTCGCCAGCCAATTCGTTGTCTGCCGAAACCGACTTTGCAAGCCTTACAATGTTTGTATGGTCGGGCGAAAAATCGGGAACTTCATGCAAACCGATTATCTACATCGACAATATCCGCGTGGCTAAATACTAAAAAAATCAATCAAAAACATTACAAATCATGCAATCGATTAACAAAAGACAGATCAGTTTTGCGTTGATGCTATCGTTGTTGACGATGATTGTCGCCAGTGTGTTCTTGACCAGCTGCAACGACGATGACGACGACAAAGGCACGCAAATATGGACAATAGGTCCTGGCAACGTCAACAGGGGCGACGTGCTGAAAATATGCGGACAGCAGCTCGGCAGCGTTGCATCAGTGGTACTCCCGTCGCTTAACGGCAGCGGCATCGAAATTCCTCGTTCCGAGTTTCAGAAAGCGGAAGACGGCTACATCGAGGTCAAACTGCCAAACGACAAGAATTTCGTTTCTGGCAATGTCATAGTCAAGCTTGACAATGGCGAATCAATCACGTCAAAAGTGGCAATCAAAGTTGGCACTCTCGTATTGGAGAGTTTTTCGCCAGCCACGGTTAGACCAGGTCAGGAAATCACCATTTCTGGCGAATACCTGACACTTGTAAAGTCCGTGGTGTTTGCCAACAATCAGGAGGTTCTGCAAGACGCATTCAAGACCCAGACCAACGACCAAATTGTTGTGTCAGTGCCAGACGCTGCCCAAAGCGGTAATATCGCCGTCTCCGACGGCGAAAGCGCGGCATACTCCGACGACAAGCTTGTGGTTACGCTACCTTCTTCTCCCTCGTTTGAAAGCAAAGACTACAAACCGGGCGTAGATAAAATCACCATCACCGGCAAAGATATGGGATTGGTAAGATTCGTAAAATTCGAAGGCGCGGAAGTTGCAAGTTTTGATTCACAATCCGAAACGGCAATTACTTTTACTGTTCCTGCAACAACTAAGGTTGGTGGCGTTACAGTAATTCCTGGTTCAGGAATCAATGTTCCTGCGGGTGAAATAGAATTGGTTAAAGCAGTTGTAAACACTGCAACAGAAGAAGCAATTCTTGGCGGTAATTTCACAATAACGGGAACAGATTTGGACCTTATAGGGACAATAACACTTGGAGGTGCAGAGCAAGTATTCAAAGTAAACGACGAAGGCTCAGAAATTACCTTTAAAGTTGCAAGTTTATCTAAATCTGGATTATCAGTATTTGAGAGTAATGGAGTTGAAATTTACAAAAGCGAGGCAAAAGTAAATGTATGCAAAATTACAAATATTGACGGCTTAAATGCCGGAGCGGCAACTACGATATCATTCGAAGGGGACACCTCATATATTGGCAGTCTTAAAATAGGTGATTATGATGTTGAAATCACAAAAGCACCTAATTCTGCCAATAAGATTTCAGCGGTGATTCCAGCACAAGTAAAAGGAGAAACCAATTTCTCTATTTTGGGAGTAAACGGTGAATGGGCGTCTGAGAAAAAAGAGATAATAGAATTTGAGGGACCAGTAATTACATCAATGCCTGATAATTGTAAATTTGGTTCGTCAATTCTTCTTATGGGTTACCATCTTGATAAAGCGACATCCGTAACAGTAGGTAATACATCGGCTACTGATTTTATCAACAAAGGTACTGACAAAATGTATTTGACAATACCGGCACTTCCAGAAGAAGGTAGTTATCCAATAACAATTTCTGACGGAGAAAAATCTTCTACGACATACGGAAAAATCACAATTGCCGATGCTTCTGTATCCATTTGGAAAGGAGAATGGGAAAACACAGGTTGGAGTGGAAACCAAGACTTAGCTTGGGGCGGTTACAATTGGTCTAAAGTTAAAGCTGGTTCTAAATTATACTTCTATTTAACCCAAACGACTCTTGAAGATTGGGGAGGCTGGCAATTAGCATTACGCCACGGCGATAATTGGGGTGAATTACCATCTTCTGTTTATATTTCAATCTCTGGCGATGAAAAAACAGCGATTGTAGAATATGAATTAAATCAAGCAACAATAGATGACTTGATTGCAAATGGCGGACTCGTTATTACAGGCACAAAATATGTAATGACAGAAGTTAAGATTTTATTGCCGTAAAGAAAAAAAACAATCAATTATTTCCCCTGTCAATAGCGTGAAATTACGCAGTTGTCAGGGGATTTTTTTTGCGAAGAAAAAATAAATGATTAAATTTGCAACGACGTAATTCTTATTTATATGAATAACAAAAAAACTTTTTTACGCGGGAACGGCTACTGCCGTAATCTATATTTTTATCGTAAATCGATGGTGATATACGATATGACATTTTATTTTGCAAAAAAATACCTACCACCTTACGGCGATAGAACAGTGGATCAAATGATTCAAGCCGCCCGCAGTGGCAAGCAGAATTTTGTAGAGGGTATGGCTGACGGTGTTACATCTTTTGAAATGCAAATCAAACTTCTCAACGTTGGCAAATCAAGCCTCCAAGAACTACGCGAAGATTACGAAGATTATCTCCGCACCAGAAATTTAACGCTTTGGACATCAGGACACCCTCGTTATGACAAAATGCTTGATTACTGCAAATTTCACAACGATTTACCTGATTACGAGCCGTTTTTCGCACATTGGAATGACGAGGAATTTTGCAACGTTGCAATCACACTGATTCATTATGTTGACAAGATGTTGGAAACATTTTTATTACAGTTGCAAGATGAGTTTGTTACAAATGGCGGCATAAAAGAAGCAATGACCAGAGCAAGATTGAACGCAAGAAATGAGAACAAATAGTTAACTAGTGATATTAGTTAACTACGCAACCCAAATGGCGACACATAAAATACCATACATAGGGCAAGTCTAACCATCAACTACATTGAATTCAATTTCTGCAAAAAATATTTTGCGGAATAGAAATTAGTTGTTAGATTTGCAAAAATAGAATCAATTTAACAATTATGGCAGAAAGAATACCAAACTGTGGAAATAAAATCCAATTGCCCAAAGGCAACGGCAAAACTACACAAGAGGCTATGGAATGGGTTAAAAGCCTTGCTATTAAAGGCGGAAAACCTGTGCCCGTGGACGAAGACGGCAAATGTAGTGATGATGTCGCAGATGACGCCCCCGAAACCACCAAGCAAAAAGCATACGTTAAGGAAACACTTTACCGTGCCCTTGATGAAGCAAAGCGTGCCCAAAGAGGTGAAGTAAAATTGAAAACACTTGATGAGTTTATTGAAGAACTTGAATATCAAGACTACTTTACAATAAAAAATCAACGGCTCAAAAACCTATTTTCAGATTTTGAGCCGTTGATTTTTTATTAAGACAATTGGCGAATCCTTATGCCAATCCAGCGAATCCCATGAATGCCATCGCCAAGATGCCGGCGGTGATGAAGGCGATTGGAACGCCCTTCATGCCTTCGGGAACTTCGGCGAGTTCGAGTTGCTCGCGGAGACCGGCAAAGATTGTCAAGGCGAGCC